>Ga0123355_10022871_pt1 | contig 10022 bp, 6 predicted proteins | sample TergutEmb28metaG_3_FD_89872 | JGI IMG/M metagenome (GOLD analysis project Ga0123355, IMG submission 89872) | Embiratermes neotenicus P1 segment gut microbial communities from Petit-Saut dam, French Guiana - Emb289 P1 | ecosystem: Host-associated > Arthropoda: Insects > Digestive system > Gut ...
CCACCACTACCACCACCACCACCACCACCACCACCACCACCACCACCACCAACACAACTGCTGCCACTGTTAGTACAGTGCAGGCAGCTACTAATTCTACTATAGGTGGCTAGTTTTACTTGTACTACTGCTATTACTTACTTACTACTACCACCACCACCACCACCACTACTACTACAACTACTACTACTGCTACTACTACTACTACTACTACTACTACTACTACTACTACTACTACTACTATGATTACTACTACTGCTGCTGCTGCTGCTGCTCCTCCTGCTTTTTCTTCTGCCATCACCACCTTCAACATGTATTGCCATTTTTGTTGTGTTGGCATTGTTAGTATTATTGGCTTCTGCAGATAATAAAACATGACTGCATGTAGTGAAAATTTGAGGGTCTTTGTTTTTTTCACCCAAGATAATTTTTCATTCATTTTTTGTGTAATTTTTATGTTCTTGGTTTTGTTTGTTCGTGGTTTATATGTGCCTTGTTTTACTGTCCCTTTGTCATTTTTGTGTGTATGTTTCTACTTTTTCTGTTACCATCCATTTGGCTGTTGACTCAGCATCTTAATATGTTGTTATTATTATTGTTATTGTTGCTGTTGTTTTTGATCACCATTATGCAGGATAATTACAATTATATACCAGCAAGAAACCATGTTTCTGGGGTATATAGTGTTGCATCTATTCTGTAGTTACACTTTATGGTACTGTATTATTACTTCCAATGTTGAATATTTTTGCACTTTTACTGATGATGACCACCACCATACTACTACTACCACCACCACCACCGCCACTACTACTACTAGTATTATTTTGTAATTGGCCCTGCTTATTATGCCTGCATAACAATAAACTACCGTATATTCTCGAATCTAATCCGCACTAGGTTTTGCCGATTTCTTAAACGAAGAAAAAGTTAGTTCGTGGTTCTAATCCGCATCATTCCTTCAACCGCTCCTTGCCTACAAGGCAGACTGATTGAATAATATTGGATGTTACCAATGCTTTAACCGTTATCCGACTAACGCACCGTGTGTGAAGGGGCCATTTAACTGCCAGCGGTACAAACGCACCACAGCTAATTAGCGCTGTGGCCATTTAAATGCTTCGTACATTTATGTAGAGGCATATAATTATAGCCCCATAAGTTAACTCTACATTATATAATCGTTTGTGGTCAGATTCACGCTCTGGCCACTTTACCCAATTATGTCCATATGCACCTCATGAATAAAGCGCTTCGCAGACATCCTGCAGTCTTAGAAACCTGGTATGTTTATTTTGCTATGCTATGCAACAGGGGGCCTTTCATTACCTTTTCACGATACGTTAGCAGTATGGGCAACGCAGTCACCATTCCTTGAACGAAGCCTCGTTCAATCTGCCAAGCGGTGCTGTCTACAGGAACATCTAAATAACAGCGTGTTTTGTAGCAGAATGTTCCTGATGTGTACCCTGCTGAAATATGACCATATACCGTACCTAATATCGCTGCTGACATACTGTATGGCACACCGTTTCCAAGTCAAAACAAACCGAGTCACTGTGTGACTGTCGCCTGAGATCTGACTGCGAGTACTAAAATGGACTAAGCACCAACTTTCTTGTATCATAATTTCCCAATGTTATATAGGCTATATCATGCCTGTCTTACATTTAATTCTGATTATGCCCTCTTAGAGTAGGAAAACGATAAACAAGATGCATACCAAAATAAATATAGGTAATTACTGGCTGCACTGTGATGTCACGCTTTTTATACTGAAATTGAAGTGCCTCATTGCCCAACTCCACTTGGGGTTATAATTTCAAGTGAAGGAATACCGGTAAACAGATTGCTTGTTCCAATTTGTCATGTACCCTAGGTATGGAAGTGGGACGCCAAAAATCTAAAAGACTATAATATATGGCAAAGTTCAAATGTGAAGTTATTCGGTACACAGAGGATAAGGGAAACCGCAAAGCCGCTGCAATTTTTGGCGTTGATGAAAGCAACATTAGACTGTGGCAGAAACACAAGCCAGCAATTAGCGGGTGTGAGGCGTCACGAAAGAAATTCACTGGACCCAAGAAAAGACGATTTCCTGAAACTGATGGTGCAGTCTTCGTGTTTTTTCATGAGAGACACAAGACTGGACTGTTTGTGAGTTATGATCTACTTCGCGAGGAGGCGATAAAAAAGGCCAGATCTTTGAACATTCCTCGAAGTCGTTTTAAAGCCAGTAAAGGATGGGTCATAAGGTTCATGCGCTGGATGGGGCTGGCGTTGCAGCGTAGGACGACAATAAGCCAGAAGCTCCCAAAAGATTTTGAACAAAAGTTGTTGAATTATCAATGGTACATCACCAACCTGAGGAAGATGGGAAATTTTCTGATGGGGCAAATGGCCAATGCCGATGAAACGACCATTTATCTTGATATGCAACCAAACTGCACGGAGTAGAAAGGCGTGAAGGAGGTACTTTTGAAAACCACTGGGTGCGAAAAGCTTCACCTAACAGTAATGCTGGCAGCAACTGCTGATGAGAGAAAACTACCACCATTGCTAATTTTGGAAAGGAAGACTTTACCCAAATCAGAGGCGTTTCCGAAGGACGTTATAGTCAGGGCCCAGAAAAAAGGATGGATGATGAAGAAACTGATGTTGGAGTGGCTGAAAATAGTATGGGGTTGCAGGCCTAGAGCCTTCTTAAATCAACCATCAATGCTTGTCCTTGATGCATTCAAAGGGCATCTCACTGATTCCATGAAGAACCACCTCCGCAAGATGAAAACTGAGCTTGTTGTCATCCCAGGTGGAATGACATCAGTGTTGCAACCAATGGACGTATCCATTAACAAGCCCTTTAAAGACAGGTTGAGACAACAATATCTGACCTGGATTGTGTATCCTGCCCGTGAGTTAAGAGAAACTGGAAAAATCAAATGCGTAGCTCCTTCAGAAGTTGCATGGTGGGTGTCAGCTCTATGGAAGGCCATCCTGGAGAGCATTATCATCAGATCTTTCAAGAAGTGTTACATAAGCAATGTTTTGGACGGATCCAAAGATGACATTCTGTGGGTGGATGATGGTGAAGATAAAGGTGATAGTGACTGGGTGATGGATAACGATTCAGTTGTGAGTGATGACGGCGAGTTTGATGAATAATAAATTGTAAATATTATATAATGTTATAAATAATATAATAAATTATTGTATTCTATTGTTCTTACGCCACTTACAGCGGCTATATCATTTTTCCAAAATCAAACTCATGACTGCGAATCTAATCCGCACGCGATTCTAATCTGCATCTGAATTTTTAGCCCTCTGAAGCTGTAATAAGGGTGTGGATTAGATTCGAGAATATACGGTAATTGAATTGAATTATTTAGGACATGCAAGATATGCACTATGTAAGTGGGCTACAAGTGTTCTGTTCAGGACTCCTTGTTTTCCTTTCTTTATATCTGCTGTCAGTTCACCAGGTAGTGTATTCTGTATTTCTAAGTTGAAAATGTGCAGGTTACATGTCTAGTGTCTAGTGCTGTGGATTTCCTCCGTACTAGGTGTTTTTTGTGGTGTGTGCTATGAATGTAATTGCAATGTACATAAGTTTCAAGTGCAGAATGGTGTTTAAATTGTTGTCCATTGATACTGATTATGTGGCACTCAGGCTGAAGATAATATAGTACAACACAAAGGTTTCAGAATAAGCTTGAAGATTTCCTTCTCCCCCCTTTCCCACTTGCTGCTGTGAAGGACATTTGTAAGCATGTTCTTAGAGGTTTGACTGCATAAAGTACTATATCATTGTTAAGTACTGCTTACAAGAAATGGTATTGTGATCTAACTACGTTCAGATTTTACTTATTTGCTGTTTCAAATCATCATTAATATAGTAACTAATAGTCTGTCAGAAATCAGACGTTGTACACAACACTAATGGAGTTAATATTTAATTAATCCTGTAGCAAGTTCCTTCTCAATATGTGTCTTTTTATTCCCTTTTTTTTTGTCAGTTGAAAATTCCCCTCTGCCAGTAAGTGAACTTTTAGCTCAGTTTGTGAGCTATCCTGAACAAGACACCATGGGTTTTGACAATATTTATATGATTAATCTTCTCCGACGACCGGAAAGGAGAAAGAGAATGCTCAACTGCTTCAAGGAACTTGGTATCCATGGGACCATTTTGAATGCTGTTGATGGGTTGTGAGTACATACACATTTTATTAAAGTTCCAGCTGTAGCTGTCCGTCACAGTTAGCTAATACGAAGTTCATCTTTTTGAGGCTACAAAATCATCCAGTTCTGTTTTGGGTTAGGTGTCTGATTTGACATATGAGACCTCCAAAATAAAACTTAGCCGTCTTCACTGTGAGCGACTTTCCAGGAGAGTAGAAAAGCTGTTTCACTTGTATGCATTTTAGTAAGAAGCTCAGTGTTTTGCTTATAGGCTGATGGTCACTTCTGTTCCTTAGACAGCAAAAGAATTTTTAAATTATGGTTGTATTATTTTAGTTATTTTTTTTCTAAATAATGGAGGCTGTTGTTTTGGTTCTAAAAGTTGGAGACTGCTGTTTTTTTTTGTTGGGAGGGGGGGCAGAAACATGTTTGGAAATTGTTAGGTTTGAAACAGTTCCTCGCAGATTATATGGTTTTTACTAACCTTCTGAAATTTCTCATTGTTTTTTGTATTCATTATTACTTGCATGAAGTATAAAATTACGACTGCCCTTGTGAAGAACGTGTTAAAATGTTTGTTATGTTTTAAACAATTGAAGAGGCGACTATAAAAGCTGAGCAATATTTGTTTCAAACTGAACTCAACAATTTTTTTTGAAACACATATTTTTATTTTCAGGGAAAATATGCAAATTGTTTAATCATTACCAGGAAATATTCAAACAGGTGTAAAGTACAGTATTGCAGCCATTATTAAAAAGTAATTCTGTATGTGTATATGATTGTGGTTGTGTCAAAAAAACTTTAATATGAAGTGATAGTATTCCAAATACAAAATACTTGTGTCTGTTTTTGGTCGTAGATGCAATGATTAACTTACATTATAATTTGCATTTAAAATACGCTTTAAAGCAATTATATAATCTGAAACTCATTAAGTTTGAACCCTACTGCAGAGGCATAATTAAACCTTTGACGCCTGACGACCACTATAGTGGTCGTATCGCACCGCTAACCTCTAAATGTTGCATTTAATATATTTATTCAAGAAATATAGGTACTGAATATTTTAAACACGGTATGTACTGTCCATTTTTTTCTCTTCAAAACGAAGTTTGTTCCATAATTCTAACTTATTTGGTTCCTGTTTTATTCACATTTTATATACAGGATGTGCTAAAGTTTAAAAAAATAATTCCGGCGCCAAAAGGTTAATAACAGCACTAGGCTTGTTAAAAACGGATATGATTTCGTGACAGTTTGCACCTCCTTTATTTGTTGATGTGGAGTCTGACAGATTTGCTTCTGACCTTGAACCAGAAGAGATAGCTGATTTTATTATAACACCTGCAATAGATTATTTTCGCTGTACACTGTAGCACTATTCCAAAAGTGTTGTGTGGCTTTGGTCTTATAATAAAACCAACTAGATGCACTAATTTCTCAAGTTAATTTTTGGAATAAAACTCTACATGCTTCGGACAGTTCCTCTGTCCATCATCAGGAGTTTTTCGCTGTACACACAGCAATGGTATATGTCATACAGGTTACAGTTACAGCTTGCGAGCAGGATCAGGACGGTCCGTCCTGATCCTGCTCGTAAGCTGTCAACAAAATCTGTATGACATATACCATTGCTGTGTGTACAGCGAAAAACTCCTGATGATGGACAGAGGAACTGTCCGAAGCATGTAGAGTTTTATTCCAAAAATAAACTTGAGAAATTAGTGCATCTTGTTGGTTTTATTATAAGAATTTATTGTGATGTACGGTCACCTGAACATCAAATTTGGCTTTGGTAATAATTAAATATACTGACTTTTAGAGATTTCTGCACCAAATACGGTGGCATGCATAACTCAAATTCTATGAAGAACGAAGATTGCTGACTTTGATTTTAGGGGTCTCATGTACAGAAATGTATGATTTGATATCCTACATGCAGACATAAGACTGACATGGTTGAGGATCTTATGATCTTTTCTTGTACTGTAAATATTTTAATTTTCTTACACCTTGAACCCTGCAGTATAAACATTAATTGGAACTGTGCGTGTGTAAATGGTCATTTTGGCTGAACTAGCAGACTGGTTAACACCTGTGGGCCTAACAGTCAGAGAGAAACATTTAGAATTTATACATTTTTCACATTAGTAATCTGGGATTGAAGCTGAATGTGAACTTCACACTTGTCTTTGAAATGCTAGTCTGATGAGTCACAAAAGCACTATTCCAAAGGTGTTGTGTGGATCTTGTAAGGATTTTAGTTTGGGTTACTCGTTCTCCTCCATTGCTGTATTTGTTGATTTACCTTTTATAAAACCGTGCTTAAATTTGGCATGCAACTGGTTTGTCCCTGAAGAAAATGACTAACCTGGAAAATTTACTATCTCCTTATCTTTCAAGAAGCTTGATAGACATGACATAGACGTACTTTTCATTTGAGCAAATGGGAAATAATGTGAGAAGGAGCAGAATTGTCAGAGAATTGTACGGAAATAATGAGACTCGTTATGAAGGAATGCAGTAAGGTGACAGGGGACTGCTGCTTTTGCTCTTATACTGTGGGAGCAGCAGCTGACTGGGAGTTTGGCATGGCACATGTAACTAACAACTCTTTACACACTTTATTTTAGTAAAATAAAGTTAATCTTCCACTTTAAATCATGAAGACCATGTTTGTTAAAGGTGAGTCGTGTTTGATGTTTTCACATTTTTACATATCTACCAGTCTCAGTTAATGAACATTTTTTTCCCTTCGTGTTTGTAGTCATGAGCTTTTAAAACCTTCCCATAAAATGCCTACAGAATGAAGGACAAATAGTGGTCAGTTCATGAAACAGAACCTGGAGGCAGAGATGAAGTTGGTTTTCATGTTTCTGATAATGAAAGTTTTGTTCCTGGAGAGCAGCAATTTGAAAGAAAAAAGTGTTTGAGCTCAGGCATGTTGAAGATGTAGGGCAACATACATTTGAACATCTGAGATGTTCTTAACATTGCAGTGTGATGCACCAGATGCAGGTAAATGAAAGCACGTGAATTAGATAGCTGGTAGTAATTAACTAACCCAACTGACTCCATGGAACTGAGCCTGTAGGAGAAGATATTAGTTGCTTAGCAAGTTAAGAAGATTTCTATATATAGTGGAATCCAGAGGTTCATTTCTGTGTTCACAGCAGCCTACTTTTAGTCATTGTTCAGTTCTAATCTCCCATTCTACTTATGTAAGATTAATTCTAATATTGTTCTTCCATCTATGTCTTGGTTTTCTACCTGGTCTGTTTCCTTCAGCTTTTCCCACCCAATTTACCAAACAGTGATTGATGTAGGTAGCTAGAGTACTGCTTATTATAAATATATATTTGACATATATTAAAATAGTGGTATGCAGTGGTGCAGTTGGCTTTGGTACTGCACTACAACCCTGATGAGATCATTGGGATTTTTCATTAACTTATTCCTGCTGGTTGCACTGTGGCCCTGGGGTTGATTCATCCTCTAAATCATATGAGTACCAGGGGTGTCTCCTGTGCGTAAAGGTGGCTGCTGCATGTGCCTGACAATCTTACCACCTTCATGTGCTGATGGCCTGGAAGTTCTGGCAGCCTCGACTTCCTTGAGCCCTAAGGCCCTGTATAAGGATTGCTTTTTTTTTTTTTATCATTAAAATGTTTAGTTGTGATGAAGTGACAGAATTCCTGTTTTTTTAATTTCTGCAACAGTTGTATTTTACTTTATACCATGTGTATGTTAATGTGTACAATAGTGTTTATTCAGACAGTGGTCTTCAGGGATTTGATAGTGACTTTATTGTCAACCTTGGACCTAAAACTTTGACCCTAATGACAGACATTTTTCAACGGCAGTACGCAGTTATAAAACTACATGTCTGAAATGCAGAAGACAAAAGTGTGAACAGTCTCTACCATAGAAACCTGTTAATTTGCCACAGTACATTATTATTTATTTCATTGACATAATTCTTTTGGCTGCACTCTGGCCCTGGAGTAAACTTAGCCTCTAACAGAAGTGAGTACCATGAATATTTCCTGGGGTTAAAAGTGGCTGATGCATAGGACTGACAACCTTACCACCTTCATGTGCCAAATGTTTTGAAATCTGGGAACCTTAAGCTCCTGGAACCCTCAGGGCTGTGCAGGCCTGTACAGGGATTCATTTACCCATACATCACTATTTGAGATAAGGTTAAACTAAAGACGTTTCTTTGCTTATCCAATCACCACGTTGTGAAGACATGAGGGAAGTGGAGGTACAGTTCCACACATTTTTAAGCTTGAAAGTGGATTGAGGTGAGTGGCTGATTTCGTGATATGGCCACTTTACTTCTGGGGAAAGAGCCCCTGGTATGTCATAAGTTACTGTAGTGTTATGAGAAGAATATTTATGACTTTCTTGTTATAAATTCTCCGAATGTTAGGAGTAATTCAGTATGATCATAGTAAGTGTAGTATCCAGTATTCTGATGTTCTGTATAGTGTTAGTTCCATACCGTATTATTTCATATTTAAGATGTACTTTTTTTTTTTTACATTTTTCCAAACTGAAAGTTAGGGCATGTCTTAAAGTCAGTGTATTATTTTTCACTTTTTGAAAATCTCAAGAAACATCATTTTCCTGTAAGAACAAGTAGCCTTGGTAAAAGAGCAGTAAATTTTATGGTTAGTGAAATGTATTTGCTTGAAAAAATTGGTGACTTTTTTAATTCGTTGATAAACGCCTTTAAAACATATTTACGCCTTTCTAATTAATACTGAATTTTTTTCTTTAAAATTCCTTTTTACAAGAGGGATGCATCTTAAACTCAAAGTAATCCCATATGTTCTGTAGTTGTAAAAAGTTGGGACAAAGTCGCATATTTTACGAGTGGTTACCGTTGTATGAAATTACACCAGAATGTATCAGGAAATTTAACAATTGCTGATTCCTTATCGAAATGCAAGTGTTGAAACCTCAGTAAACTTCCCGCCTAAACGCCGTGTCACATGTCTCAGACATGATTGGCTGTCTCAAACACCCGCACCATCTTACTGAGATGCCTTGAAATTCATGATGAGATGGTGCTAGTATTTCATCTTATCGTCAACAGATGGCTGCCACATGTTCGATGTCTTTCTGTATTGAAGGAATGTGAATGATTATGCATCAACGAAGATATAACTGTATTGCATGTAATCTTCGTTCCCTCCACTTTAGTTTCTGAAAGTAGAGATTTTAAGACAGCACGTGAATGCCTTCCAGTAACGTGGCTTTCGTACAAAATTTCAAGAAAATTGTCTGGATAGTTCACGGACGCATGTGTAAATAATGAGATAATAATGTGAATTATCCTGTGTGCATCATCTTATTTTCAGAAACTGGCAGAAATGAGGGATTTTGGTTGGTTTGTAAGCCTGTCTTGTCTACATCTAATTCTTAGGTTAATAATGAGTGTAGCTTTGACCCTTCCCCCATTCTATACCTACAGGGACAACTTTAGTGTTACTGTGAAGATTTTGAAGCTTCAGGTATTAACGGTAGTAGGATACTAAACTGCTGAACTGGGAATGGTGGGTTAGTGTCCGATCGCAGTTTAGTTCATAATTACTATTAAGACTTTTTCGGTCGGGACTGAAGAGACCCGGTAACAGGTACGGACCTAGACATGCTTATGCAGAATGTCAGAAACAAGTAAAAAAGACTATGTTTGCCCCATAATTGGTCATTAAGGCCCAGAAAGGGGTGGAGAGTATAGGTATACCTCTACTCTTTCTTTTACCTCCACGCTAGAGAGGATGTGTGATTAACGCCACCTTCCGGCTGCTTTACACCCTGGAAGGGAACCC
>Ga0123355_10022873_pt1 | contig 10022 bp, 5 predicted proteins | sample TergutEmb28metaG_3_FD_89872 | JGI IMG/M metagenome (GOLD analysis project Ga0123355, IMG submission 89872) | Embiratermes neotenicus P1 segment gut microbial communities from Petit-Saut dam, French Guiana - Emb289 P1 | ecosystem: Host-associated > Arthropoda: Insects > Digestive system > Gut ...
TCCCTGGTGATCAAAAACACTGCTAAAAAGGAATTTATCCCACAATATGAAGAAAATTTTCTCCATCATTTTTTTTTTTTTTTTTTTTAAAGAAAACACATTAAGCAGAGCTCGTGGGCGAATTTGTTTCATCCTCTAGGTAAACTATATATATATTTAACAGACCATGAATATAAGTTATCTTGTTCAGATCAACCCGTACCGAACCCTGTTATACGAGCAAATTACATTTAGAACACACTTCCTACGTCACATTCTTTAGGTTTTTTTTTTTTTTAAGTTCTCCCAAGTGAATTCTTCCCATCGGGCTTTCTGACTACAGGTTTGTATGCATTGCATTACTTTTGAAAGTACTGGCTGCCACACTTCAAAATCGCTGAAATAGACCGACCGCGACAGGATTTCGTTCAATAAAGTTCCAAGAATATATAAACCACAACGTATTAGAACGTTCTATCATGCAGCAATTCCACTGATCATTAGCGCGGTCATGCTTCAATATACTCCTCAATGAACGTACATTGAAGCTTAGAGTGGCTTTTTGAAGGGCGCTGACGGGATTTGATGACATGAGTAATAGAATTGTATTAATACTGACAGTTATGCCAATATCTGACGCATATGGAAATATTGTCTCTGATGATGGGTAATAAAATCAGTTTTGATCGTATTGCTTCACTATTTTATTATCCTGCAACGGTATTGGTAGTAGTATTATGATAGATAATGCAATCGTATTGCCAAAATGAAGGTGGTTATTGAAGATCTGCACACAACGATAAAAAGTTACAGCTTTCCCAGTGAACGCCATATAGGCACGTGAGGGAGTGAAGGTGTAGGTCCAGCTGTGATAAGACTAGACTAACACATCCTAGGACTGATAACTTCAAGGGTATCGAAGGAATGCGTACAGCGTGGGATAGCTTTCTACCTTGCTCTGTATTTTAGGTGTACCTCCTGTTTTCACACTCATATATTGAAATAATGCAAAAACCTTCGACCAAAACTCAATATTTCTGTTATTCAGTATTGAATATAAAATGTTTCGGCCAACATGGCTGTCTTCAATTATACAATTATAAATTTCTGTAAGATATTTTACGTTTGTATACTTGAAGATATTTTCTTCGACTTAATTTTTCCGACGGCACTGCGGCCCTGAGATCGGCTCAGCTTCTAATAGAAATGAGTACATATCATGTGTATCTCCTGGAAGGTACAGGGGGCCGGTGCATAGGGCTGACAACCTTGCCAACTTCATATGCCGAATGTCTAAAAAATTTGAGTGCCTCAACCTCCTGGAGCCCTAAGGGGGTTTCCAGGCCTGTAGAGCGATCGCGTTATACCTGAAGACGACCATATAAGGCTGAGACATGTACTAAATACAGAAAAACTGAAATAATGAATTGTGATGGACGGCCTTTGTATCATTTCATTATACTGGCGCCATACATTTCAATAAGATACCAAGCCAAACCCCCGCCTCCTCAACCCGGAAGATTCAAATTATCAGATTTAGACTATACTGGGATTAGGCACATAATGGGGACCCAGCTCTGCGAAACTCCAAGGAATGCGAGCCAGACTTAGGCCTATCTAACTCAAACTTCCCCTACATTTTCGCAGTTTCTGCTGTCGCAATGCTGAGCTCCGGACTATATAAGCATTTTCTCCTAACACGACGTCTGGTGAAAGTAAGGTTAGCATTAAAGTAGGAGAAGCTTTAAAGGACGCTTCATATCCCTTATGCCACTCTCTGTTGTTGTTACGCGGTCGTTAAATAAACGACCTAGGGCACCAAGTTAGTAAAGTGGCGGGCAACAGGGAGATTCGGAGATGCGAATTTTATTTTCGGCACACCACCCACAACAACTTCGTATCTTGCGAGGCTTTCGTAGCGGCGCAGTTGATGCTTCGTCCTTCTGGACTGAAGTGCTGCATCACTGGGTGATTGGCGCTCGAAGATTCGACAAAGTAGTGGTCTCATTCTCAACTGTCGAAATGTCCAAGCAGAATTCTTTTATAGAAGATGTGAAATATGCGTTGTACATGGTGGATAACAATAAGATCCATTTCCGTAGTCCCTCATGTCACTTTCTGCTGGTGGGTCTTCCTAAATGAAGTCATGTTTCCGGGAAGTGTGAGAATAATCTTGGTAAAGATATTTTTAAGGCATTCCGTATTTTAATCGGATGTCGTCTCCGAGGCCTGGAAACAAAGCGCGCCACCTCACACTAGCATCAAGCACCCTTTCAGTCACCTCCCAATTCTGATCACATTCACACCATCGGTGTAATCCGGCAGGGCTGCAGCTTACGCCCCTTCGCTTCACACACTAGTTAGATCAGTATCATGAGTCTCTTGCTCTCTCTTCCAGGGAAAAAAAAAATCCGGAGGAAGAAAGGTTGCGACACTAGGACGTGTTCGCCTCAAAAAGACAAATCAGTAATGAAGCGGAAGTCAAATTTTTTTATCGTCTATGTGATAACTCGACGTGCGGTATCCTGCAAAATCAGTCACGTGAGTTAGCACTTGAAGTACGCCTTATGAGAGTGCAGACAAACCCGCGTGTATCCCCCGTGAAAAGCAAGCACCAAGTGCCCTTTGCGTTCCGCAACTGGCATCGTTCGACGCTTCTCCCTCGAAATCAAACACTCAGAATCACGAATAAAGAATATGTTTGGTTGTTGAAAAACGCCAAAATCAGATGTCGTTCCGGGCACAAAGGACTAGCATGAATTCATTCTATTGGTTGTTCCGAAGTATATCCTTCTTCCAGTCATTTCTCTGTCTAACTCTTAACAACCGGCAGTTTAAGGTTCCCATCAGCACAGGCCTCCGTTAATGCGCTACTGTCCTTCGGAGTCACAACTCTGCCAGACAAACAGGCTCCCTACCATCAGCTATGCCGATGTTGCCGCGCTAGTTACTAGATTTCCCTTTAAATAATATCAAATTGCCTAAAACCGAGACGAATGTCGTACAACGGCCCTAATCACTCGTCTCATACGTAACTACGAGTAGATTAGTATGCCAAATGTCTAGTTAGCTTCCTATCTGAGGGTCTCAAATGTTTACAGCAATCCGGATTACGTCATCGGAATGACTATGACATTGCTTACTGTAACTCTTACACAATATCATAACATAAATGGTCGTTGTTCTGTCTACTGTCGGTATAATGCATCACGGGTATTACCATGAGCGCAATGACTGTGAAACAGAAAAAGCCTTAAATTTCCATTCAATAGCCCACTAAGTCAAATGGGTATTGACAATGACGATCATGACAAGCATGTAATGCCATTTTAATAGGAAATTTCCTACATAATTATGAACCCTTCCATTTTCTTCAAATAACAAGGGACAAATTTTATATTTTCCCTAATATTTTAAAGTTTCAATAATGACAATAATAATAATAATAATAATAATAATAATAATAATAATAATTTCACAGGGGTACATAACACAAAGAAAATAGATTTGCTGATAAACCTGGGTCGTTTACCTACATAGTTACTGTCCGATTTATAGCGTGTGGTCAGAGTCAAATGATTGCGCAGTGGGTTTCATAGAGTTCATTATAAAGAAAAGTAACTTCCCTATCATTTTGTTACTGAGGCAGACAGACAGCCCCACCTCTTCTGCCACTCTTCGTTCACGCGCAATAAAGCGACCCTATCTGTGGATGTAATAAATAGGGAAATATTATTCAGTTGGCCATCTTCCACTGACGTCACTTCAGATATCAAGACTGCAACGTCAGTGTATTAAACACAAAATATCCCTTCTTGAGTTGATGATTGATTCAATCAAAAGACTTCTAGACTAGCAGAACAAAACAAACCAATCAAGACACAAATATACGCCCCTAGCAAGGTTCTAACCCTCGATTAGAATGATCGAACTATCAACAACCACGCGCTGTAGTTCTCGCGACTAGGTGGAAAACATTTATTATTCGGGTGATCATATCGAGAAGAGTGAGATGGGGGCAGCATGTGACACGTAGAGGGGAGGGAAGAGCTGCATACAGGGTTTGGTGGGGAAACGTGAGGGAAAGAGACCACTTGGAAGACCCATGTCTAGATGGGAGGTTAGTATTAAGTGGGATCTTCAGGAAGTACGGTGGGAAGAATGGAATGGATTGATCTGGCTCAGGACAGGGACAGAAAGCGGGCTGTTGTAAAGGCGATAATGAACCTTTTGGTTCCAAACAACGTGAGGAACTTCTTGACTAGCTGCCAACCGGTTAACTTATCAAGAAAGACTCTGCTCCATGGAGTAAGTGAATAATGGAGTAAGGTGCGTAACGTTTTGACACAATAATTTCGGGGGCATATATGTTCTTTAAAAAAAAAAACTTTATATCACACTAATACTTCGGCATAAATTGGGTGCCAAAAAAAAAAAACAACAACCAATAAAAATTTTCAAATTTCACGTGGAATCCTGGCGGCATACAACTAAATAAATACCAGAATATAGGGGGAAATTCTATACGTCTTCGCAATGTTGCGTTTGCGTTGTTAGTTGTACAGATTAAGTCCTGCTGTAACAAATAATATTTCTGCAACTGTAAAATACGATTAGGATGAACAAACAAAAAAACATAAGATGTCAGAATATACGTAAAGCACACATAAAAATAAGAAAGAAATACAAAAAAAAGTTTTAGACTTAAAACCCGGAGGGAGTAGGCCACTTGGAAGAAGTAGAAATACGTGAGGCTCTTATTAAAATGTTTCGTATGGAAACAGGACCCGCAGATATGGACGGGATTAGGGTGGTTACGGTTAGGGCTCTTATGTTGTATCTTGTGATAATAATATTAAAACTTCGAGTTCACTAAAACGAAAGGAATTTAAAGAAATATTCGCTTTTCAAAAATAAGTTTGCAGCACAAATTTCGTTTTTCAGATAGAGAATTTGCGCTTCTACGTAGATAGGGATAATATGTGTAACTAATGAATTGAAAATAATGGGAAAAGAAGTAACTACTGGCAATTTTCTTTTCTGTAGACAGGGTTCACACAAACAGAGTGCAGCATTTCATTATAGGCGAAACGTTAATGACGATAACCAGTCTTTGGGCTGGTATTCGAACCGTGGGGCTACAGTATACGAAGCAGTATTGCCAACTATAATGCTGCAACATTTGTTGATTACTTTGCAAAATCAGATCTGCATTAAAAGATCTTAAAAAAATTAAGCGTGTAAAAGAGCAAAGGAATATTCTGCAAAATACATAATCTCAGTGTCTTAACAGGCTCTACCTGTGTCCTCTTGTAACAATATATAACAAACGTCAAGCGTATTTATCAACAAAGTATTCATCATTGTCTTTCAACGTTCCTAATTCCCCACAACACACACCAGTACGCTTGAGAAGTAGCGGCAATTAATGTCACTGTGTGATTACTACGGTATGAATTATGTTTTCTCATAACTGACAATTATCTGTAAACAGCTGGAAAAGGTAATACAATATTTAAACTAGTATTTGTGGTTTAATTTTAGTGCGCTGTCCCCTCGGGGTAGCTTATTAGAACAGGTGGCTGAACATGTGTCAAACAAAAGATAACAGGTTACACGCAAACACTTTCCGCTGCCAAACCAAATCATTTACAGAGGACACCCTAAATCTCTGTGGAGACCGTAATCACAATCACCGCAAGTACTATGACCTGTCGCGTCCCCTTCTTTGTTACACAAATATATCTGTTTGTGTGTTTGCATGTGTTTCGGTCCTATCTTCGATCGAGATATGCTCAAAGCTATTTGTACTAGTTGTGATTAAAATAGTACAGTGTCGTGTACCTTTGAGCGTACCTTCTCTCAACCGTTTGATCACACTTTCAACTCGAATTGTGCATCAGAGTATAACAACAGAATTACCGGTACATGCAATGGTGTCACAGATAGAACATACCGAGTTTGTTCAACCGGGTTCTTTGACGCAAAATTAGCACGTGATGTGGATGATGATGTGGGCAGTGCAGACTTTGGTGATAACAGTGACGATATATTATTATTATTATTATTATTATTATTATCACCATAATCATTTCCTTTATGCAGTGTATTTATACTTATATTCCTGAGACAAACTATGTCCCTAGGGAATACAGTGTTGCAGTTATTCTGTTGTTATTATTCATGGTGCTAATATCGTTAGTTTCTGTATTGAATCTATTGTATTTTTACATTAGTACTTTCCGAAGTATGTGTGCAGTGACCAAAATGGCTGTTTCCTTTATTTCCTTGACTTCATGTTTTCCTGGTATGTTGCTCATGTATTTTCTAAATGTCTTTGAAATAGTCCCAGTCGCCCCTATTATTACTGGTATCACCTTTGTTACCTTCTTCTTCTTCTTCTTCTTCTTCTTCTTCTTCTTATTATTATTATTATTATTATTATTATTATTACTGAGGACTAGACGTACCAGTAACGATTTAAACATTATTCCGGTGGTGCAGGTTTCCAACTTTAGCTGGGAAAACAACAGAATTACTTTGTGATTTTCATCAGTCCTTCCTGAGAAGAGCTGACACAGGGCCTCGAATGGGTCACGACAATTGTCTTCCAAATCCGTTTCATTTCACCATTAACCGGCCATCCTACTACCGGGCGCTACACGAGAATGTAGTCTGATGTACTGACAGCATTATAAAATATGGCATAAAATTCATCATTATTACTCCCGTTATTCATGACAACAGTCACTCAGCTAGCCAGGGGTGTCTTACGGACCCTATCCCTTGTCACATAATTCCAACAAAAGTCCTCACAGCCCACTTCTTACAATCCACCTACACGTACACACCCTCTACGCTCTAATTTACCAAACTCTACATTCCTCTTGAACTACAATGTCCCATGCATTTCTGAACTTCCTCATGCTCACCGCATGCCGGCCCATCACATTCTCCGATGTTGTATCGTCAAAATAAATGCTGATGAAGCGCACCAGCTGTGATGCACTTTATCGGAGAATTACTTGGCAGACGTGCGCACCAACATACGTAAGTAAAGCAAAATTGTTCCTTGAAGGTACATTGGTAAGCAGAGGTATCATTCCACTCATTACTAACCTCCGCCCTGTATGGAGATGAGTGGTAGGTTTCACGCACCGTCCTCTGTACCGCCAGAGAAAGGGCCACAATAACGCATTAAATTTGAGGGCGGGTGGTTCCCAGAGCCGGTCTAGACGTTTGGAGGAGACAAAAATTTCTTGTCCCTTCCAGGAATCGAAACACGATGCTCAGTTGCCCAATCCGTAGCTTGTAAATCTCCATCCCAGCTATCCGTTATGCTTACCTGATATGAAACACGATTAAAATATAGAGTGATAATTTTGAATGACACTCCCAAATATCAGAATTCATTAAATTCCTTCTAGCGGTTCCTCCATTGTAAAAGGACAGACGAAGGGTCAGGTATAGAGAAACTAATAGGCGAAATTAGATAACCTTTTGTTACGAACATGCTGAAAGCACAGTGAAAACACAAATTGTTTTCGGAACGTTCCCAGGTGACATCCAGTTTCTGAATCCAAAGCATACGAGATCTTCAACCAACGAACTATTCAGTGAAGGACAAGGGTCATACCCTTAAATCGAAAGGACATGGCGAACTGAGCAGCAGGCGGTTGCTAGGGATAGTAGGCAGCAAGGACAGTCCAGAGGGATGCGCCAAATATTGTGTGAGTACCACGAAGCACAACCCGGCAGCAGGTCCACCATAATGGCATTACTTCGACGTTCTCTTCTACACGATAAATGGTGCATGGAGGGATACCATGTAACATGAGGGTGACGGCACATAGTGACGCCTTTATATTCAATAACTAATTTCCACCATCTTCCTGGTATCAGAGTAGGGAAACTAGGTTTTAGAAATTAAACTCTTGTGCAAGCAAGACCTTTAAAATGGGAATGAACTACAAGTTCAAAGCGAATTAGATGAAATGGAATGGCCAGTTTCTGTATTAAGTACTCAAAGAACAGCAACCGGAGTTATAAATTTCTTTCCTTTAAAGACGCTCTTTTTTTATTATATTAAAACACGTCTTAAAATTTCAAAGGCGTTCACCAATTAAATATTTCAAAATGTTGCCTCAACAACTTTTAACTAATTGATGCTACTAAACTTGGACAAAAAACGTTTTCCGCTAGAACTAAAATGTTCTTTATAACTCAACCCACAATCCAGAATTCTTTTCAGGCTATTCACAGTTCTAAAAATAGGTGATGTACGCTGACACATCAAATGGTATGTCCTAAAGAGATTACTTCGAAAAAAGAGAAAATTAGTTATTACTTTGTTCGCAAATTTCTTTGGCGTATTACAACCTTTTAAGTAGAAGTTTTTTGTCTCGCTAATTCTTAATTACTTTAAACGCGATAAAAAAAACATAAACGCCGGTACTAGAGACAAGAGAGTCCAATAAACTGTGAATGACACAAAACTTGGCAAGATTTCGTACACTCGACGACACAGTTTTCCACGTTTTAAAATTCCTTCGGTCGGGGTGAAGTTTTAATTTGAGGTTGTCTAAGAATCTGTGTCAAAAACATTACCGTGTAAGCCAAAGAAAAATCCCCATCTCCAAGACACTTGTCATGAGACAGTAAACACAAAGATATTTACAAATGAGATTCTGAAATTTAAAATTTTCCCATTATAAATGAGCAGTAAAACACAGCAGAGCACGGGTCTGCACTGATTTTCAAAAACGACCAAGAAGAACGTGTAGGCTCGGAGTGTGAGACTGGACGTACAAGAGAAGAACGCAGTGAAGAGATAAAAGTTTTTAATACAGTACATTTCGGTTTTGTGTTGATTTGTTTACGTTTAAACAAAGAAATTTTATATTTGAATATTGACAGACCCTTTTGTGATACACACACTTTATATTTTCTTCGATCGAAAAAACTTAATAACTAAAAGCACGTCCTACAATCGACGGCGTCTTGTGACAGGAAGGAGTACGTAATCAACGCGCATTTCTTTCCCGTACTCCTGTATTTTGACCCGCCAAGCTTCGTAAGCTTTCGGTCTTGAAGTGAAACGTCTTTTGGCTTTCTCAAAAGTATTTTGGAACAATTTTTAAATTATGACTTTCTAAAACTCCATTCGGTTAGGATTCTTCCTCACTCGCATAGAAAAGAGTAAAATTATATTGCAAGAATAAAATTGTACTGAATTAAACTCTGTTGTTACCAAAGATATTAATCAGGTGTACAGATACACACTGACTAGAAAAGCAACAATCCTGCCTAAACTGCTTTACATAAAACACAACGTTTACTTAAAAATGTTTGGAATAAAAAAACTTTTAGTTACATATATTGATATTATTTCAATAATAAACGTCGGTGAACTGATCAGTATGTATTACTTGGACTCTTATGGCATAGCCTCAAATAAGTTAACGACCTCGTATGTCATTTTATTGAAAATTGCATGTCTCGCCCATGTTACTTATCAATTTTTAGGCGCTTTCGCAAAATTGCGAAAAGCGACTATTAGTTTCTTCATGTCCTCCTGTCCGTCCGTCCGCATGGAACAACTCGGCTCCCACTGGACGGATTTTTACTAAATTTGATGTCTGAGTATTTTTTCGATAATCCGTGAAGAAAACTCAAGTTTCATTAAAGTCTGACAAGAATAACGGGTACTTCATATGAAGACCAATATACATTTTTTATCATATCTCGCTCAGTTCTCCTTAGAATGAGAAATGTTTCAGACAAAAGTGGAAGAGAAAACCTAAACACCTGTAATAATCAAACACTTTTTTTCGATAATCGCACCGTTTATGAGATAATATAGAAAAATATTGTAAACTTGGGCAGGTCATAGATGGCAACATGGCTTATGCGTATTTCTTGCTGCTAGGATCTCTCGCGTCGTTGCGGACGGAGGCACCTGGCGGCTAAAGTGGGAACGTCTAAAGGCGGGGGAAAGCAATGGCAAACTACCCCCAAGAACTTGCCCAGGATGCAGTGTGCCA
>Ga0123355_10022874_pt1 | contig 10022 bp, 8 predicted proteins | sample TergutEmb28metaG_3_FD_89872 | JGI IMG/M metagenome (GOLD analysis project Ga0123355, IMG submission 89872) | Embiratermes neotenicus P1 segment gut microbial communities from Petit-Saut dam, French Guiana - Emb289 P1 | ecosystem: Host-associated > Arthropoda: Insects > Digestive system > Gut ...
AACTTTTGCCTGACGCTGATGCGAATTATGATAATATCATCGAGATTGATTTGAACAAACTTGAGCCCCTCGCAGCTTGCCCGCATATGCCCGATAACATCAAAAGTGTGCGCGAAATTGGCGAAATCAAAGTGGATCAAGTTTGCATTGGTTCGTGCACCAACGCCAGCTTACAAGACATGATGAAAGTTGCAGCGATCCTCAAGGGCAAAACCGTGAATCCAAGTGTGAGTTTGAATATCTCGCCGGGCAGCAAGCAGGTTTTAACCATGATTGCGCAAAATGGCGCGCTGAGTGACATGATTGCCGCTGGCGCGCGGATTTTAGAGGCCACCTGCGGCCCTTGCATTGGCATGGGGCAAGCACCAAGCTCGGGCGCGGTATCGCTGCGCACATTCAACAGAAACTTTGAAGGCCGCTCCGGAACAGCCGACGCGCAGGTGTATCTTGTGAGCCCTGAAGTTGCGGCTGCGGCTGCGATCACCGGTGTGTTTACTGATCCGCGTGACCTTGGGCAGGCGCCTGCGATTGATTTGCCGGAACGCTTTTTGGTTGACGATAACATGATTGAACTGCCTGTGCCGGAAGCTGAGATGGACACGGTCGAGATCGAATACGGTCCCAACATCAAGCCCTTCCCAGCCAGCGAGCCGATGCCAGCAGACATTTCTGCAATTGCCGTATTGAAAGTTGGCGATAACATCACCACTGATCATATCATGCCCGCTGGGGCAAAGATTCTGCCGTTTCGCTCAAACATCCCGCACCTGTCGCAATATTGCTTTGCGCAGTGCGACCCAAACTTTGCGGAAAATTGCAAAAAAGCGGGCAAAAGCATCGTCATTGGCGGGGCAAACTATGGCCAGGGTTCTTCGCGCGAGCACGCAGCGCTTGTGCCGCTTTATTTGGGCGTGAAAGCCGTGGTGACCAAAAGCTTTGCGCGCATGCACCTTGCAAACTTAGTGAACGCCGGAATCGTTCCCTTTACGTTCAAAAACGCCGAAGACTATGACAAAATTTCGGTGAATGACGAACTCAAACTTGCAGATATTCGAAGTGCTATGCAGCAGGGGAGCGCCGTGGTGCTCGAGAACTTGACGAAAAACGAAAGCTATGCGCTTGAATACAACTTGTCGCTCCGGCAGCGCGAGATTTTGCTTGCCGGCGGGTTGTTGGATTATACGAGGGAGCGTAGCTGATTGAATCGCGCTGCGAACACCACCCCGCCCTCCTAACGTCGGGCACCCCTCCACGGAGGGGAATGATCGCAGTGCCTATCAAAGAGACTACAAAATTCCCCTCCGTGGAGGGGTGGCGCGCAAAGCGCGACGGGGTGGTATCGCGGAGCGAGAAAATAACACACACCAGAGAAAGAGGTTAACATATGAGCAAGAAACATGTGATTACAGTCATCCCCGGGGACGGCATTGGCCCCGAATGCGTTGGCGCGGCGATGAAGATCATCGACGCTGCCGGCGTGAGCATCGAATGGGAAGAACGCCACGCGGGCGAGCGCGTGTTCAAACAGGGCATTTCGTCCGGCGTGCCTGCCGATACCATCGAGTCAATCAAGAAAAATCGCGTGGTGCTTAAGGGTCCGCTGGGTACCCCCGTGGGCTTTGGCGAAAAAAGCGCAAACGTTACGCTGCGCAAGCTATTCGAAACATATGCAAACATCCGTCCTGCGCGGGAGTTCCCGGGGGTGACAACGCCCTATAGCGGCCGCGGGATTGACCTGGTTGTGGTGCGCGAAAACGTAGAAGATCTTTATGCCGGCATCGAGCACATGCAAACCCCCGGTGTGGCGCAGTGCCTGAAGCTGATTTCGCGCAAAGGCTGCGAAAAAATCGTGCGCACAGCGTTTGAGTTCGCGCGCGCGGAGGGTCGCAAGTCCGTTGCCTGCGCTACAAAAGCGAATATCATGAAAAAAACCGAAGGCCTGCTCAAGCAAGCGTTCGAGGAAATTGCGCCGGAATACCCGGATATTGAATCTTGGCACGTGATCATCGATAACTGCGCGCACCAGCTTGTGAAAAAACCCGAGCAATATGACGTGATCGTGACCACGAACATGAACGGCGATATCATCAGTGATTTGACTTCAGGGTTGGTGGGCGGCCTGGGTTTTGCACCAACAGCAAACTTGGGCAACGGCATCGCGATTTTCGAGGCCGTGCACGGCTCCGCGCCGAAATACGCAGGCAAAGATGTGATCAATCCCACGGCGGTGATTTTGTCGGCCGTGATGATGCTGCGGCACATCGGTGAGTTCGAGGCCGCGACGACGATCGAAAACGCCGTAATGGTGACGATTGAAGAAGGCGAGGCCGCAACTGGTGATGTTGTGGGTTACGACAAAGGCGCAAAAACGAGCGAATACACCCGAAAAATCATCGATAACCTTGGCCGCAAGCCAAAAGTTTGGCAAGCGCGCGACTATAAAGCGATCAACATGCCCGAAATTTCTGAAAATCCTGTGTTCGTTACGCCGAAGGCTCGACGCGTGATTGGCGCAGACATTTTTGTGGAATGGGCAGGGGAGCCCCAATCGCTTGGCACAAGCCTCGATAGCATCGTCGAAGCTAGCCCATTTAGGCTGAAAATGATTTCGAATCGAGGCACGAAAGTATATCCCGTTGGCGATACGTTCCCGGATTGTGTGGATCATTGGCGCTGCCGCTTTGTGCTGCGCGATGCGGGTGCTGATGCGACGCCGGATATGATCATGGCGCTGCTTGCTAGCATCAACCAAAAGCATACATGGATGCACGTGGAAAAACTGATGGAATTCGACGGCGAACCGAGTTATACCAAAGCACAGGGCGAGGATTGACGCAAGGAGGTCTTATATGTATTATGTCTTGGCGCTTGGAATACTGAGCATTTTGGTAATCATGCTCCAGCCGCTGAAATTTGTGCTGAAAAAACGTGAGGGCTTTGCAAGTTTTGGCAACAAAGCCATCGCGTCGCTGCTGTTTTGTGTGGCAGGGGCCGTGGCTGCCGGGCAGCGCAGCATGATTACTTGGCAGGTGGCTGTGCTTTTGTTTGGTATGCTGCTCGCTGCCATTGGCGATTGCTTGCTGGCAATGAGGCCTGTGTTTGATGACCCTAAACACGAAGATTTTATCTTCCCCATGGGCGGATTAAGTTTTGCGGTAGCGCATGTGCTGACGTTTGTGGCGCTGGTTTCGTATGTTCAATTTGACTTGTTTCCGTTCGATTGGCGCACGCTGGGTTTTGTTTTGTTTTTGCCGCTTATTTACATTGGATTGTGGCTGCGCGGCAACTTGGAGCTTGGCAAGCGCGGCGTGCCAATTGTGATTTATGCGCTGATTTTGGGCGGGATTTTATGGGCGGCGATGATGGCAAACGAACTCTTGGCTGTGATGGTTGCGTTGCTTTATATGTTTAGCGATACCGCGCTGTTTTTCTCGAATTTCGGCAAAAAAAAATGCAGCGAGCGCAAGCTGGCTTGGCTTGTGTTGCTGCCATATTATGCGGCGCAAGTGGCATTGGCTTACTTGATTATGATCATTTAGGAGATATAGATGAAGAAAAACCTGCGCTTTCGCGACGGCAAATTTAAGATGATGCAAATGACTGATATTCAAGACACCCCAGGCATTGATAAAGAGACGATTCGCCTGATTGAAGCGGCACTTGACCAAGAGAAACCGGACTTGGTTGTACTCACCGGCGACCAAGTGAAGGGCTATTCGCCCAAGTTGCGCGGCGAACGCAAAGAAGAATTTGCGCGTGAGCTCATTGGCGAAATTTGCCGGCCGATGCAAGAGCGCGGTATTCCGTTCACGCTTGCGTTCGGGAACCATGACGTAGAAAAAATCAGTGCACATGCACAGCTTGCATTTTATCAAGAACATGACTGCTGTGTGGCCTATGATACGCCCGGACTTTCGGGCTGTGCGAACCACACTGTAGAAATTGAAGGTGCAGACGGAACGCCTGCGCTGAATATCTATATGTTTGATTCGCACGGCAACGATGGGCTGTCGGCCTACCAGCCCATGCAACAAGATCAGATCGATTGGTACCGCGAAACCCGCGATGAACTGAAAGAAAAAGTTGGCGATTATGTGCCGTCGCTGGCGTTTATGCATATCCCAGTGGAAGCAATGTATCGCCTGATGACGGTGTCAAAAAAACGCGGTAAATCCGGCCAACCGGGCTTTGCGGGCTTTAAACAAAAGAATACATACTATTCCTTGGATGAAAGCCGTGCCGCCGGCCGCTACAAAGAGCCGCTTTGCGTGCCAAACAAAGACGGTGGGCTATTCGACGCAGCAAAAGAGCAGGGCGACATGCTCGGCATGTATTTCGGGCATGATCATAAAAATAGCTTCCACGGCAAAGTAGATGGAGTAGACCTGGGCTATGCGCCCGGCTGCGGCTTTGCGGCATACGGCGATGGCGTATACCGCGGTGTACGCGTATTCGAGTTCGATGAGCAAAGTCCGCGTGATTACACAACCCGCGTGGTTTATTATAAAGATTTATTTAACCGCAAGCGTGTACGTAAGATATCGCATTGGCTGATGGACCAAACGCCTTCAAGCGTGGATGATGGTGTGCGCAAAGGCGTGAAAGTGCTTGTAGGCCTTGGCGTGATTGCAGCGATTGCGGCAGCACTGATCATATTATTATAGCAGAGGAGAGCGAGTATGCTTATCACGAACACAGATTTTGTGCCCGGCAAAGAAATTGAAGTGCTGGGGCTCGTAACCGGCGTAGGGGTGCCGCCCTTCAAAATTCGCTTTAGCACAGCAGAAATAGGAAAAGTGATTGAAGAAGGCGTAGCGCGTGCCAACCAAAGCATGATCGAAAAGGCGCGGCAGCTTGATGCTGATGCGATTATTCGGGTGTATTACGACAAAGAGTCGTCTGAAACCGGCATACAAATTATGGTTTGGGGCACGGCAGTTAGGCTGCGATGAAAGGAGCCGCGATGCTAGCAACAACAGGGCCTAAACTTGGCCGACTTGAGAAATATGGCTATAGCACAGGTGCGCTGGGCGGTGGCCTGGCGTTCAACTTGGTGCGTGCATTTTTCATGATTTATTGCACCGACGTATTGGGCGTTTCTGCAGGTTTTTTAGCTGTCATGTTTTTTGTGGCGCGCCTATTTGATGCTTTTACGGATCCTGTTGTTGGCACGCTGAGCGAGAATATTCGAACCCGTTGGGGCAAGCACAAGCCCTGGGTTGCAATTGGCGCTGTGCTCAATGCGTTGGTGGCTGTGGCGATGTTTTCGCCATGGCTAAGTGGCATTCAAAACCAAACAACGCTGCTTGCGGCTGTGACGGTTTTATATGTGCTGTTTGGCATAACTTATACGATCATTGATGTGCCGTATTATGCCTATGCGGCGTCGTTCACCAACTTAAAAGAGCGCGACGCCATTTCTGTAATGCCACGGCTAATTGGCGGTGTGGCAATGATTGGCGTGCCGGCGCTGACGCTTGGAATGGTAGAGCGTTTTGGCGGTGGTTCTGCGGTGCAAGGTTATTTTCGTTGGGCGCTGATTTTGATGGTGATATACGTGGTGTTTGCCATGATAGCTGCCAAAAGCATGAAGATCCGCGAAGTTGCCCGGCGCGAAAAACCGCTTTCGTTCCGCGAGGCGTTTCGCACGCTGCGCACCAACGATCAACTGATGATTATCGTCACGGTTTTTGTGCTGGGCATGACGGCCGTGAGCATTACGCAATCGGTTGCGCTATTTTATTTTCTGCATGTTTGGCAGGCTCCTGGCGCATACGAGACATTTATGCTAATGGCTGGTGCGGGTATGGGCATCGCATTGTTGCTTTATTCCTTTTTGGCGAAAAAGATTTCGCGCCGTGCGATCTTTTTGCTGTCGATGATCTTGCCTGCGGCGGGTTATCCGGTGATGTTTGTTATCGCACAGCTGGCACCAACGCCATATTGGATGCTGCCGCTGGTGTTGACCACTGTGGGTGGTTTTGGCTTCCAAGGTATTATCCACAGCATTTTTATGGTAGATACCGTTGAATATGGAGAATGGAAACAGGGGTATCGCAGCGAAAACTTGGTGTTTTCATTGCTTACGCTCATCGGCAAGTTTTCAGGCGCATTTGCAGCACTGATCACCATGGGTGCGCTGCACTTTGCAGGCTATGTTTCCACGCGCGAGGGCGGTATTTTGGGTGAACTTGCGGCCGAAACCGCTGAAGTGATTACACAGCCCGCAAGTGTGAATATTACACTTAGCCTTTTGATGTTTGTGGTGCCGCCGTTTATTTTGGTGTTAGCACTGTGGCTTTATTTAAAAAAATATAAGCTGCAAGGTGAATTCCTAGAAAAAATATCGCGTGAATTAGAAGAAAAGAGAGTCGCAACTATTTGAAGATGTTAAGAATGATCATTTTGGCCGCTGGCATATTATTGTTGGTCAATGTGTTTTTTGTGCCGCGTGTGAATATCGGCTGGTATTTGCAGTTTGGACTGAGTTTTGCTTTGATCGCATATGGCGTGTTCTTTCATAAAATCCAGAAGAAGCTGCACATTGCGGCGCTTGCATTGTTTTTGGTTCCTGCGATATTCACTTCTTTTTTAGCCATTTATGGGAATTTAAATACTGCGCGACATGACGAAGATGTTGTTATCGTGCTCGGCGCGGCCATTCGCGGCGAATATCCCAGCAATTTTCTTGCCCGGCGGCTCAATACAGCGGCAGATTATTGGGAGCAAAACCCGGACAGTTATATTATGGTCACCGGCGGGTTGGGTGAGGGGCAACAATTTACCGAAGCACATGTGATGGCACGGTTTTTGCACGAGCAACGCGGCATCCCGCGCGAGCGCATTTTGCAAGAAGGCCGCTCGATTTCTACCGAGGAAAATCTGTTGTTCGCACGCGAGATTTTGCGCGAACATTTCGGGCACGATGACTATACGGTGGTGGTTGTCACCAGCAATTTTCATCTTTATCGTGCGGTGCACTTGGCGCGGCAAGCCGGGTTCACAACCACACGCTTGGGCGCGCCTGTGCAGTGGTTCACATTGCCGATGTATTATCTGCGCGAAATGTTTTCCGTGATGAACGCTTGGGTGGGAAGCCCCCTAACGCGGCACGAGATACGATTATAGAAGGAGTAAAATATGCATCAACAACAACGACCGGAACATGAAGTTCGGCTTGAAAAATTCGAGAAAATTAAACAGCGCGATGGCGTGGTGTTCAAAGATAAGTTTGCGCGCACGCACACAATCGCACAAGCGAGAGAACTTAGCGATGATACACCAGTTTCGCTATGCGGGCGTGTCACGGCGCTACGCTGGTTTGGCAAGCTCGTGTTTGGTCGGTTATATGACGCGGACGGCGACATCCAGTTCTCGATTTCGAAGAACGACTTGGATGAAGAAGCCTTTGCGTTTTTCAAAGAAAGCATTGACGTGGGCGACTATCTTGGCGTAGCAGGTGCGATGTATCACACGCAAAAAGGGGAGCTTACCATCAAGGCAAGCTCGTTTGTGATTTTAAGCAAATCGCTGCACCCATTGCCCGAAAAATTTCATGGCATCACGGATATTGATAAGAAATTTAGGCAGCGTTATCTTGACGTGATCACCAGCGAAGAAACCCGCAATACCATGAAAATGCGCATTGCAATGCTTCGATTGATTCGGGAATTTTTGCAAAACGAAAGCTTTGTGGAAGTAGAAACGCCGATTCTCCAAAACGTGGCGAGCGGAGCCGCTGCCCGGCCATTTATCACCCGGCACAACACGCTGGATTTAGAGCTGCACCTAAGAATCGCACCGGAATTATTCTTAAAGCAAGTGATTGCCTGCGGCTTTGACCGCGTATTTGAGCTGGGCAAGAATTTCCGCAATGAAGGCATGGATGCCATGCACTTGCAGGAGTTCACGATGCTGGAGTGGTATGCGTCATATTGGAACTTTGAAGACAACATTGATTTTGTATGCAAGCTCATGCAAGTTTTGCTAAAGGAGCTGCGCGGCACGCTGCAAATTGAGTACCAGGGCACAGCACTTGATTTTTCGAGCTTTGCGCGCCTGGATTATATTGCGACAATCAATGAAATTTTGGGCGCCGATATGTTTGACTTTGCCGACACAGATAGCCTGAAAGCGCACTTGCTTGCCAATAAAATTCTGCCTGCAGAAGAACTCAAAGACATGAAGTCTATTCCGGCTTTGATTGACTTGCTATTCAAGCGTAAAATTCGCGGGAATATCATTCAGCCCACGGTTGTAGTAAATTATCCGGCGTTTTTGGTGCCGCTGGCGCGCAGAAGCGACAAAGACGAGCGCGCGATCGACATGTTCCAGGTGATTTTTGTGGGTGCGGAAATCGTGAAGGCGTATTCCGAGCTTGTCAATCCATTCATGCAAAGAGCCGCATTTGAAGAGCAAGCGAAAAATAAATCTGCCGGCGATGATGAAGCTTTTGAGACTGACGAAGCCTTTTTGCTGGCGATGGAGCACGGCATGCCGCCAATGAGCGGCCTGGGCTTTGGCGTGGATCGCTTTTTGTCAATCGTGGCTGACCAGCCAACGCTGCGTGATGTGATATTTTTCCCGCAGATGAAGAGCTAGGTGGACGCTGTGCTCCGCACCTCAACATGAAGGAGCCTAGGGGCTTCATGCTGAAAGTTGCAAAAGCAATCTCCTGGATTCCTTCCAATGGAAGGGAGCTGCCACCCCGGGTGACACTTTTGGATGCTTAGCGTTCATAAAGCAGCGCAGAGCGATGCCTCAATAACTCTCAGGCTCTTGCGCTTGCGCAAACTCCCCAATCGCGTAGTAGTCAATCTGCTCATTCCCGAAAACTGCACAAACGCCGCCATGTGTTCCGGTTGCGAACAAGTAGCGGCTGTTGCCTGCGCACAGGCAGCGTGTTTTCACGGTGGGATATGCCTTTATGCCATAGTTTGTGAATACCACGGCCTTGGGCTGCAGCTTGGTGAGCAATGCAAACGTTGTTGAGCCATCGTAACCATGGTGTGCGGGCTTGAGCAAATCAACTTTGCCGATTTGCGGAGCCAGGCGTTGTTCTGCGCCGTGAATATTGTTGATGTCGCCCGCCAAAAACGCGCGCCCGGCGCTATGCTCCACCAAAAGACCAAGCGAGTTCGCGTTTTCGTCTTTGTGCTGTTGATTTTCGCCATTGATAATCGTGCACTTAAAGTTGCCCAGCACGAACGGTTCTTCCGTGAAGCTTTGTATCACAGGAACACTGCGCTTATCAAGCGCATCAAGCATTTGCGTATAACACTCCTCATTGTCCCAATAGTCGCGCTCGTAGGGTTCTTTGGTGCTGTTGTCATAGCGCTTTAAGTATGCGCGATTGACTGTGACGCCAGGATCGGTAACCAGTGTATCGAACCCGCCAATGTGATCAGAGTGTGCGTGTGTGCCTATGATAAAATCAAGCGTTCCGTTTGCAACTCTTTTTACATAATCGCAAACATAGTTTTCCCAGCCAACATAGGCCAAGTGAGGTTTTTCTGCAGGATAAGCGCTGTCTTCCGCGGCATCAATGAGCGCGAACTTGCCGTTGCTTTCAAGCAAAATAGCATCGCTGGAGCCTGTGCGCAAGAAATGAATCTTATCACCGGGCAGTTTTGCCTGATATTTTGGCAGCTTTTTAGTGAGCCAGCGAAAGCCCGTGATTGTGCGCCAAACAAAGCGGAACAGCCCGCCATGGCGAATCGACAGCCAAAATGCCAGCGGCAGGAGATGCCAAGTTCTGATATGCGCCCAGGCGACGTGTGCGACAGTTTTTAGTGCAAGCGATAAAAATTGCATAAAATTCCTCCCGAGGTTTGTGGGATGGCTATTATTATAGCATAATTTGGTTGACAGCGCAACGGGAAAATGCTATACTATTTTTTATGAAGAGCTTAAAAAAAATCAACAAAGCTTTGCTGAAGCAATTCGGCGGGCGTTACGCTGTAAAGGCCCAGCAGGAGCACCTGAGCCTTGTGGGCGAAAGTGATAATTGGCAAGAAATCGTG
>Ga0123355_10022876_pt1 | contig 10021 bp, 11 predicted proteins | sample TergutEmb28metaG_3_FD_89872 | JGI IMG/M metagenome (GOLD analysis project Ga0123355, IMG submission 89872) | Embiratermes neotenicus P1 segment gut microbial communities from Petit-Saut dam, French Guiana - Emb289 P1 | ecosystem: Host-associated > Arthropoda: Insects > Digestive system > Gut ...
ATACCGGTCTCAATGAATAATTCTTCTGTCCGGCCCAGTAGTGCATCGTTATCATCATTCTCAATGGCATTTATGAGTGTCGGGTCGTTGGCAAAGTAAATCGCAGCAATGTGAGCTACGCTGTTCTCTAGTACGCTGATTTCGTTTAAAACTTCAAGCGTTGCCCGCTCCAAGTTGTTTTCAAAGTTTGTATCAACATATCTTGAGAACAAGATAACGTTAGATGCCAGAACGGAGGCGACCACAAGAATGACTGTAATAATCATTGTAAGCAGCATCTGCTTTTTTACTGACAATGCACTTGCTCCTTTTACTTTTATTTGGTTTCAGCAACAAACGTATCTGTATGCTAAAGTAATATCCTAATATGTGCGGGCATTAATAATCGCTTGAGTCAGATATCTCCAGTCAAACGCTTCCCCATCCACATAATTTACCCTTGCAACAGCTTCGCCTCGCTCAAGCGCAAGGATGAGCTGAGTCACCCGAGGCCCGTGCAAAGGATTACTTTCGACATTAAAATTAATTTGTCCGGCATCATAAGCTAACTGCAAAAATCTTCTGTTGGCATCAAAGGATATAACGGTAATGCCATCATACCCACCGGCGGTAAGTCCCGCGGCCTCGATCGCCTGTATCGCGCCATAGGCCATGTTGTCATTTTCCGCATACACAACGTTAATGTCAGGGTATCTTATCAGCCAGTTTTGCATAACCTGCCTTGCCTGTTCCGTATCCCAGTTAGCGGTCATTTGAGCATAGATAGTCCAATCATTAGCTGCGGCGCCGTCAACAAACGCGTCCGTGCGCCCGGCCTGAGCAGTAGAACCCATCATACCTTGCAGGTGGACGGCCCTAACGTCAGAACCTCTGAATTCCTGCAGCCATCTAACCGCAATTTCGCCCTCTTCCCTGAAATCCGCACCAACCCATGCGACAAAAAGATCATCGCTGACATCGGCAACTCGGTCAACAAGTATGACCGGGATGCCAGCATCTTTGGCCTGTTGCAGCACATTATCCCATCCGAGTTCTTGAACGGTGGCAATCACAATGTAATCAACATCTTGACTAATCAGATTAGCGACGTCGGCAAGCTGCTTGTTAGGGTCGTTCTGCGCATCAACAATGATTAAATCAAAACCGTTTTCCTCACTAAATGCCGCTCTCATAGACGCGGTGTTGGCTATGCGCCAATCAGACTCAGTAAAGTCAGCTTGGGAAAATCCGACTCTTATCAGTTGTTGTTCATCCCCGTTGGTCAAACTTGAAGATTGTTCGTTACGACAAGAATTCAGTAAAAAGGCCGCTGCAAATATAAAAACCAGCGCGATTACTTTCCTTGCTTTTTTCATTAATATTTTCTCCATATTGACCCCTTACCGCAAGGTAAATTCGTTTTCGGAATAGTAGCCTGTTCCGATTAACACAGCGTGCCAGTTGTTTATGTCAACATGTACTATGTCAAGCAGATACGAGGGGACAACCTTGACATTGTTGTTGTATGTCGTCGTGTCGTTCACGGGTACAGGCCGACTTTCTGTGATTGCTTGAACCATTCTTACAGTAGCGGCCGCGAGTTCTCTTGTATCCTTAAAAACCGTGGCAACCTGCTCACCGTTGATGATTGACTGCACGGATTGTATTGTCGCGTCTTGACCGGAAATAATAGGCCAAGGCATACTGGGCGTCCCATAGCCGACATCGCGAAGTGCGGAGATAATTCCGAGGCTTATACCGTCATACGGTGATAAAACCGCGTCAATGCGGACATTGGCATAAAATTCCGCCAACAGGTCAGCCATACGAACCCGCGCCCGCTCGCCAGACCATCCAAATGTGCCGACAACGTCCATGTCTACTTGACCGCTTCTGACAACGAGCGTGCCATCGTCAATGAGGGGCTGGAGAACACTCATCGCACCGTCATAGAAGAAAAACGCGTTGTTATCATCGAGCGAGCCGCCGAATAACTCGATATTAAACGGCCCTGTCGCACCATTATTGATTCCAAGACCCAGGAGGAGAGAATTCGCCTGCATAACGCCGACCGCGAAGTTGTCAAATGTTGCGTGATAGTTAACATGCGGGGTGTCCATAATCAGGCGGTCATATGCGATAATCGTGACGCCCGCCGCGGCCGCCCGTGCGAGAGCGCCGCCAAGAGCAGCGCCGTCAATTGCGGCAATAATGAGAATGTCAACGCCTTCATCAATCATTTCGTTAATTTGAGCGACCTGATCAGCCACAACATCATCGCCGTATTTAAGAATTGTTCTAAAGCCAAGGTCCTCAAGCTGAGTTACTAAGCTGTTGCCGTCGTCGATCCAGCGCGGCGAGTATCGTGTCGGCATTGCGATACCGATGAATCTTGCATCGCCTCCCATGCCGCCGCTGTCTCCTCTATTGTTACTACTACATGCGGTAATCAAGACTAACAAAAAAGCGAGTACGATTAAAATCGCTGCCGATTTCTTCATCAAATCCCCTCCCAAAACTGCAAACCCTTTTGAATCTTCACTCATTTTTCGACTGGCGCACGCCATGTCGTTTCTCTTACTATATAATATAAACGTTCGTCCACTCGTTTTCTACCCCTAAAACTATTTTTTTTACAACTTTTCTATAAAAACTCGTGACATATGTCACTACCGTGCCGGCGATACCTGTTGCATACTGGGTACAGAAACAAAAGGAGGCTATGTATAATGATAGCAACTATGAAAAACGTGGTCAAACGCTACGGAGACACAACGGCACTGGATCACTTGAACCTAAACGTGATAGAGGGCGAAATCCTCGGTCTGCTCGGCCCGAACGGCGCAGGTAAGACCACCGCCATCCGCATCCTGTGCGGTCTTATTGACGCAGACGGCGGCGAGGTTGAGGTTTTTGGCCAAAAGCAAACTACCCGCAACTTAAATACCCGGAGGGAGTTGGGGCTTGTGACCCAAGAGATCACCGTGTTCAACGACTTATCCGCCGCCCAGAACCTTCGTTACTTCGGCGGCCTGTACGGTCTGAGGGGCGCAGAGCTTGAAGCCAACGTAAATGAGATGCTAGAGTTCGTAGGACTTACCGATCGCGCCAAAAAGCGGCCGAAGACTTTCTCCGGCGGGATGCAACGACGGCTCAACATCGCCTGCGCGCTTGTCCATAAGCCAAAACTGCTCATCATGGACGAACCCACCGTCGGCATTGATCCGCAGTCTAGGAACCATATCTTAGAATCTGTCAAAAAAATTGCCGCAAATGGCACCACGGTGATCTATACGTCGCACTACATGGAAGAGGTCCAAGCCATATGCGACCGCATATCCATCATGGACGCCGGGCGCGTGATTGCAGAAGGCACTATCGGCGAACTCATGGGCCGCATTCAGTACGAAGATCGCGTCCATCTCAATGCTGCACAGCCGTCGGATACGCTCACAGAAGAACTCCGCGCCATCTCCGGCGTGAAGAGCGTTACAGTATCTGGCAGTCAGTACACGATTACATCTGGCGCGGGAAGCGGGAACGTGAACCGCATCATGGAAGTTGCCACCCGCAATGGCGGCGTAACGTCGTTCTCAGAAGATAAGCCGAACCTTGAAGACGTGTTTCTGACCCTTACCGGCAAGCGTCTTCGTGACGAAGGCGAGGTGTAGGCATGAACCAATTTCCTATAGTTTTTGGGCATTACTTCAAACGGAATATCAAACACCCGATTAATCTTCTTGTCTATATCGGTTTGCCGCTGGCGCTGGCGGTACTCAACATGCTCGGCAATATCGGAGTATTTCAGATGCAGGGCGGCGACCTTGCCGCGGCCGCGGACGCCGTTGCCGCAAACGCAACCTTTATTGCTGTGATGTTCATGGTGTCATTCCAGTTCTTCTCCGGCGAGTTGTTGGTCGAGGGAATTTATGATGACCTTACGGAAGGGTCTATGCGGTGGCGCTTGTTTGCAAGCCCGGTTCCGCAACGCACATTTCTATCCGGTATGGCGCTGGCCAGCTGGATGTTTAACATCGTACAGGCCCTGGTGATTTTGGGCGTAACGGCCATTATATTCGACGTGCGCTGGGGCAATCCCTTTGTGCTTGTTGCTGCGATCCTGCTCATTTCCGTTCTAAGCCAGTTGATCGCGGCATTCATCTCACAAGTATCGCCGAAACGCAAAACCGCGACTGTGACCTTCAATATCCTCTGCTTTGCAATGATGTTTTTAAGCGGCATGTTGTTTATCCCACTAGGCGACAGCGCAGTTGCCATGTTCATTCAGCAGTACGCAACGCCGCTCGCGCTCGGCTACCGGGCGATCCTATACGCCGGACCTGTGTTCTACAACATGAGCCAAGCGCTAATTAACCTCGGCATACTCGCGGCGATTACCGCTGTGTTCGCGGTCTTAGTCTTTGCACTTGGAAGGAGGCGGAAAGCGTGACAATTTTTCGCTTCGCCCTGCTCCGCGGGACGCGCAACCCGCTGACCTTACTTTGTACCTACATCCTGCCAATCGTACTCATCCTCATCCGCCCACTGTGGACGGGCATCGCGTTCGGCTTCGGCGGAGGTGTCGGCGGCGGCGGGTTCTCGCTCCTGATTATCGTCACGATGAGCAGTGCGTACCTGATGAGCTTGAGTATTCTGACCGACAAAGCGGACGGCGCAGTTATCCGCATTTTAGCCGCGCCGGTTACCATGCGGCGGTACCTTACGGAAAACCTCGCGGCCTGCGCGATGCCGTTGTTGGTACAGATGGCGATCACATCAATCCTGGGCCACGTGTTGTACAGCTGGAGCATGACCCTTTCTATTGCGGTATTCCTGTGCTATACTGTGCTTACGCTTGCATCTGTGACGATGGCCTTTGCCTGGCACTGCCTGTTCAAGAACAAGGAGGGGAACACGGTTGGGTTTCCGATGATTTTGTTCCTGACGGCCTTTCTGGGCGGGCTTACATTCCCGGTTGAGGCATTTCCCGGCCCGCTGCAATATGTCGGCGCGATTTTCCCGGCTTATTGGGCGGTACGAGGGATCGGTTCTGTGCTGGAAGCGGGAGTGATGAACGGAGCGTTCTGGCTCGGCATCGCGGCCATGTTACTGTTTGCCGTTGCGTATTTGCTCTATGGAGGGAAACGTAGGATCGTATGAAAAACGCGCCTAAAGTTTGGTTTTGGCTTTGCAAACTTGCAGGATTTGGCTTGTTGTTCGTCCGCTGGTTAGACAGCGGTGACACAGCGGGCTTTTTCCTGTTGTTGCCTTTAATCGTTATGACCTTGCTTCGTTGGCGCATCCCGAAATTATGGTATACCATCGCAATAGACGGCGTTGCCCTATGGATTTTTGGGCAGCAGCTTGCGCTGGGCCTTTGCATTGTGTCGGAAGTTTTTTACAGATCGTGGGAAGCTGAGCGCCGCCGCGGGCTGAATCTGCGTGATTCCCAAGCGGGGCGGTATTATGAGCTAGAGAGCCTGCAAAACGACCTCGCGGCATCACTCGCGCAAATCGAGCGCATGACCGCCGTGGCGGAGCGGACGCGGATCGCGCGCGACATCCACGACAACGCAGGACACGAGATTGTTGCGGCGTACATGTCGCTTCAGACGGCAAGGGCGATGATGGACGCGGAAAACCCCGACGCACTGGAACTATACGACGCCGCGCTTGAGCGATTGAGCAGCGGCACGGACAAGATTCGCGAAACCGTACATAACCTGTCCGCCGTTACATCACTGGGCGTAGAAACTCTGCAAGAACTCTGCGATCGCTTCCCTGCTCCTAGTGTGCAGTTTCATGTCTATGGGGATACGTCGAAAATCCCGCTATATGTCTGGAATATGCTAGAGGCATGTCTGCGCGAGTGCCTGACCAACGTGGCGCGGCACTCCATGGCGACGCATGTGTCGGTGGATTTGGACGCAACGCCGCATATTGTGCGGCTCTGTGTGGAAAATGACGGCGTGGCTGGAACGGGCGGCAATCCGGGCAGCGGGTTGCGCAACCTGCGTCACCGGGCCGCCGCCATCGGCGGGAATTTGTCTATTGATGCCGGGGATACGACATTCCGGGTGATTTGCGTGATACCGTTAAAGGAGGACCGAGATGAAACTGCTCATTGTTGACGATGACCCTTTAATCCGAAAAAGCTTGTCGCTTACGCTCTCGCGCGAGAGTGACATCACCGTTGTCGGCGTCGCCGCCGACGGTTCCGAGGCGCTCGAGATGTGCGATACACTCGCGCCGGATCTTCTGCTTATGGACATCCGTATGCCCGGCACAGACGGCATCGCGGCCACGCGGCTGATCAAACAGCGGTATCCGCATATGCGCATTATGATGCTGACGACTTTTGACGATAAGCCGAATATACAACAAGCGCTCGCCGCCGGGGCGGACGGGTATCTGCTCAAAACAGATCAAATCTCGGCCATCGCCGGGAAATTGCGGATTTTGATGGACGGCGTTGGCGTGCTTGGTGCTGACGTGCTAAAAAAGCTCGCCACGTCTGAGAATCCCGCGCTTGAGCAGTTGACCCAACGAGAGCGGGACATCGCCAGGCTCGTGGCGCAGGGTCTGACGAACAAGGAGATCGCGGCGCAGCTTTTCTTGAGCGAGGGAACAGTCCGCAACAATATCGTTGTGATTATGGAAAAGCTGAATGTAACAAATCGTACGCAACTGGGGCTTGCATATTATCAGAATTAGGTCATGGTAAAAACCTTCTCCCGCTGCTTAGCGCCGCAAATACGGCAGCTTGAAAATCGTTTCTCGATTTTCAAGCTCGTATAAGCACCTACTACAAGAATCGCACAGAAAGGGATTGATTGTTATAACAAATAGTGACTATAGAGTTAGTATAATGTATTTCGTTGACAAAGGTGATGGGAAAGTTACTATTGACTTAGGCCCTAAAACAGTCAGTAGGCAAGAGCTTGAGTTATTGATAGGACATGGGGACTCTCTAAGATATTTTGTGGGGCTGGCGGATATATACAATCTTATAAAAATTTGCCAAACCGACATTGAAGAGTTATCTTCAACGCAACTTGGCGAACTTTGTTTAGAAAAAGGCGAAATAACTCTGCCTACAAAAAACATACATCCAACATTTAGTAAGGTGCTAATAAATTGGTTAAATATGTTCTATATTTTGACGGAACGATTGGATAGGCTTTATGGTAGAAACAAAGTTCCGAAAAAACTAAACGGTACGACGAACCCAGAAAGAAATAATCACAAATTTATTACCTGTCGATATTTTGATAATCATGAAGTTTATGCTATATTATGGGAATTGCGTAGGTACGCTGTTCATTATGGACTTCCCTCAACAAGCATAATTGCTAATTCCGAAAACGGCAAGGGCAAATTATGTTACATAGTTAATCTTTCGAGGATGTATACGAAATTTTCTGCTAAAAGTCGGAGGTCTGCTCAACAAAAATACGGAGATAATGTGGAATTAAGCCGCATATTAGGCGATGCAACTGCGATGTTTGATTTATTGTACGCTGACGTGCTTAATGATAATAAATCAGATATTTTAAAAATACTCAATGATGTTCAAAAGTTCTCCATGAATCACGAGGGTATTATAGTATATCCATGGTATTTGAAAGCAGAAAACCATGATATGAATGCCTCAATTAGAAATTCGTCTTGGAGCGATACCGTTAATAAACCATTGAGAAATATTCTTAGGATGTACCAAAGCATCAACTGTAAATTGATGTAATATGACTGATTATCTTGTAGCGCAGCTACAAACACTTTTGGCAGTTGCCCACATCATAACTATTTTTTTGTTTTCTGTTTTATAAAGTGGACATGCTGTTGTCATATTCACTGTGTTAGAGTATAGCAAGGAGGAGCAGATGTTAGCAAAAAATGATTTGTTAAGAAACCTTGATAAAATACACACAACAGAGTTAGGCGTCGGGCGAATAAAGAAAAACCTAAGCCTAGATGCTGAGGATGTTGTTAATTGGTGTAGAGATAAAATTGAAAAGGCAGACGATATTTTCCAAAAGGGCAAGAATTGGTATGTAAAGGCCGATGATTGTATAATAACAATCAATGCACACAGTTTTACAATAATCACGGCGCACAAAAAGAAAGAAGGAATAAAAACATGAATCAAGAAATTATTGCAAGAGCGGGAGCGCTAATAAATTCAAAAGCAAACTACATCGGCGGCGGCATGGAGGGGCATTGCGTCCTCGCCTTAACTGATGAAAACGGCTATCCCACGGCGTCCACGCTAACCATCGCAAAGACCGATGGCATCAACTGGCTTACATTTGCCACGTCGCCCGACAGCAATAAGGCAAAGCGGATTGCAATGTGCAACCGCGCCAGCGTGTGTCTAAGCTCCAGCGAATATAACATTACCCTTGTTGGAACGGTTGAAGTCGTGACCGACCCGGGCATAAAGAAAGATACATGGTTTGAGCCAATGTCACATATGTGGAGCGGCCCGGAGGATCCGAATTTTTACGTTCTGCGTTTTAATACAGAGCGATATAATCTCTTCTTCGCCGACGACGGGTCAGAAGCGGCCGGGACTTTGACGGCGTCGAAGCAAAGTGCGATGCCGGAAGTTGTGCCGACGCTCTCTTTCAATGGACAGTGCAGTCAGGCGATTGAGCTTTACGAAAAAGCCTTTGGCGCGATCCTGGTGTCGAAAATGCTGTACTCGGAATCAGACCCGGCCGATATGGACGTTATAAAAGAAGAGGAAAAGGACTTTATCGGGTACGCCGAAATCGCAATCGGCAATACCCTTATCGCCATGGGTGACGACGCTGATGTAACAGCAAGCGGCAACCCCAACACATCGCTAATGGTGCTGTTCAGCACGGAAGATGAACTGAACGCCGCTTATAAAATAATCTCCGAAGGCGCGACTATTATCTTTCCTATGTGCAGCCAATCATACTGCACCGCGTACGTTGTTCTGATTGACAAGTTCGGCGTCCGCTGGGATTTAATGAGCGGGTACGAAGGATAGGAGGCACGCATAAATGGCACAGGAAAAGATCATCTTTGAACAGTTTATAGAAGCGGTAGACGCGGACAACAAGCCGTTTATTCAAGAATTGCACAACTATCTGATGGACAACGACTGCAAGGTGACATTTGAGGAGAAGAAAAGTGGCTACCTCGCTTCATATAAGTATGGCAAACCGCCGCGGGCAATTATGAATTTTGTTTTCAGAAAGCAGGGTATGATTACCCGCATTTATGGCGAGCGGATAAGCGGGTATCCCGATTTTTTGAACACCTTGCCGCCGGAAATGATAGAGTCTATAGCAAAAGCCAGCGAATGCAAACGGCTTATTCACAATACTTGCAGTCCGAAATGCAGCGGTTACGATTTTACGATTGGCGGCAAGCGTTTTCAAAAATGCCGCTATGACTGCTTTGAGCTTCTGATGACCGCCGAGAGCAAACCCTACATCAGGTCGTTTGCCGAGCATGAACTCAAAGAAAGAGCGGCAACTTAAATTTTTTGTTGATTTCCAGAAGTAATTTGATATAATTAGATTAAGGTATGTTACGTTAGTACATTAAGGCCACGCAAAGAAAAATATTCTTCTTTGCGTGGCCTTGCTCAAGTCAATCTTCGCTTGTAGCGGCTTGAAGCAGGCTTGAGTATAAAACATGATTTTCCCCACAAAATAGCCCTACGATATCAAAGGGGTAAAATCATGCTTGATACTATTATACGAACTGTGCTGGGTTTTGCAGTGCTTCTAACGCTTACACGGCTGTTAGGCAAAAAACAGCTCAGTCAGCTTACCGTGTTCACGTATATCACCGGGATCGCCCTCGGCAGTATGGTCTCTGAGACAATACTGCAAAAAAATGTACGCGTAGTAGAGGGCGTGACGGCGATGGTTTTGTGGAGCGCGCTGGTCTTTTTCATTGAATGGGTTAGTTTGAAAAGCGCCGCCGCAAGAGTGCTTATGGACGGAGAGCCTACGATTGTAATCAAAAAAGGCCTCATCTTGGAAGAATCGCTGAAAAAGCA
>Ga0123355_10022877_pt1 | contig 10021 bp, 9 predicted proteins | sample TergutEmb28metaG_3_FD_89872 | JGI IMG/M metagenome (GOLD analysis project Ga0123355, IMG submission 89872) | Embiratermes neotenicus P1 segment gut microbial communities from Petit-Saut dam, French Guiana - Emb289 P1 | ecosystem: Host-associated > Arthropoda: Insects > Digestive system > Gut ...
AAGCGGTCCCAACATTTCTGCCATGCTTGGAAGCATCCCTGGAAGTCCCTTTTTGGAATTGTGTCAAGTACCCACTGCGATTCCTCTTGAATCTCTTCAATGGTGTCGAATCTTCGACCCTTCATCCAAAGCTTCAGCTTGGGGTAGAGGAAAAAGTCACAGGGGGCCAGATCGGGTGAGTATGGGGTATGGGGGATCACTCTCATGTTGTTCTTGGCCAAAAACTGCGAAACTTTAAAGGACCTGTGAGCCGGGGCATTGTCGTGGTGGATAATGAGGTTCTGGTTTCGCCATTTATGTGGCCTCTTGCACCGCACATTTTCAAGTAACCTTCTTAGAACATCACAGTAGAAGTCTGCATTGGCTGTCATTCCAGGTGGGACAAATTACCGGTGTATTATCCCCTCTTGGTCAAAGAAACAAATGAGCATCGTCTTCAATTTGCTTTTTTGCATACGTGCTTTTTTGGGTCTTGGAGACCCAGGACTCTTCCATTGCGAAGATTGCAGTTTTTTCTCTGGGTCGTAAGCATAAATGAAGCTTTCATCGCCTGTGATGACGTTCAAGTGGAGTGTGGGATCATTTATCACAGTTTCCTTCAGTTCCTGACAGATCGCTACTCGACTGTCTTTCTGATCGTGGGTCAACACTCTCAGCACAAACTTCGCTGCAATCCAATGCATGTTCAGCTATTCTGTGAGAATTCGCTGACAAGATCCATAACCAATTCCAACCTCTGAACAGAGATCGTGTATGGTACGATGACGATCCTGGTTGACAGCCGCCCGTACCTGTTGCACTTTTGAGGGCATTGTTGTCGTGCTTGGCCGACCTGATCGATCATCATTAGCAGTCGAAGTTCTGCCATTCTTGAAACGTCCAAACCACTCAAAAGTTCGGCTATGGCTCATGCACGAATCACCAAAATCCTGTTTCAACATTTCAAAAGTTTCACTTCCCGTTTTACCCAATCTCACACAGAACTTGATGCACACCCTTTGTTTGTCAACTTCCGCCATACTGCCGATATCAGAAAATCGCAGATGGCTGATGCAATATACACATAAAGACATGTGCAACAATCAAACGCTTCCACACCCAACCACGCCACTCAGCACACTCACTCACAAGACACCACTGCAACACACCCTAGCAGGAAACTCGTGAACTACAAGCGACTTGTATGTTATGAGCATTGTCCTGGGACTTTTGGATACACCTTCGTATATCCACTGAATTAACCATTGTGGGAAAAGATTATAAATAATATAATATATTTACCTGTTTAAATAAATAATGCAGTACACTACACGTGTTACATACCTATGCAGCTTTTCCTGTCTTGGGTGGGTATGAAGCCTTGGTTGCACACACAGTAATATGAGCCATCAGTGTTAACACATCGCCCATCCTGACAGATACCCTCCTCCTTGCACTCGTCGCGATCCTCACATTCATGAGTTTCTACACTGCGTGCCTGTCCCTCGGGACACTCACAGTTAAAAGAGCCCAGCGTGTTCACACATTTGCCACCTTGACATAGGCCTGGGATTGCTTCACACTCATCAACATCTGTGGACACAGAGATAATGCAATTTATCCACTTACGCACTCCAGTACAGTCACTCTGAAGAAACAGCTTTATGTTTGGATGCAGTACATGAAAGCCTGAGAAAAAAAACTACAACGTACTTCAACAGAAACATATCCTGACTTATTGTTATAGATGGAAGACTTACAGGAAGTATAAATGCTCTTTGACTGGCCCAATTGTTACCAATGTCTTGCAATTCTACAGAGTGTAGTTACAGAATGTTATCTCTGACAGAAAGTACAACAGTATGATTGGAACCAATGGAATTATAGCACTTTCTTTGGGTCTGCATGCAAACTGTCTTTTGTGACAAGCTCTGTGAAGTATATGACTCAAAAATTACACAACACCATACAATTAAAGACTGTTAATTGTCATACAATTGTTTTTCATATACCTAGGTAAATGGAATTGTAAGGAGCCTCTTAAAAAATGACCAATACTGTAATTCTGCCTCATGTTACAACTTAAATCTCGTGTGTCAATGCATTCATCCTTTATCTCAAAGATTCTGTGTTCTATTACTTTAGCACATAATATATTTTACTTCATAGTCAGGATGTTTGCTTTTCCCTATGCTAAGAAAAATCTAAAAAATATGTTCTTCAGCCTTGTACATGTATACCATATAGGCATCCTGAATGTTAATTAAAAAAAAAAAAACTTCCCTTATCTATCACTTTGTCTCTAGCAGCCAAGTCTCAAACACACTCAAGAAGAAACAGGAAAGAAACAGAAGCACCTGGCTTAGTAATCTTGGTCTTGACATTAAATACTCTCATGTAAGAGACAGACTGAGGCAACTGAAAACCATGCTATGATAAGCAGTGCTTTTTCTTTTAAAACCAATGGATCCTTGAAAAACACATCCTTCCAGAAGCACTCGTCTGGAAAACTGGGAATGAAATGGGAAAAGCAAACCATTTTAAGTTCATAAAAATGCAAACCACCAATTAGCTGAGAACCATTTAACCTCTGGAAACTGAAATAGAGGGTCTTACACAAACTTTAATGTGTGCAGATGGCAAGAGACATGACAACGCATCAACTGGTACAGCATGCACTTTGCATGTATGCATGTAACCATTAATATCATGATAGAAATAATACATTTGTAGTGTTGGCTGACATACATCATCATACAATTTATACCACTGCCACATATCCACTCCTGTGACCCACTTATATGCCACACACTGTCAGTTAATTAGCATTTCATCTGGCAGCTAGAACGGAAGAGATCTTCAACACAAAAACTAACGCAGCTTGGCCACTACTATTTGATTTATAGCACCAACTTAAGACAATCAGCAGCTGCCCATTAACCACATTAACTATGCAATTAAATGCCTGCTGTATGAAGCAATGCACAGAGGAATAACAACATTCTTTTCTGAAAAAGTGTTTAACAGCAAATTGTAAACAGTATCTTCAGTATGGTATTATTCCTTATCATAACAGTAGTTTGCAATAATCAGCTTTTAGCTAACTCACTAAACAAAAATTATTAGTCACAAGCTGCACCGAACTACTGTACCTTCATATTTGGTACAGTGAATTTCATCATCCTCAGCTTGTGTTCTTCTAAGGACAGGGGTTTTGTAAATCTGCTGTATTCCTGTGCCTGCTTGAAACCTCAGGATTCTTACATTCATTTACTCACATTCAAGATAAGAAGTTCCAAATGCAAAAGAAACTTTTTCTTAAAAATCAAATGAGGCTGAATGGTCCAATTATTTGAAGCAGCACTTTTTGTACGTCACAGATCTGCACGTGTGGAAGTGTCAGTAAGTATAAATATGTCTAGGTACTGAAAGGATGGAAAGGCCTAATGGCCACAACGGAATAAAGTGGAATTGAAATTGGAAAAGATCATGTGAATATCAGTCTGGATATTCTTTCTTGGAATTTCATCTGCTTGTTTCCTGAAAGATACTGACATGCTGCCTTGCACAGAATTAGAAATACATATTAAAATTTTGACATTGATTTTTTTAAAAATGTGTTTCAATGGTTTTGCATATCATATAACCCTCTCGCATCCACTGGCACACCCTCCATACCAGACTCCTCTTTTAGGATTTAAATTTCTGTTGTTCTTCTTGTTAACCTACTTTCCTTCTTAAAACAGAAGACAGTGGGCTTACACGATCAACATGATGCCTTTCTGCCCATCTGTCTGTATGTGTGTGTGTGTGTGTGTGTGTGGGTATGTTAGGTGATGAAATTATGGGTGGTAAGAGATCTTGGAAAGTATGTAATTAATTGATTAAGTTAAGTAATATTTTTATACAATGTAAAATAAAATGATGGCAGCTATGTGAATACGTTACAGATTAATAGTGAAAACTAATGAATCATTATTAGAACCAGGTACATGCAACTTGGTGTACAGACAGATCAAAAACACACCTACACGTTATACATGAAATACTAATTGGAAGTAAAACATAAAGGACATGGGATGATGCAAAAGTGTGAGGTTATACTAGCTACATTTAAACTCCACATTTTTCTTCAGTTTTATCCACAAAATATTTCTGTCCCTTCAAACTATATTATTTGAATGGGCACAAACTTCCTGATGTTCCAAGCACAGTATACTACACAGACACATATATATTATTGGCATGAAGAAAAAAATACCAAGCTGTAAAACAATATGTTCTAATTAGATCAACAGACATGTTACACAAGCACAAGTCCTGACAGGTTTAATGATAGCAATACAAAGAAACAACAGTTAATTTTATTCACAGAACTGCTGAGTACTGAACAGGTCAGCGAGGCATATCATGCTGAGGAGTGCATGTACACTATACCTGCTGTAAGCACCACTAAAACAGACAGTGAGTTTATCCTTAAGAACTTAGAAATGACATGGTTCCCATAATGTGGACCAGGTTAGCGTATTCATTATAGTGATGAGCTATGAGTTGGACAGTCTGGAGATGGAATGCGAGTGGGGGCAAGAAGAGGCTGAACAAAGATTACAGCAATACCTCTATTCCCCTTCTGTGCCTTCATGGCATGTTATATGGTGAAATTTAACTTTTAGCTTTTAGCATGGTTCCCATAATTGCACTAACATGAAACAAAGTAATAACAGATTTCATCAAAAGAAAACTACAGCACATTCTCTTCATGACTCTGACCAGACAAAACAAGTTTAAAATTGATAAAATAACCTCCACATTAAAAGCTTTGAACCCAGAACTGACAGTGGGCTTGCACATATACTGAACTGAGTCTGAACATTGAGTTTCGCTTTAAAAAGGATGCATGAATTGTTTGTGAACCAGCTGTCTGTCTGAAATTAATAAACATGGCATTAATGTCTATGTCTTAGAGAAGAAATTAATAAGATATATAAAACAATCTGTCACAGTTACCAGTGAAACATTTAAAATTATCTGTCCACACTAACAAGAACATATATGAAAATATTATCTTCAGTCTAGTAGAAAAGTAAAATCCAATTACAAAGACAGATTAGGAATTCACAACTCAGTATAATTTTAGACAACATCAGAAGCACATAAGATTTGTATTTATTAAATTATGACACGAAAACTACATGTACTGTGTTGCTGATTACTTCAGCTTAATAAGTCATATACCCATTTGTAAGTTGCACCTCTGATGGGGACTCAGTATTTACAATCAAGACATGAAGATTTCTTGTTATCATCAAATGAATAAAGATACTCCATGCTTCTGATGGTGTTTACAATTATAATGAATTACACAGGTACTCGGTAAAATGAATGCAATTAAAATTAGTAATTATAAGTCATGTTCTGCCAATGATCACTTGTCAGTAATTGACAACAGTGTCACCCGTTGGGCCAAACTGAGCATGATTCACTATCTTTTCATGTAATGACAGAAGAAGATTCAATTTCCAAAGCCTTGTGTTTTGTTATGACGGGCAGTCCCGAAACTATGTGATCCTTACTTACTTACTTACTCCATAGAGCAGAGTCCTTCTTGAGAAGCTAACTGGTTTGCAGGTAGTCAAGAAATTCCCCGCATTTCACAGAACCCGAAGGTTCATTACCGCACTTACAAGCGTCCGCCACCTGTATCTATCCTGGGCCAGCCAAATTCAGTCCATATATCCACATCCCACCTCCTGGAGATCCATCCTAATATTATCCACCCATCTAAGCCTAGGCCTACCCAGTGGTCTCTTTCCCTCCGGTTTCCCCACCAAGACCCTATACACCCCCTTCTCCTCACCCATATGCACCACATGCGCAGCCCCTCTTATTCTACTCGATTTTACCACCCGCACAATATTGGGTGAGGAGTACAGATCATTTAGCTCCTCGTTATGCAGTCTCCTCCATTCCCCCCTTACCTTGTCCCTCCTAGGTCCAAATATTCTCCTCAACACCATATTCTCAGACAACCTCAGCTTCCTTTCCTCCCTCAATGCCAGCGACCAAGTTTCACACCCATACAAAACAACAGGCAAAATTATAGTTCTATATATCTTGAGCTTTAAATTTTTGGATAGTAACCTAGAAGACAAAAGATTCTGCACCGAATGATAGCAAGCATTTCCTGACCTCAATCTGCTCTTAATTTCTTCGGGAATAGAATTTTGATTTGTTGAAGTTGTTCCCAAATATTTAAACTCTTCCACCCTCTCAAAGTACTATTATCAATCCTCACACTGTGATTTCGTCCTGCATTCTGATCTCAAGACAAGACCATGTACTTAGTTTTCTAAGAATTTATAATTATTTAAAACACAATTCCATGTTCTTTAACTTGCGCTATTTACAGTGGCATATTACTCAGTGATAATACTAATGCAACAGTGACAGTTAAACTAAATACAACTAGAAAACAATATTTATGCAATTCTGATGTTTATCAGTAACTTCTATTCATAGGAAAAGGTTTTGAATTATACATGGAACAATCAGCAAGGCACACATTTGGGACAGTGAGAGCTGTTCATTAATACACTCCATCACAGGCATGTGTAGTCTTGTATAAAGGCAGTTAACGTCCGACAAAATTTAACATTTATTTAAAAGTATGCTGACTTTCCTCCTTGTTACAGCTGTCATTTAAACACACACACATTTCTCTCTCTGACTGCTGACTTACCAACACACTTCCCACTATGGATGTTCTTAAGGTAGCCTTCTTCACAGTCAAGGTGCGTGGGGCAGTGTTCACAGGGATGACCCCATGCTTTACCCACTGTGGCACAACACAGATGTTTAGTACACACCACTCCTTCCAGTTGGCCCTGGCACATGTCATTCTTAACCCGTGTGAAGCAAGGGCCTGTTCGGTAGTCTGTTAATGAGAATACATACTACATTCAACAGTGAACTGACAAATTTGGGTATTACATTTCATTCCAATACTGCCTTATTTCCTCCATGGAGTAGCTGCCAACCGCTGAAAATTGTTTTTGTATGGTTTCTGGAGGTGCCTAAAAGTTTTATCCTATTGCAAATATTATGTCAAACATATTTAGTATGCAAATTCTTACAATATTCTATCTGCACTTCAAGTTCATGACCATGCATTGATAGTGCCTCAAAATTTATTTCTTCACTGGGCCCAGAAATGTCTTAAACTGGTCCTGCTGCCAGCGGTACCATGGGGAAACCTGCGATGTCAGGCACTGTCCACTATATTAAAGAAGTCAGTTTCCAGAACAAAAGTTCCAGACTTTGAATGTGACATCACAATATTAAACAGACAATGCTTTTAAAAAGCTATGAAACCTCATCTGTAAAGTGTTTGAGTAAATTTTTTTTCTTCAAAGATAGTCTCTAGTACACAATTTCAAAGATCTACCAATATCTCTTATTTACTGCTGATGATAATTCACAGTGTTGATTTGGTAATCATTTGGTTTGTGCATGTGTGCATGCATGCGTTTGTACGTGTAATTTCAAAAAAGGACTCAGATAAACATAAACGCTTTATGTCAAAGAAGATACTTCCAAAAAAATTACACAATGGGAAATATAACAATAAAATTGCTGGGAAATAGGCTACAGTCATGTGAATTGTACTGAACTAGTACACTGCCATGGTTGCAGTGATACACATTCAGTTTAAAAACACCATACAATTCCTTATGTACTGGCTGCCCTGCCCCAGGAATTTATATTAAGTGCATGTGTCATAAAAGCATTGATAAACAATTTGTTTCATCTCTGCAGTTACACATTTTCAAAGTGATAAGATAATTCACCTCTGTTGCAGTCCATTTAATGTAATATTCTCTAAGCTACAAGTTACCTTACGTCCACATACAATTACCTGCATCGCATCTTCTTCCTGTGAATCCATAGACACAAGCACATCTGTCTGGACCAATACACCTACCACCATTCAGGCATGGTTCTCGACACACCGCTAGGAATACATACTGATGATTAGAACATAGCATAATATGTATGAGGTTCAGTAATTCATATTGCAACCAGTTCCAAATGCACAAAAACTGAATCATTATTTTGGGGTAACAAAACTTACTAAACATAAATATATATGTATTCAATTATCATTTCTTTCATGTAAGCCTGCTAATCCTCACTTCACTCTCTAAACAACTAGGTTACAATGCTTATCTGGAATTTGATTCCAGAAAATTTAATAAGAAAGGAAATATTTACTTACTACCAAATAACGCAGTATCATAGTTATACAAAATGCAGCACATGATCTGCCCTCTATTATGTCATTATGAATGAAAGACACATGCTAAATTTCTTTAAAATAGCTTATGATACATATATAAAACATTAATCATAACACTATACTTCTAAAATTCAGTTTCATATGACAAGATGCATATGCAAAGTAACTGAAGTGGTTCCTGAATGTGATATTCACAGTGGACAAATTTTCTTTTTATTTCAACAAAGAGTTCCAATGATTTGCCATAACATATCTAAGGTGGTATGAAACTACCTCAGCCAAAAAAAAAACAGTACCTCAAAGTTCAAAACCCATGCAACAAGGCAGGCGAGGTACGTTCGGCCCTTTCGGATCTTTTGTCAGTCATACCATTTCATCCAGACGGGGTAACACTTCCTGTCGGTGTTCACAAGTGTACATATCTTTCACGGAATGTTACTGCTGTAATTAGGGTGTTCTATTTATTTGAAGACCTACGTGTCTACGTTTGGTTACGTTTATCGATCTCACATAACCTCTACCTGTCGAAATATTACGTAATTTCTGATTTGAGACAATATACGTACATAACTTATAAGCACATCCATACTCTAAGTACACACCAAATTTCATACGCCTACATAGGACCAATAATCAAGGTGTGTACACAAGTTATCTGTCTCAATTACTCGAAAGGTTAACCCCAAATTTTTTGCGCCGTATTATTTTGTGGCCTGCCCGGCCCTACCATATTTTTCATATTTATCTCGTAAGAGGAACGATTTTCGGGAAAAAAATGTGTGTGAGAAGAAATTCGCTTTTCGATCCATACCTAATACCACGAACTCTAAACCCTGCAACCCAAATCACAGCACGTGGACAGCTACCACGCCGCTGGTCAGTGAGTCGCATAGGCAGTTCATAATTCACCATTTAGCGTAAATATCTCATTCGACACAGCTTGGAAAGTGGTTCTACCTACCGGATACGCACAGTAGTACGCTCTGGAATAGGCGCGTAAAATTTATTTACTTATTTTATTTTTGTTCATCTGATCCAGAAGGGGATTGTAACGCACAGGATATAGAACATGACAGTTACATTTAACTCTGTATTACAATACATTGCAATAGATACATGCAATCTAAAATAGGGTAAAACACAATGCAGCCACTGTAGAATCAGCTGTAGTCAAAAGGTTAACAATATGTACTAGTTTAAACATACATTTCATTTGTACAGTTTTATAATATGTTACTATTTAAAATTAATTAATAGGTCAACAATTCTCAAGATGAAACTTTAGAACACAAAAAATTGCTAAATAATAGTAAAATGTTTTAAATCTTATTACAACTAAAATATTTATCCAAGGTATAAAATGAATGAAAATACAAGAAATTTTTCAAGGCACAATTAAATTGATTTCTATTATGGCACAGTTCCTTTATTTGAGAAGGCAGACTGTTGAACACCCTAACCCCAGTGTAATACGTTCCCGTCTGATATACTGACAGATTAGAGATTGGCAGATGTAGATTCGATTTATTCCTAGTATTGATGTTGTGTGTCTCAGAGTTCATCTTAAAATAATCCCCATTATCGATCACAAAAAGCGAAAGTGAATATATGTATTGAAATTGTAATAGTAATATTTTTAAGTTCTTAAAATGTTCTCTACATGAATCTCTACCTCTTATCCCTACAATGATTCTAATAATTCTTTTTTGTAGTCTGAAAATAATGTTACTATGATGGGAATTCCCC
>Ga0123355_10022878_pt1 | contig 10021 bp, 7 predicted proteins | sample TergutEmb28metaG_3_FD_89872 | JGI IMG/M metagenome (GOLD analysis project Ga0123355, IMG submission 89872) | Embiratermes neotenicus P1 segment gut microbial communities from Petit-Saut dam, French Guiana - Emb289 P1 | ecosystem: Host-associated > Arthropoda: Insects > Digestive system > Gut ...
AAATATTAGGGAACTTACCCCCGCTAAATCCCGCACTTGGCTCAGTCACAACAGATACGTCCACCATATCGGTCAGTCCTGAATTTATGACGGCATCTGTGCCCAAGCCAAACGGACCCTCTTCCGCTGATACAAAACTTGTAATAATCTTGCCGTTAAACTCTTTGTGGTTGTTTTTAAAGGCTTTTAACGCCGACATAATCGCCGCACAGCCACCTTTCATATCCAAGGCACCAAGCCCGAAAATCTTCCCGCCTTCGATTTCCGCTCCGTATGGGTCACGCGTCCAACCGCTGCAAAGCCTTACCGTGTCAAGATGTCCGTTCAAATGGATTACCGGACCATCACGACCACAGTCCAACACACTGATAACATTCTTCCCTTTAAATCCTGTCACTTTTTCTTCATGAAACTCTTGGATTCGATTTGGAATCCCCTCATTGGTCAACCGGGTAGATATATATTCCATGATTGCATCTTCATGAAAGTAAGGGCTTTCAATCTTTATTAACTCGCAAAGAATTTCAATGGAATCCTCAAACATTTTCGAATCCGATTTTTTCGCCGCAGCCATCTTTTCTCCTTTTTTCATCAATGTTATTTCATTACGTAAGAGTATATTTCTGTGACCGCTTTATAATCCAGCGGCATAAAACCCGGTAGTATTCCGGCAGGTCTGCCGACACAGTTGTCTACAAGCGTTTTTAAGTCGTCTGTCGGAATGCCGAGTTCTTTGAATGTAAGCGGCATACCGACTGATTTTATCCAATGTTCGAAACGTTTTATACTGTCATTTGCAACGGCTTTGACATCTGCCATGTCCGGATCTGCATCAAAGACTTTTACTCCGAACTGCGCTACACGAGCTACTTGAGCTTCGCTTCCGTAATTTGTGATATATTTTAGCCATGCAGGCATTAAAACTGCAAGCCCTGCGCCGTGTGCAGTATCAAAAACTCCGCTGATTTGCCGCTCAAGCGGATGTTCGCCGCCTCGATTGCCGGTATAACGCCCCATGTTCAAAAGATCATTATGGCTGAACGCAGATGCCAACATCAGCTCTGCACGAGCTTCGTAGTTTGTCGGATTTTCGTAAGCTATCGGCCCGTACTTTACGACAGTTCGCATAGTTCCCTCGCAATATTGATCTCCGATATAACAATCGGCATCAATAAAGTAGCGCATTACGACATGTGCAAATATATCTACCGCACCTACACCTGTTTGATACGGCGAAACAGAGTATGTAAGTTCAGGGTTTAAGATGGCAAACACCGGCCGTACTGACGGATACATGATCCCGAACTTGCGGTTTGTTTCTATATCATCAACTACGACAGTTGAACCGCTTACTTCACTTCCTGCTGCTGAGATTGTGGGAATAGCTCCTACAGGTGCGATTTTTGTCGGAACAGTACCTGTGTAAAACTTCCAGTAGTCTTCGCCGTTTGCAAGCCCAAGTGCAATTCCTTTTGCAGTGTCAATCGAACTGCCGCCTCCTATAGCCAGTATAAAGTCAACTTTTTCGCTCATCGCTATCGAAAGCCCTTTATCAACTAACGAACGACGCGGATTCGGCTTTACTCCGCCAAGTTCTGTAAAAGGAATTTTTTCTGCATTAAGCAAATTTATAACTGTGTCATAAACGCCTATCTTCTTAATATTCCCGCCGCCGTATACAAGCATAACTTTGCTCCCGCCATGCTTTTTAACCAGCGTTGCAACGTTTTCCTCTGCACCTTTACCAAAAACGATTTCGGTACGCATGTCAAAATTAAAATCTGTAAATTTTTTCATATTTGATTCTCCTTTATGTTATTGCTATTTTAATTAACGGTTAGTAGTATTTTGCTGTGCTATTTGCAAAGTATTACCGTTACATCATTTACATTTGTGCCTGTCGGTCCTGTTATGACCAGTCCGCCGACTTTTTCAAGCCCGTTGTAGGCATCATTGTTATCTAAGACTTCTTCAAGTTTGAGTCCTTTTTCTTTAAGTGCTTTTAACGTGCCCCCGTCTACTATTCCGCCTGCCGCATCTGTCGGACCGTCTGTACCATCTGAACCAATTGAAAATATCAACAAGTCTTTTATGTCGGAAATCCCCTCCGCTGCAGCCAGTACCAGTTCTTGGTTGCGACCGCCTTTACCTGTGCCTTTAAGTCTGACTACCGTTTCGCCTCCGAAAATAACGGCACATGGGCGTTTGAACGCACAGTTTCCGCTGTTGATTTGCTTCGCAATGGCGGAAACAAGGCGGCCGGCTTCACGAGCTTCACAATTTATTTCAGTCGCCAAAAGATATGGCGTATATCCAAGTTCAGCAGCAACGGAAGCCGTTTCTTCACACAAAGTACGAACACTGCCTGTTATTACAGTTTCTACATTGTTAAGCTCTTTTGGCGTTTCATTATTAAGATATTTCATAATTTCGTCACTTAACTTCAAGCCATATTTCTTTACAACCGCCAAAGCATCCTCCGCCGTTGACATGTCGGGCGCAGCAGGACCGGACGCTATAGAGTCCAATCTATCACCTAAAATATCAGACAAAACTACAGCAAACACTTTTGCCGGTGCGCAAATTTGCGCAAATCTTCCCGCTTTTACGCTCGAAAGCCTTTTGCGAATCATATTTATCTCTACGATATCTGCACCGCAAGCCAAAAGCTGATTGTTGACATCTATAACGTCGGAAAGCCCAAGCCCGCTCATAGGAAGCTCAAAGAGTGCCGATCCTCCGCCTGAAATCAGAAACAAAACTTCATCGTTTTCACTTAAACCTTCTACAAGCTCTATAACTTTTTGCGTTCCGATGATAGTATTTTCATCAGATATAGGATGACCGGCTTCAATTATTTCAATTCCCGGAATCTCTCCAAATGAATGTTCATATTTAGTTATTACTATACCTTTTTTTATTTTGCCGGAAAGCTCCTCCCATGCAGAATGTGCCATGCTCCATGCTGCTTTACCAATAGCAACAAGATAGATGTCTTTCGAAAAATTGCGGTTTTTCAACGCATTGCGCACCGCTTCTTGCGGCAAATTTGCCTCGATAGCCCTATCAATTAAAACTCTTGCATCATTGTGTAGGTTCTTCATTTGTTAATCCCTCCGAAATAAAAAAACATAAATCAACTTGCGTTATCTCTGACATTCTTTCCCTGCAATTATTGTATCATCAAAAGTGTTGTGTTTCCAGTACTGAAAACCGACTTTGCCGAAAAATGCAAAAAAGCGTGGATTTTTGCTTGACAACCATTAACGCTAAAAAGTATACTTATATAGTTAAAATTGAATATTTCCGGTAGGTGAGGCTACCGCAGGGATACGGGTTGCTGCCGCAAAATTGTGGAGACACAATACGTTGGCTTGAACAGTCTATGTCGAAACCAAGGCATAGAATAGTGCAATTTCATCGCCCTGTGAAGCTAAAACTCAAACGGTGGTACGATTACGCATGGCGTGATTGTATATTTTGATTGTGTTTTCCCTTGCTGCGGATATATTCTGTGCTTGGGATTTTTTTATCGGAAAATTAATACTAAACGGAGGTGCAACATGCTGAAAGAAAAAGTTTTATTTTACATCAAAAATAAGGATATGGACTCATTAAAAACCTTGCTTTTCAATTCGGAAGAGCTGGAAATCCTGCATGCATTTCACGATTTGCCGTCTGAAGAACAGGTCATAGTATTTAGATTATTAACAAAAGATAATGCGCTCAAAATATTTGAGTGCTTAGACACAGATGAACAGCAAAATTTATTGCGTTCATTTACCGAAGAGGGTTTGAAAGAATATATTAATGAACTTGCGCCTGACGATCGTGTAAAGCTTTTGGACGAACTCCCTGCAACTGTAGCAAAGAAATTGATCAATTTCTTGTCTGCTGAAGAACGAGAAAGTACGAACTTGCTTTTAGGCTACGCTCCGGAAACCGCCGGACGTATTATGACTACAGAATACATATCGCTTAACAGGACGATGACTACAGAGGCAGCGCTGGATAAAATACGCAATCAAGCAGAAGATAAGGAAACGATCTACACGCTGTATATCACCGATTCGTCTAAAAGGCTGGAAGGTGTAATTTCTTTGAGAGACTTGATTTTAGCAAAAGGAAACCCTAATGTAGAAGAAATCATGTCAAAAAAGGCTATCAGTGTATCTACCGATACTGACCAAGAAGAAGTTGTGAGGCTGCTAAAAGAACTTGACCTCTTGGCGATTCCTGTTGTTGACAGGGAAAATCGCATCGTCGGGATTGTAACTATTGACGACGCACTTGATATATTGGAAGACGAAGTAACGGAGGATATTTTCGACCAAGCAGGTCTTGCCGATATTACAAGCAATGAAACAAGCAGAAGCGAAGTTTTAGTCCATGGCAGTCTTTGGGCTATCTGGAAAGTGCGCTTGCCGTTTTTGTTTATTACGCTTGTAGCAGGTTTTCTCGCAGGTCTTGTAATAGAGGGCTTTGAAGAAATATTAGAATCCGTGACGATTGTTGCGTTTTTTATCCCGCTGATTATGGATATGGGCGGAAACGTAGGAACTCAATCATCAACAGTTTTTGCACGAGGTATCGTACTTGGACATGTGAAAATGACAAACTTTTTGAAGCATTTTATAAAAGAGGTTGGTGTCGGTTTCAGTATGGGTGTGTTAGTTGGAATTTTAGCCGGTTTCATTGTAATCTTTTGGACGGGAATTCCTATGCTTGGATTAACGGTCGGGCTGGCATTAGTTTCCACCATGACGCTTGCCGCACTTCTTGGATTTTTAGTGCCGTTTGTTCTTATAAAGTTCAACGTAGACCAAGCCGCAGGCTCTGCGCCGATTATTACATCGATTAAAGACATCGCCGGACTTATGATTTATTTCATATTCGTCACTATATTTTTAGGGAATCTGCTTTAGCAGCTTCCTCTGTTGACCTCTTGAGCTTGTTGTGCTAGTATAATATTAATCCCCAAATAAAAACGTACTTGCTTTATGTTATTTTTGCGTAATGTCCGGAATGTTTTTACTTGGGGATTATTGTTAATAAAAACCGGGAAAAAGGGATATGGGGGATTGCTTTGTCTAATTATTTTGATTTGATTAATAAAAACAGCAAGCAAAAGAAATTTGAAATGCCTAATGCAAAAATATTGCTTAAAAGGACTCAATATGATTTTGATTTGTTTTTTGAGCACTTTAAAAAGAGGTGGCGTTACTTTGAAGTTTCGCCGTATAGAGATAAAAACACTTTCGGTATAATAACTGACGGCATGGTCATCGGGTGTGCTTTTACGCCTGCACCGGTCTCCGATCCTGTTTTAATACAAAGTGCAAAAGACAGCGTTTTGTGGCCTCATGCCGAAGTCCACATTGCCAATCATAATGCGCATGTTACGGTGTCTTTAGTTTGCGAAAAAGACCCGATCTCTACTCATGTTTTATTTTCAAAAGTTATTTACAGTATGCTTCATCAGAAAAGTGCAATAGGCGTTTATCTTAATCCCGGGTTGCTTGAGTCTGCATATTACATCAAATGTTGCGAATCTCTGTTTTCGAGAAAATTACCTACTGAGCTGTGGGTACATATCAACTGTATCGACCTTGAAAAAGACCAAGGGTTTTCCTTTTATACTTTAGGCATGAAAAAGTTCGGAAAAAAAGAGTTCGAAATGTTAGAAACTACTAAGAAGAACTTCATTGACGCTTATTACTTTTTCAAAAATATCGTAAGAAACACTATTGAAAATAATATCGTGTTTAAAGACGGTGATTTCCTTGGAAACGATGCCGATAAAATTTCACTGTCTGTTTCAAAAGGTGTAAACTTAAACGAATCCACGATAAAGATTAACACTTAGTGCAACAAATACAGCTACCATAGTACCGGCATCCGCTCATTTATCATGCAAGATCAAATTTCACTCAAAGCATCCTCATCTGCCGCAACTATAAGGTTATTGTGCAGTTGCAGTATAGACCCCGGCACATTAGGCGTTACATCTCCAAAGAGCACCGCTTTTAATATCTTCGCTTTTTGTTTCCCGCACACACACAAGACAATTTGCTTTGCTTGCATGATATTTTGAATTCCCATCGTCACAGCTTGCCTCGGAACGTCTTTTTCGTTTTCAAAAAATCTCGAATTGGCTTTAATCGTGCTTTCTTCAAGATCAACAAGATGTGTCTCTTTCGGAAATACATCGCTCGGCTCATTAAAGCCTATATGTCCGTTAAGCCCTAAACCAAGCAATTGAATGTCTGCGCCTCCGAAATTTTCTATAATGTCGTTGTATCTTTTGCACTCAACTTTCATATCTTTGGCAAGTCCGTTCGGCAAGTTTGTGTTTTCTTTTTTAACGTTTACGTGGTTGAATAAGTTGTTGTCCATATAATAACGATAGCTTTGATCGCTTTCTTTGCCAAGCCCCGCATACTCATCGAGGTTGATAGTCTTTATGTCCGAAAAGTCAACATCTCCGTTCTTGTAATGTTTAATCAGATTTTCATAAAGCCCGAGTACACTTGAACCTGTAGCGAGACCCAGTACGCTATCAGGCTTTGCAACAACTTGTGCAAAGAAAATATTTGCCGCCTTGCGACTCATCTCTTCATAGTTTTTTGTTTTAATAATTTTCATTTTTACCACCTTTTGTTTCTTAGATTTAAATTCGCATTTAGATTCTAAGCTGCCGGAAAATAACCTGCCTGCCCTATTTCCATAGTTTTTCGGGATAAATGCCCTTATCTTTCATCGACTGAAGCGCAACAACTACTGCTTCTTTATCTTCTTTGTACGTTACTCCATGCCACTTGTCTTGTGAAGTCAACACTTTGAAGCTTGCTTTTCCTTGATTTATCAGTTGGCTGACTGCATACGGTAAAAAGAATTCACCTTTTAGAGGGTTTTCTTTTAATGCTGTGTCAAGAAATCCCGGAAACTCTTTTAAACTTTCATCCATTGCACCTTTTGGAAATCCCCAAAAGTTCATCGACACAAGTGTATTCTCGGGAAACGCTGTCCACGTCTTACCACCATCTTCAGTGTATTGAATCTTTTCGTCTTGGTCTTCAATATGTGTTCTTTCTTGTACGCTTATTAACATTCCTTCGTTCGAAATGTCGCATATCCCTCTGGCTACATGACCGTTTTCTGTCAATGTATTTTCAAGTTTATAGCTTATCATGCAACATCTGAGCTTGTCGTCATCTTCTGTCGAGATTAAAAAATCGTACATCTTATGAAACGCATCTGCACCGTAAAAATCGTCTGCATTGATTACTGCAAACGGTCCGTTTACAGCATGTCGTGCTGTCAGAACTGCGTGACCTGTTCCCCAAGGCTTTTCTCTGCCTTCCGGAACTTCATAGTCCTCCGGCAAGTCGTTTAATTCTTGGAAAGCGTATTCTGCTTTTATGAATTTTCCTGCTCTGTTATCTATTATTCTACGAAAGTCCGCTTCCATTTCTCTTTTTATGACAAATACGACTTTTTTAAAGCCTGCGAAAAAAGCGTCATAGAGAGAAAAATCTATTATTAGTTCGCCTGCAGAACTTACGGGATCCATTTGTTTCAGACCTCCGTATCTGCTACCCATTCCGGCAGCCATTACAACTAATACCGGTTCTTTGATTGCTTTTTCCATTTTTTCCCCTTTGTTTTTCACGTCAAACAGTATCACACTGCTTTGCTTCGCCTACTATTTTGCAAGCAGTAATTCCAATATTATTATACGACTTGCACGCATCTCACGCAACTAAAAAATGAATCCGTTTACTTTTCAGCGTCTTTGGTGTATAATTTTTCATCGACACTTTTATTTATTTTTAGAAAGGGACTTATAGTATAGGTGTTTTATGCAACGTGAATTCTTTGGTACTCGACTTGGATTTTTACTCGTTTCCGCCGGATGTGCTGTCGGGCTTGGAAACATTTGGAGATTTCCATGGCTTGTCGGTACGTATGGCGGCGGTCTTTTCGTTATGATTTTTTTAATTTTTATCGCACTGCTTGGGCTTCCTGTTATGGCATCTGAATTTGCTATCGGCAGAGGCAGCGGCAAATCTTTAGGTCGTGCGTTTCAAGAGCTTCAACCCAAAGGCAGCAAATGGCACTTATTCGGTTATTTCGGTATGGCCGGAAACTACATGCTGATGTTTTTTTACACATCGGTTGTAGGCTGGGTTTGCGTTTATTTTTACAGGGCAATTACAGGCTCTTTTATGCATATGAATCCCGAAGAAATAACAAGTCTGTTTACACAAGGTACGGAGGGCGACCCGCTCATTACTACAGGATGGATGTTAGTCGTCACTGTCATCGGATTAGCAGTCTGTGTGCTCGGTTTACAAAGCGGTGTGGAAAAATTCACCAAGTTTATGATGTCAGGTTTTTACGTACTGCTCGTAATTATAATTATTCGTGCTTTGACACTTCCGCAAATGCCCGGCGTTGAAACAAGTGCACTTGATGGCTTGCGCTTTTTCTTAACGCCTGATATGAGCGTATTTGACAGACATCACATAGTAGAAGTTATTTTCCGCGCTATGGGGCAAGCATTCTTCTCACTATCGCTCGGCATGGGTTCTATGTTAATCTTTGGCAGTTACTGTGGAAAAGATAAAAGCCTGCCCGGCGAAAGCAGAAGCGTTATAGGGCTTGACCTTGTTGCCTCTTTTGGCTGTGCGCTTATAATTTTCCCTGCTTGCTTCGCATTTGGCATTTCACCCGGTGCAGGTCCCGGACTTCTTTTCATAACGCTGCCTAATATTTTTACGGCAATGCCTATGGGTCAAGCGTTTGCAGTAGTGTTTTTCCTGTTTCTCATATTTGCCACTATTACGACTGTTATTGCAGTCTTTGAAAATATCGTTGCTTTTGGAATGGATATAAAAGGATGGGCAAGAAAAAAATCCGTAATTATAAACCTCTGCATTTTGCTTGCAGGTTCTATCCCGACTTCACTTGGGTTTAACGTATGGTTTAATGTTTTTTCTCCGTTAGTTTCATGGCTCGGTCCAACAGCAAATTTACTTACGTTGTTCGACTTCATCATAAGCCAGAATATACTTCCGCTTGGCTCTGCAATAATTATCTTGTTCTGTGCGTTGAAAAAAGGATGGGGTTACGAAAACTTTGTTGCCGAAGTAAATACCGGCGAAGGTATGAAGTGGACGAAATCTAAAGGATTTCAAGTTTACTACACTTGGGCAATACCCGGTTTAGTCGCATTTATATTCATTTGCGGTTATCTGGCAAGATTTACAGGTATATTTGGTTAAACCGGGAGCTTGTAGCATGAAAAAATTGTCGCTTGCATTACTTGGATACGGAAATGCCGGAAGAGCGTTCGGGAAACTCCTTCTCGAACAATCTTCCGGGCTAAAAGAAAACTTCGGCATTGAAATAATCGTTTCCGCAATAGTCACAAAATCTAAAGGCACATTGATTTGCGAGACAGGTTTAGACCTTGAAAAAACAGAGTCCGAACTTGCAAACAACGGTAAATTTGCAGCCGGTCTTAACATGTGCGCTAAGGATGTTGCACAAACAGCTGAGTACGATGTTCTTTTAGAGTTGACTCCACTTGACATTTTTTCCGGGTTACCTGCCATAGACCATATTAAAATTGCATTTTCAAGAGGAAAACACGTTATAACCGCTAACAAAGGACCTGTTGCGTGGGCTTTTTCTGAACTCAAACAACTTGCAAAAGCGAACAACTGTCTGTTTTTTTACGAAAGCACGGTCATGGACGGAGCGCCTGTATTCAGTTTGTTTGAAAAGACGCTTCCGATGTGTAAGGTAATTGAATTTCGAGGAATCTTAAATACTACGACAAACTTTATTTTAAGCGGGCTTGAAGACGGTTTACGATACGAAGATGTTCTTGCCGAGGGCAGGAAACGCGGATTTGTAGAGGCTGACCCTGATATGGATATCAAGGGCTATGATGCCGCTGCAAAGACGGCAGTGCTTATGAATGTCCTTTTAGACGCAAATGTGACACCTCTTG
>Ga0123355_10022879_pt1 | contig 10021 bp, 8 predicted proteins | sample TergutEmb28metaG_3_FD_89872 | JGI IMG/M metagenome (GOLD analysis project Ga0123355, IMG submission 89872) | Embiratermes neotenicus P1 segment gut microbial communities from Petit-Saut dam, French Guiana - Emb289 P1 | ecosystem: Host-associated > Arthropoda: Insects > Digestive system > Gut ...
AATAAAAAGAATGGGGAAAATTTGTTGTTTATTTTTGATTGTTAAAAATTTTTACAAAAAAAAAGAAATGAAAGTGGTTGGCAAAAGAAATCTTGCTTTTTTTTTTTTTAGGGGGGGGAGGGGGGGGGGGGCGCTTGCTTGGTTTGAACCTTGGTCAGGACCCCAACCAACTATTCTGATTGAGGTTCTTCATGGTGTTCTATAGTACTTCCATACAAGTTTCTGGGAAGTGCTTCAAATTGGGCTGTGACAGCTTTCTTTAACATGTTTCCAGATTCTTCATTCTGGTCACTTAATGCAGTGTAGTCCAAAGAAGTGATTCAATAAAAGGGAGGTAAAAAAAAGAGAGAGAGAAAACAAAACTCTATAGGCATCAGTTTCATTTGATCATCCTTGCTCTGTAGGTTTCTGTGCTAAGTGTATTATTTAGCATTGTTTGAAATTGCTAATATTATGTTGCATCAGTGACAGATGAATGAACATGGATCATTGCTGGAATAATACTGGCATGGGAGAACCAAATTATGTGGAGGAAAACCTGAGCCTCCACAGTGAGCAGCCAGTGCCTAACCACCTATATTGTGGAACCACATTTGTGTTTGAGCTTTGTGAGAATTATTACATGAGACTTGTTCAAATGAGAGTGCTTTGTGGATTGTTGTGAATGAAGTTGCAGTGGCCATTGAAAATTGACGTAATTGAAATACCACCAGATGGATTTCTCTTGTAAAGAACTTCGTGAGATGTGGTGGAGACTTTGCACCACTGCGACCTTGATGTCTTTGCCCTGAACGTATGGCACTTCATTAGGGGACTGAACACGTGGAAGTCATATGGTGGAAGTTTGAGCACCTTCCAGTGCATGGAGCACAGTGTGTTATGGATAGCATGGGACACTTTCTCTTGATGGCAATACAAAGGCCTTGGAGGCTTCCACTGATGGTGGTGTGAGGGTCCCTAAATTCCTTAGTGGTAAAGAGCTATAGATTCAGGTCAGTTCAGTGACTCCAGCAACATCTTGAGGAGTTCTTTGTAGAGGAACAGTCTTGGCTGGTGTGTCAATTAGATGCCCATTTCATTGTCCATGAGAAGTATTTTTAGTGGCCCCCACTCCTTTATGATAAAGTAATTTATTTAGTCAAACACAACATACATATAATCATTAATACATATTTGCCAATTATGTATTAATGATTTTATATATATGTTATGTTTGAATAAATTACTTTATCATATTGTATAACTGGGATGGCTCCTATAAAAATCCTGCTTCTTTGCCCAGGTTCACCTGTAATATGATCATCATCAATGACACCTTGGATGAAGCTGTTGGTCTGTTCTGCTTATAACAATTACAACTGTTCACTCCATATTTTTGCCAGACTTGCCTGGCATCTTCTTTCTTTGTTTATATTGATACAGTAGCTTTGAGATTTCATTTTCAGTGATTCTTTCCAGTTGTCGTAGCACATTCTTTGTATGCTTTTTTATTATTATTGTGCTGGTATTGAGTTTTCCCACTTCTCTGATCTCTGCCTTGTGATCATAATCCTGCCACAGCTGCAAGGAAGTGTGTTTCTTCTGTCTGCATTATGTAGTGTGTAATCATTATTTACTAATGTCTAAGACCATGATTCTTAACCTGTGCTGCAGCTCGCACCCTCTTGGTTTGCAAAACACATTCTCAGACCCATATCACAAATCATCGAAAGGAGGCCAAGTTTTTACACCTAACAGGCTGTGTAACTATAACACAAAAGAGAATTAAATATGCATTGTAATTTCACAGTAAACTTAATAAAAATTTGGCTTGTCTCTCACCCTAGGTTAAGAATAACTTGTACATAGTGTGCATCTTAGTGAATGTATATGTAACATGAATGACTTTTGCTGATGGCTCTATGGCCACTCAGAATAAAGGTGGGTTTTTGTGACTTCATAAAGTGATTCACTGACAGCCGAGTGGACTGATGGTACTTTATATCCATACAAGATTTTACTACAAAGCAGTCTGCCAATACTTCAGGCTTTCTTTTTTCTTTCTGCCTCTCTCTCTCTCTCTCTTTTTCCTCTGCCTCCCTCACATTGGTGAAAGTTCATGTTGTCACTAGTGTTGAGATGATCAGACAAATAGTAATTGTGCCATTAAGTGAAAGTGAGCATACTCTTTCCTGTTTTGCATAAGAAACTTTATCTACTGTGGTTGTGCAGCATCAGTTTTTGAGGAAGTTTGCAAAGGGCCATCCCAGCAGTTCAGTAATTGTCAAATGGCGTACACCAGTTACTACTATACGGTGTATTGCCCATAGGAATCCTGGCCAAGGTGAACTGCCCATATGTGATCATGTGGAAGAAGGATGTAGCATGCTGTCACATGCAGTCCTTATCAGTAACGTGCATAGTAAGTCATGAACTAGGATTACCAAAAATAACTATTTAGAAGGTGTTACATAAATGGCTGAAGTTCAAGTCAAAAGGATTCAGTTACTGCAGTCTCAGGTGACAGCAAGATATGTAGTGTGTATGTAGTGTAACATTGTGGCATGTTTGCATACTCACTGTTGCAGTGAACATGCATCATTGTTTTCTGTGTCTTGTGAGCTACATGTCACCAATATAAAAATATTTGGTGTTGCACAAGAATGTATTTGTGTGTGAATTTGTCACCTGGAACAATAAAATGTATGTAGATCTCCATGCAAAGTGCCTGATACGTTTGTCTTATTTTAACCAAATTTGGAGTTTCTCGACAGATTTTCGTAGAAGTCCCCAATGTCAATTTCACAGAAACCCATCCAGTGGGAGACCCACTAATAGAGATGGATGGAAGGGCAGACATGACAAGGGTAAAGGGCACTTTCTGCAACTATGCAGATGTGCCTAGAATGAATGAATGGACAGTGGGTTTGAGCCCTCATCAGTCCCAATGCACTTAGGCCTTTTTAATAGGTCTAAAAGGAGATGCAAATTTGGTGTTGTAATGTTACATTGCATGGCACAAAATGAGGACTTAATGGACAAGTTCATATTCAGTGATGAAGGCACATTTCAACTAAACAACAAAGTGAACAGATGTCACATCCACACCAGGACAGTGAAGTTCCCGTAAGCATTGCTGATCATCAACCTTTTCTGTGCCGTGAGTGTCTGCAAAGCTTGTGCACCAGTTATTATTATGAAGACAGTGGTGAATGTTATGTCACACCTGGACATGTGGTAACATTTCTTTATCCCACAGCTTCAGCAGGACGGTCACAACTCACTTTCTAACAGGAGAGTAGGCTGTCTTATCACCTGGAAATGACATTATTTCTCAATGACAAATTTCTCAAGTGGTTCAACTGAAGTGCACCTGGTATCATTTGGCCTCCCTGTTCACCTGACATCATGCCCACTGTTCCATTTGTGGTGCAACATCGAGGACTTAGTGTACTTTGCACCACTGCTGTGATCCAGGATAATGTAATTTCAATCGACTAGTATATGCCATGATTATTGTGGGATGAAAGTGCTTATAGCTGACCTGTGTCATGTGACCAAAACAGCCTGCATTGATGACCTGTGACCATTTGTGAAAAAAATTTAATATTTGGATAGTGCTTCATAGTAAAGCTTCCTGTATGCATTCTCACTAGGAAGTTAGCTGTTTGTCTGATTGTCATGCCAGTAGGAGAAAAATTAACTTCCACAAATGTGGCAGGAAACTTGGAATATTGCGAGAGTGCTTTGCAGTAAAGAAGTTTTTTTCTTAGTGTTCTCAGTAGAAAAGTACTAGCCCTCCAAGTTGTCCTTTAATTTGTCGGTGCCCTGTGTAAGGTTTCAGGCTGAACATGTGAATGTTTCAACTGTTGTGTGTTAGGAATGTCATGTCATCTGGTCAGTGGAGATAATTAATTTGACAAAGATCTGCTCTATGAGCTGCCATTAGTAAGTATCTAAGAGTGTGCATAATATTAATAGTTGATTGTAGCTCCAACACAGTAATGGTTTCTTTTCAGTAACCTAGCAGGAGGAGGTACTGCTGTTATCAACACAACTTCAGTTTCGCCAACTGTCCACATACATATCATTGACCACAATACAGGGAATCCTAACATCAGAGAAGCACAGTTGGGTCAAGAACTGGAATTTAGAATTGATGTTGATCCTGACAGTGGTAATAAATTTGTAATTGAAACATGATCTCTTTATGAACTGTTGCATGTCTTTATTTAGGTTTCGTATTCACTTATAATTTATGTAGCATAGCATTCAAATTCTCCACACATTACATTCAGAGTATTTTCTTTATGGTACAAAGTAGAAATCTGGACATGAGTTACTATGTTTTGTATACATATTTTAAATTGTTTGGTCTTAAATTTTTGTACAGTGAATGACATTTGTATGTTAAATATCCAGGTTATATGACACACAACCTAAATTTCAGGTTCTCATAAGCTAATCACAAATACTGTCCACAGACAGCTACACAGTTACATGTACTATATGCAGGACTTGGGAGTTTGCTGATGCCATCTTCAAGCAATTATTATTCTACTTTCTTTCCTAAAAGGGAAAACTTTGGCTTTTCAGATTGCCATGCTGTCTTTGTGTAATATTCTGTGTGTGTACATGCGTGTGTGTGTGTGTGTGTGTGTGTGTGTGTGTGTCGTCCGCCCGTCCCATATCAACTGTTGAACCACATTACCAATCTTTGGAAAATGTGCTTTGAACATCATACAACTGGAGTTCAATCTGTTGCAATACTTTCAAAATTGTGCTGTAAAAAACAACAGCAGAGCACATGTGAAGAGTTGTGCACTGGTACCAGTTCTTTCATGTCTTGAAATATGTATGGTGACAGATCTGGGCAAAATATGCGACTTTATTCTGGTAATATTACTGTAGACTCCAAAGTAACAAGATGGTGACTGTGTGGAAATTTTCTTTCGCTTTTAATTTGTATGAAAATGCATCTTAAAGCAGAAACTTATAAGAATAAAGATGGGATTAATCTGTGTCAGAACAGAGATTATTTGTGGCCTTTAGTGAACACAGTAATGCCCCTTTAAGTTCAGTAAAAGGGAAGTATTGCTGGAGCTACTCAAGAGGACATTGTTTCACAGAATTTTATACTTAATTATTTTATATTACAGGCAGAACCAGATTTGAATACTGGTCGTGCATGACTTAGGTTTGAGTGAGTTCAGTTTCAGTGCCTAATCATTCCATTTATCACCACAGTCTCCCAGTCTTCAGAAGTAGTTGTTCTCCTGTAGTTTGTCCTCCCCGCAATTGAAGGTGGCATGTGCCCTGTAGAAGATAATGACCAGGATCTGATGAACTCAAAATTATCTATAAAAAGTAAATGGGAAATACAGTTTAGTTTCCCATTTTGGGTCACAAGTGAATTGAACATGGCTCCTAGAATTGACGACAGCAGGGGAAAAGTGTTTTATACACACAGTAGACTTTATATTTTTTATTCATAGCCTCTTCAGTTTTACTTTATAGAGTTGTCATTTCTCATCAATAAAACTGTCATTTTGAGAATTGAGTATTGGGCAATTCAATTTTGCGTGGATATCTTTACACCTAGGAAAATACGTTTGGTTTTATTTGCTATTACAATAAATCTGTAATATCTGGATTGTGGAATTGGAATTGACTTTTTTTCACTAGGATGGGCTGGAATTGGGGTTTGGTTATTGGTGTCAGCAAAGTTTTGTTAGCTGGTTCATAATTTCTTTATGTGTATGTTTTAGGTCCATATGACATCATGGCAGGACATCTGGTGGCAACTAATGAAGATGGTAGTGAATCAATTCTCCTACTAAATGATAAGGGCTGCCCTCCTGACCGTTTTACCTTTCCAGCTTTTAGCAAGGCTAGTCCCAATTCTAAGTCTCTGATTGCAAACTTTCGAGCATTCAAATTCCCTAGTTCATTTATTGTTCGCTTCAGTGTGATGGTGCAGTTCTGTCCAGGAACATGTCCTCCTGTAAGTAGTCACATGCTTTTAACTTGCACTAGCATTTGACACAAGTCAAAAATAATTTTTAATGTTTTGCTTATTTGTAAGAGACTGGCTTTTCTGTGCATAAGGAACTCAGGTCAGCAGCAGAAGTAATATATTTGTTAATGTTGGTACAATGTACAATGTACAGTGGAACATTATGGTGTGATGCCATGTAGTTTGGTAGATGGTACCAGTGTTTCAGAGGAACCTGCTGCCTCTCTGTAATCATCTATTAGAATGCACGGTGTAATATCAAAGAACAGTGTATTGCAGCCTTCTGCTGCACGGAGGCCATCTGAATGTCTTCAAACCATGCGTGAGCACTAAACCGATTGTTAACCACTTTACCTCTTGGAAGGTACCCATCATACAGGATGGTGAGTGGGCCTGTGGGCTAGTCTGGATGGGCATGGAAAATCTCACCCCCACTGTGATTCAACCCCTGGACCCTCTAGCCTGTAGTGAGTCACTCTGCTGATTATGCTGTCCTGGTTGCCAATTATTAGCATTATTGTAATAAAAATTAATATATTTATTTATTATAATGTAATTGTTAGGACTCATACTATTTTTAAAGCTTGAAGAACGTCACAGAGAAGCTGGCCTCTATTTGTCACATATGATATTTATGAAGTACAGACTCTTCCATTCTATAATATTATAGATGAAATACACTTGCACTACTCATTATTAGAGCAAAAAGAAAATGTAAAGAGTAAGGGGGTGTTCAAGCTTGCACTCTAAATTTTTCTGACTCATCCCACCTTTGTGTGTTGCGAAGTTTCCAACATAGAATATTCCCACACAGTATGCATGAAGCCTGATACAACTTACCAGTAAATATTGCTTACTGTGTGTCTGATGTTCACCAGATCATGAAAAATTGCCCTTCATTCTGATGAGGTACCATAAGTTAAGTGTGTTTCAAAACACTAGACAGAAGGCATAAGATGGGTGGTCTGCAGCAAGCCCATTACTGTCACCAAAAAAATGGAAATTTTTCTCTTCAGTATCCTGCTATGACCCCACTGTGGTTTCTCAGTCCCCAGTAGATGCTGAGTGTAATGCCTCCTTGTGTGCTTAGGCACATCATCACATTCTGTCACCAATGTGTTAAAATATTTGCTTCAGTTGTGGTGGTGGCATTAATTAGCCATAACCAGGTTTTAGGTCTGTAGTTTTCTTCAGTGTGTATGTGCATATTCAAACTTGTAAAGTACCATTCATTAGCTGTTATCCTGCACACATCTACCATAATATGATTAGTACTTCATGGCTTCATAAATTGAAATGTAAGAACAGCTAATGACAGTATTCAACAGATTATGACCATCAACCCATTATCATTAACCATTTCAACACATCTGAAGCATAGAAATATAAAAAAAGGAAACATGACATGAAGCAGTGTGGAGAGAAAAATAAACTGCACAACGTTCTGTCAAATTTACATTGAATAATTTGTACTGTTTTATTTAGACTGATTGTGGGAATGGAATTATTTCATATGGTCGACGCAGAAGAGACACTGCCACGAATGCCCAGCTATATGAAGAAATGCCACTGTACACAGTGCTTGCAGTTTATAGTCCAAAGTTGATTCCAAGCTCACTTTTGTCAGCGTCAGAAACAAATGGCAAGATTGTGATTGGTGTGATGGAAGGTAAGTGTAAAGTACGATGTGATCTTAAGTGTTTTTCTGTGAGATCTGTGTAGGTACGACATGTCAGACTTATATTTTGGTATACTGAATTTGACTCCTAGGTCAGATAATTTTTCTTGAGTGGGTTCTTAATAGTATCAATCATTTGAAGACAGTACGTTGTAGCCTAGTTAGGATGATATCACATCCTCCTCTAACGTACTGTTTCACCATTAGTAATCATCTTTGTGCTTCATTTTCTAATAAAAAATATCTGCAGTCAGTAAAATTATTAATATATTCAGATTTCAGGTTTGAAATTTCTGACATAAAGTTTTAGTATTTGGTCAGACAGTTAATTTCATTATACAGGTGAACACATTAAATATATTTGAACTTTAATGTACGGCATTCTTTTGTGTTTTCAATCATTAAGCCTGAAGTTGATAAGGAAAGATAAATTCCGTTAACACAGCTCTTTTCTTTGCACTATATACTGCAGTCTTTGCTGATGTTGCAACCTGTACTGTGCTGCCATCTTCAGGTTTTTGCAGTATTTGTAAAACATGCAGGAGAAGCTATAACAATATCAGTACCGTGAAGTTAGTTAACGGTTTAATGTTTTAAAATAATGATTACATTAAGTTAATACTTGGGGAATGAAGTCTGAGGCCCTGTACATTGCATGTTACAATTGGTTTCCTTTTTTAACTTTTGCTTTGTCATTCCGTCTGTAGTCATATCACTGGCTTTAGTTATATGTGATATCTATCTTCTGCATGGATTTCTGTAGCTGTTATGGACATACTGTCATATTTTGCCCCTGGTTGCATTATTGCTTTTATGTTGTGTGATCAGATAACTTATGGATTGAGTTTGTTTCTTTGTAACAACACTTACCTTGTGATCAGTGTGGATCTCTTGGGACTCTATACAGCCAGCAAAGTGATTGTGCCACTGTTCAGAGAATTTTATGAGGTGCATTGTTTGAAAGAGAGGAAGTGCATCCAACTTTAATTGTGTTAATTTCTTAAATCAGATTTTTGTTAACATCATTTATTTTCAATAAGTATATAAACTGCAATTCTCTTTCTTCTACCTGCAGTGAGGAAATTAATTTCTGCAGTCTCCATTCCATGTATTTGTTCTTTCATTAATATCTAAATTTTGCATCCATATTCAAGCATCTGTATGATGATTATTCTATTTTCATAATGTTTGCTTTGATTCTGACCTTTCCCTAATATTGTACATTTTATATTTCGAAGGCGCTGTTATGTTACTATGATTTAGTTAATGATATGGTCATTAGTTTATACAAAACTGTGTCCAGTAATCAGATAATTTGTGAATACTGAACAGGATGATATGTCACAGAAAACTGTCAGGACATAATTTATAGTACTGTGCCATTACCTGCCTGAAGGAATCAAAGAAAACAATGAGAAATGTCAGTGAAGACAGCTGTTGCCCTAACTGAGAGTCGTACCAAGCCTCATGGGCTGCAGAACTAATCAAAGAATAATTTCACTGGGATATCTTCTTCAGCTGCTGGTTCAGAGGTATCAGGGTCTGTTTATATTTCCTGTGAAGTCTGTGCTGTGTCTACCAAGGTTGGTGAAGGAAAAGGAAACTGTGGATCAGGAGTCTTTATAGCTGAAGAAGCTGATGGAGTAGGCAATATCACAAATATAGATATGCAGACACCTGTGGAAGACTTGTAGCCTTGGGATTACTTTCTTCAACTGTGGAAGTCTCAGGATTTCTAGAGTATCAGCATCCAGATTAAAGGAATTCTACTGTAGTTGCGTTACTTTTTCTCATAACTTACACTTTAGTTCCAGTAGCAATGCACAAATTTTCCAAATGTGTAGGAGCCACCCCAAAATTCTAGGTGTCAGTTGGTTGACATGAATCAAATTCGTATTCAGTACCCACACATATTAGGTACCACCTACAAAATTGGCTATGTGATGTGGAGGTCAGGATTTGTGTTCCTCTTGTCTAAGTAATCAAATTGAAATGTAACATGTATTTGTTATAATTAAATAGTGTTGGTCTATGCAATCCATGATTGCATGTAGGGGAGTGGATTTACAGCTCCATGCATTCTTAACCTTGGTACCAGAAGGAGGTGAGTGGTCAGCTTCATGTTGCAGCCACTTTACACCTGGAGAAAGCGAACATAGAACCCATTCAGTGGGAGTCTTTGGGGGCATCAGCATCAGTCTCGATGCTTTGGCAAAGACGAAAATCTCTTGCCACTGCAGAGAATGAGGCCATGATACTTCAATTGTCTAGCCTGTAGCCTAGACACTACCAACTGTGCCATTCCAGCTCCCACTGAATATGGTTATATAAATATATAAGAAAGATAA
>Ga0123355_10022880_pt1 | contig 10020 bp, 7 predicted proteins | sample TergutEmb28metaG_3_FD_89872 | JGI IMG/M metagenome (GOLD analysis project Ga0123355, IMG submission 89872) | Embiratermes neotenicus P1 segment gut microbial communities from Petit-Saut dam, French Guiana - Emb289 P1 | ecosystem: Host-associated > Arthropoda: Insects > Digestive system > Gut ...
ACTCAGTATTTTAATTTGAATATTCATGTTGTGGTTTCCTGGGGTATGACACATTATATTCTGACAGATAGCTACTTTTAAGGCAAATCCACTGCCTCCATTTTCAACTCAGACCATTCTGTCCACATGCCTTACTACCCACAGCACAGTGTGAAAACATTTTTAGCCTGAAGGCGGTTGCAGTGAAGGTTTACGAATCGTCAGTACCCACTTACCGAGCTAAAAGCATGACAGAACGACCTTACGCAAGGAAATGAAGGTTATTGTGTCAGTCCAAAACTTTGGTATTCACTGGTCCCACTACAAAGTGTGTGAAAACCATCAGTCCTAAAAATTTACTTAGTATATCACTCCGAAAATTTGGTACCCAACGACAAGACCATCTTTTAGTCTTGGTACCCTTGGTACCCACCTGTCAGACAGACAGCAAGGTTGTCGTGTCGAAAGTACCCTATACGCCGCAAGTTATCACACCAACACCTTGTCACTCACCTACATGGTTGCAAGATGGTGTCAAAATAATTTTGAACCCTAAATATGGAGGCAGTTTGTTTGGTGTTGTATGTACATATTCCTTGCAACATCCATTACACGCAAATGTCACCACCAACTAGTTGCACAATGTTCTGTATTTATTACACAGAGCTGCCAACTTTACAGGGTCTTCATTCACGGTGCACACACGGAGTAGCAAAATAGCGGATTATCCATTCCAGTTTAAATGAAGAGAACATGCCAGCACCACAAATGTCTGGATACGGAGCATTTACTGTTAATGCTTTTAGTACCTGTAACTTGTGAGATCAGTTAAAATAGAGTTTTAACGTTATATCTACCTGTTTATGTACTGACGACTTATATGCTGATAATTATCGTTGTATTTTTCCTACATTGTACATATATGTATATATACGCACGCACACACACGCGTATGTATACAGTCTGCCAGTTATCTATGATAAGTTGCCATATACGCTGTACACTTCGACCAAATTCGTAACTCTCTGAAGACGGCCAGAACTTATGGAAAAACATGTAGGAGCGTTGTATAATAAATGTAAAATGTATGTAAGTAACTGAAAGTAAATCTGTGTGAAAGGAGACAGTTGTTACTCGGAAAATTTGATGTCCATCTAACAGACTGTAGCATAATGTCACAGCTTGGAAGACTGTATTAATATTATTATTATTATTAGTGGTAGTAGTAGTAGTAGTAGTAGTAGTAGTAGTAGTAGTAGTAGTAGTAGTAGTAGTATTGTACTTTACCTTTACACTTCCCTGTATTATATCACTTGGCAAGTTGCATGACCTAACCACGCTAGATTTGTGCAATTTTAGTTCGTGTTTGTTACTGCAGCGCATCAGCGAAAAATAAACTGTTTGCCTTGGAGTTACAGAAGAATGTTATCCTGTAACTCTTTTTATTAGTTTCCTTAACGATAAATGGCCAGCTCATCATTAAATTCCAAACATTTTCTTTACTGTTGCAATTACAATAAGGTCAGGCAAAATACATTTTATTCTATTACAACCCCACAAAATTTTCGAAATCATTCTCAAAATTGAAGGGCATATGATGTCAGACATAACTCTTCCCCTCGTTCCTCAGCAGTCAGCACTCTTACAGTAGTCATTCAGACACGGAATGGACACGACTCTGTACAGTATGCTACAAAACATGTGTCGTAATATTAATTTCACATGTGTAAGGACCAAGCGAATTAGAAATTCCAACAATAGTTAAAAACTGTGGAACTATTTATGATCATCGGTAAACGTCAGTTTTTAAATCACTTCAACTATTAACCAACAAACGCACCTATATAACTTTCATTTAAAGCACTTTAAAACACTTAAAACCACTCCAACATATTTCGATCTTTTCAGATCATCATCAGGGAGTTTCGTCTTTCCTTGCTAAAGTAGCAGCATACGACGCACACCTAGCTAACTACACTCTCTACAACAGATTCCTACACAACATGATATGCTGCCACAACACCTTGTTTACAAAAACGAACTAAATCGTGAATACGTAATAACTTTAACAAGGAACGACGAAACTCACTGATGATGATCTGAAAAGATCGAAACATGTCGGAGTGGTTTTAAGTGTTTTAAAGTTTTTAAAGTGAATGTTACATAGGTGCATTTGTTGGTTAAGAGTTGAAGGGATTTTACGAAATACACGGTCCAGCGATGAGATTCATAGTTAGGTTTAAAGTTTGAAGTATGTACCCTGCATATTTGCATGATTTGTTATTTAGACCAACAAATGCACAGTACTTTAAAAATATGAACCTGAAGTTAATTAAAACGAAAGCCGCTATCTGGTACAACAAAACCTGCAGAGCTAAGCAAAGGAGTACTTTACGATACAGACATTGTTGTTAATATTTTGCGCATTTGTTGGTCTAAATAATACTTTTTTTAAAGTTCTTTTTCCTCCAAAAATTACTTCCATGTGACTTGTTTAATTCATCTCATCCCCTGTTAAAATTGCTCTTACTATTGTTTTCAGATCTTCTAAAATGTCAATACAAGAACGTCCCACTTAAACACCACATCTGTGAGAGAACGTTGTCCCCTTCAAATGCGCGAGACCACTGTGCAGCTCACACTGGCCGTCCTCTGAAGAATATGATTTTACCTTTAAATATTTTGATATTATTACTTATTCATCTTCATATTGATATATTCCTGATATATTGTTTTTAATACTGTAAACGCGGTTATATACATGTACATTCTGTTTCCCAAGACTGTTCTACCCATGTTACGTATACCCAAATAACAACCCCAAATATGAGATTCTTGAGATCTCCAATCCATGTAAATTGTGTACATATATTCCTTTACTCTTGTGTTCAACCTGATGATGACGTTTTAGGCCGAAACATGTAGTTGAAAACAATAGACTAAATCCTCGTGTTTTGACTGGACATATCGCAATTCTAATTGTTAAGAAACACAAACGGGATGAATTGTCATAAATTTGTTCTTTACTTTAAAGACTAGACACAGATGAACGACTGTAAGCTATGTAACGTACAGACACACTGCTTTATTTTCTGCAAAGGCTGAAGGCATAAAATTAAATCGAATCACATAAACAAATTGCAGGTACCACAGAACATTCCTGTTGTGTTGCTGGCTAGTGTTGATTGCGTGTTCACTGCGTGTTCACTATGCAGAAGTATTAATCACTCGAACTACGTAATATTAGAACCACAAGGTGACAGCAGTAAAAGGCAGTGACAGAGGTGAATTCAGCAGGCAGCACCTTTATTCCCCCGAGGAATTTTGCATTCTTTACATATTCCATTAAAACATGTTTTCAACTGGATTTTGGTGGTTATAATGCATAGTACTGGATCTTTGGAAGGGCTGGTTGTGGAAACCATACTGAAGTGGAAATTTCTATTTGTTCAGTTTGATATTTACGGACATTTTAGTGCCCAAAAAGAGAGTTATTTCATAAAGGCACCTAAAGTCACTGGACAGACAGATTTCCTGCAGTCGTAAAAATACATCATTGATTTAAATAACTTATGTCCCTTTTTATCTGCATAAGATTCTTACATCTTCGTTAGCATGTAGACGGTGGACTGTGACGCAACTTTAAAGTCAGTTGTTCGTGGATTGAAGTCTGATAAAATGATAGGGTGTCGATTGGTATGCAGTTAATAGGGAACTAATTTTTAAATCAACACAATTTTGAAAACCTCAGAACTCATTCTTAGGTGACATCGACTCTTTGTGTATTTCTTATCAAACAAGTGTTATTCTACTATCCGATAAGCACAACCGTTGTTTTTATCGGATAGTGGAATACCTCTTGATCATATCTCAATTGTTTGGAATTTTTCCATCGACCATCTTGACAGTTTTCATAAAAATTCTACAACCTGTCGAAATTGGTTCTGCTGTCTTCTGGTGCAAATATCGGTGGAGTACAGGATAAGAGGCTACCGGTTTCCCTACCAAGGGGTCGAGCATAGTAGGAATTTCCTAATACCCTCTCCAATTGAAGGAGAAAACGGAAACCATTTCGGGAACGCTGTTGTTTCTTTTAAATGTACAAGATAGCAAATGTAGCGTATCAGTTCTCTTACATTCTCTTGCTTCGTTTATTTACCTTGAAACCTCAAGATCTAAGGAAATGTTTATCAGGGAAAAGGGTGTGGTTTCTTTCTCTAGAACTTTTATTCCTAAGGTTTTTCGCTTTGTTTAGCGGGAATTGTTCCAAATGCGCGCAGTAAAGCGTGTGGATCTTAAAACACTGCCTGTTATATTTTATGTTAGTTAAACTCGCCAATATGAAATTCTGTGAAAATTCCATCAACGGTTCTCTTGTTGTTTCATGTGGGTCGATCCAGAAATGAAAGAACGGAACGAATTTACTGAAAGCTTCTTAACAGTACAGTACGTTTAAACGTTAACGTTGGAAAAAATCTGCGTAAACAGAATTTGAAGTAACGGAAGGAGGCGTTCCGTAGTGTTTCATTCTTCACTAGCTCTGGAATGAAATGTTTTAAACTTGCATTATCTGTTACTCATTTGTGGTGGTGTTTACGCAACCTTTCTTTTGCAGGTTCCATCTTTTTTTGGTGAAGGAGTTACACTTAAGTTATCCAGTGTTATTTATTTATTTATTTATTTTGTCCAATGCCACCGCATGTCCTTGTGGAATTCGTGGTACTACCTTCTGGGCATGGCAGGAGTGTAACCGACTTCTGAGGATGGGACCCACATGAGGTGCAGTTACGTTGTCCCGATGATGTGAGTGGTGATATAGGAGGATGTAGTGCCAGGAGGACCCTTAAACCTAAATTCTACCAGCCCATCCAGACCATGGTCACCGAGGGAATCCTCCCCTTCAGGGAAAATTCCCACGGTAGAACCGGGAATCGTGTTTAATTGTCAGAGACTCTGACCACTAGACCACGAGGCTGGTCGTACCCAGTGTTATATTTGATGAGAGATTTGACGTATAATTTAAAGCATCCTAATTTTTCATTACATAAATTTTATCTGGAGTTATTAGCGTTTGACTAAGAACCTTTTAATATCGTTTCAGATACGTAAGAAAACTTCGCATGTAATATGGCATCTTTTATCGAGGAAAATGCAGCGATGCTACTTTTAAATGGGACCCGCTTGCTAGGGTAAGTTCTATCTATCTATCTATATAAAATAAATTAGGATTACATGAAAGATAATTTTATCTTTTCACAGTGTCTTTTTCATCCAGAATTAATTAATTTTATCAGTTACGTACGCGTATAAATTAAGAGCAATTCCATGTGTAAAATGAAGGTTATAAACAAATTTCTTACAGGCAAAATTCTTATTTCTGTGCTGAAATATTAAAGTAATCGGAGTGTGTAATTAGTAGGAAATACGAAAGGCAACGGAGACCAAGTTGTGTAATTTCTAATTTCTAATTCCTGATAACTTTATCATGTAAGTAAACTGAAGAATTTTAAGAAAAGCAGGATTCAATAGATTTTTCTCAGGCTTCTTCTTTTGGCGAGAAATTAATTTGAAATCCTTTTAACGAAACATAATTTGCATATACGAACTGAAGATGCCATCAAATGTGTAGATATCAACTTTGTTTCCTATCGTTTACTAACAGAAAACATACAACCACAGCATAAATTTTCTCCGTAGTTCATTCAAATATACTGGCGTAGCCCACGGTAAGCGCAGTTGATAGCGCGATGTGCAAATCATGCTGTGGGGGCTTTTTGCCACGTTTACTTATTTCTGATTATTAGTCATAAAAAGTATACTTTTATCCTTGAAATTCATTGTTATTCCTTCTTTATAATTTTCTGCTATATGCAGTGACTGTGAGACATAGAGTAACCACATCCCTTGCGAAGAACCAATAGTTTTGAAGTTTTCGCAACTCTGTAGCTGTAAGATCGTACTTCTTCGATACGATAACATCGTTACCGGATAATTTGTTTCCGACCTTTTGAAGCAACCTCGTTGCCTCATTTTTTATGGTTAAAATGTTCAAGGAAATTTCTTAGACACCTCGGCCCTTGCAGGTAAGACCACTATGTGGCCTTGAAACATCTGCGACATAGTACCTGCGACATAGTACCCACACGTAGTTTTTGGGCATTTATACAATTAAAAATGAGTCTACTGCCGTGCCTGGGAAAGTCCGGAACCACTTACCCAGTGACGTGACGTCATGCCTCAGAACAAGAGAATTCTCAATGGATACCTCTGTTTGTTTATCAGTCGATATAACGGTGTCTGGAAGGTCAGTTGTGAGTTGCGATGTCTGTGGAAGGAAAAAATCTTTGTCTATTTAATACAGTTTAAAAGCCCATTTGTGTTACAGATTGTTGGGACAGCTGTAATTTATTATTATTATTATTATTATTATTATTATTATTATTATTTTAGAATTCGTACTCTTGTGCTGTACATTTTTAATCATAAGTTTTATAGTATGTGTGGGCATGCGCAATTGTGCCTCATTTTCGTTGTTTGTACGACCGTACTATATCGTCCAATTGAATTTGGTCATTAAAACGGTACTTGTTGTAGAATATTAATTATATAATTTTATAAATATGTCACATAAAGTAGCATAAACGTCATTTAAGAGAAGCTTTAGTCAAATTCTGTCACCTGCATACTAGAAGGGTCAGAGGTTCTGGCTGCGCTGACGTTAATTACGCTACCTTCTGCAATTTGGCGCTGTGCACACTTATACACAAATATATGTGTACCAAGATACCAAGATACTGCTCCTCGTCGCATTTCGTTTTTATCCAATTTTATTACCAATCCCATGATAAAGAATTATTCTTGAAATACTGATACAGCTCTTTGGCTATCAACCAATATACCGGTACCATAATTGTATTCAATTTAGAAGTCTGTTTCCGCGTTAAAATAGCCAACCATTTGACTCTGTCTTGTGGCAGATGGGTCAGTCACAGTTTCGTCTCATCCTATCACATTTATTCAAGAATAATTTGAGTAAGGAAATTAACAATTGTTTCACAGTTTTGGTTGTTGATAATCTCCGTAGCGTCAGGCCTCTCTTTTGCATCAAATTCCGATTGTTTACACTTTTCAACAAGTGAATGCTAGAAAGAGACCATCTGAGAAAAGGAAACGTACATTTTCCAAGCTTGGAAGTGAGACCCATCTCACGGCGAAATGGTAGAAGCTGCAAGTTGTTGTAAGCTGGTAAAGGAGAATGTGTACAGAGGGAACACCAGGGTTACACACGGTTATCCATCGATCGCTGTTGCTTCGAAATATTAGTTCGATATATCGAGGGCATGGAATGTTCCGAAACGTAGCGCCAGATGGCATAGCAGTGTGGGTTGCAGAAAAATGCGCTCGCTGCTTTAGGCTGTGTGCGTGTGTGTTTGTGCGTGCGTGCGTGTTTTGGAATGTTATTCTACAAATAAAACTATTTAATGTCTTGAAATGTCTACTTGAAAGACTGGTGTTTGTCCCTGTTTCAAAACAACAAGTACCCTTTAATAGTAAACTATTGTAGAATTAATGTTATTAAAATTACCATTTTGAAATGATGTTTGGACTGTACCTGAATTTGGGAAAATGGCTTTTTCAAAATTTTGACACAGCAAATCGCAGTTTTAAAGATACTAGAAGAACATTACTGAGGAGAATACTTGAGGAGTGACTTGTAAAATCTTGATCTTAAACGACTTGGATCAGAACAGAGATCGCAAAACCAGATTAATTAATAACTTCCAACTGCTGGGAGAAAATTCTGAGGTTTGAAATTAGTACAACTTCTTTGATTAGAAAGTAGCTCTTTTCACTAAAAAGATGAACCTGCAGTCCTTTTCGCTTGATCTTCTTCATTAGTGTTTCCTGTTGCATTCTAACAGAACATTCCTTTCTAACACGAGTCACATTAATATATTTCAAGCCATTTTGTTTCGTAACGTAGGCGTCAGTTTAGTATATTATTTACCATGCAGCAGAACATGTGGATCCAAATAAGAACGGAAGTGAATAGTTGAAAACACGTGTAGCAAATGTTTAACCATTTAAACACCGAGTTAAATCCCATCTGCCATCTGCAGGCATTATTAAGAGATCACCATATTCTCCACGTTAGCAGGATAAGGGTTACTTAGGTAAGCGGTTTGCTGCTTATTTCAGTCTGGGACACAAACAAATTTACTCATTCGAAGCCCGGAGTTCAGATAATCATCAAAACTGTCGCACGTGACTGTAAACATTCAAAGCCCAATATAATAATAATAATAATAATAATAATAATGGTGTCATAGAGACAATTCTACTACGCCACGTTTAAATTATCATAAAAATTCCTGTTACCCTGTGTCTACAGGCAATGCAGCCTCCTGAAAGACGGGTTACTTGAAATAAAATTTACAAACTGATTTGTTATTTCTAACAAGTCTTACTTCTGGTGCGATCCATTTTCAAAGTGAAGACTACACGAACATGCTGAGCCCACAACGACAGGCACTGTCTTTATCCAACTGTCCACAGTGTGCACATTACTTGTCTTTGAAGTGTAACCATGATGACGCCGGCCTCCAGAACGGCACAAAATTTTCGGTCTAGTGAGTGAACGAATTAAAACGGAAATGGCTCCATGTTAGTATTATTGTCACGAACGATTATAAGAAAGAGAGACGCAGTGTAATCGGTACAGCGACTCGGTTACGGGCTCGAAGGTACGGGATTTGCATCCCGGTGGGGACAACAGATTTGTTTTACTTCCAAAACATTCACACCGTCTCTGGGGTCCACCTACCCTTCTGTTCAATTAGTACCGGATTCTTTAGCGGCTGAACCGTTAAGTTAACCACCTCTGTCCATTTAGTATCAAGGTTAAGAGTGGATGGAACTGTACTTCGACTCCGGGTACACGCCTTCATGGCGTAGACAGCGACAGTTATGCCTTTTACGTAGTTTTACCTTCGTTGAAAAATTTAAGTAAATAGACAATTGTGTGTAAATGTTGTGATCTGTATTTTTCTTAAATATGTTCACACATAAAAACGATTAAACAAAGAAGTAAGTTTCTGACGGTAGTATTATTTTGAGTGTTTCGAGGATGATTGGTTCTTATAATGAAAGCCAACGAAATGCACTATTTCTCAAATTTATTTGATAAAGAACTCTACATGTTTCGGACAGATCCAATGTCCCTCACCAGGAGTCTCAACACTGTATACACAGCAATAGGTATGTGTCATGCTAGTTATGTTGACTCTCTGCTGGCTAGGTCAGAACCTGACCTAGCAGACAGTCAACATAACTAGCATGACACTTACCTATTGCTGTGTACACAGTGTTGAGACTACTGATGAGAGACAGTAGATCTGTCCGAAACGTATAGAGTTCTTTATCAAAATAAATTTGAGAAATAGTGCATCTCGTTGGTTTTTATTATAAGAATATATCACAATGTACAGTCCTCTGAATGTCAAAATGACTGGTTCATTTAGGATAATATGCCATTCAGGATATTTAAAACACATACCGTATTTCTGCTGAAAGTAATTTGCTTACTATCATAGAACACGTGACTATTGGGAGTTGACTGTCACATAGTGATGCCCTGTAGTTTCTTGAAAATTTGAGGACAGAAATCAAAGCTGGTTTCTAAAGCACCAATGGGTGTGTGGAAAATTTTGAAATTTATTGAAAAAATGAGGTTGAATTAACATTAATCACACATTAAATAAGACAAATTTATCAAATTGAAGGTTCGTGTAGGGTATGGAAATATTTTTTTAAAGTATTAGTAGGATTAACGGTAACCAAGATCAGTAATTTGACGTTTTGCTGCCCGTGCATCTCAGTATATTTGTCGCAGTAATTAACCAACTTGATCCACAAAAGTTTTGTTTTACAATAAGTTTATTTCATACCTCTACATGTTTCGAGCACATGTGCTCATCATCAGGAGGTCAAAATTGCATTACACAGCCTCTGGTATCATCACACCTATAGGTGGCCGTCTCG
>Ga0123355_10022881_pt1 | contig 10020 bp, 8 predicted proteins | sample TergutEmb28metaG_3_FD_89872 | JGI IMG/M metagenome (GOLD analysis project Ga0123355, IMG submission 89872) | Embiratermes neotenicus P1 segment gut microbial communities from Petit-Saut dam, French Guiana - Emb289 P1 | ecosystem: Host-associated > Arthropoda: Insects > Digestive system > Gut ...
GTGAAACAGGCCGTGTATTTATACAACACGCGCCGCCCGCATAAGTCGCTTGATTATGAGACACCAGAAAAAACGCATGGGACTGCGGCATAAAATGTGTCAACCTATTTTAGGACTTGACAGCAAAAACCGTGCCAACTTTGCTTAATTCGGGAATTTTTTTACAGAAAAAGCGAGAAAGCGCTCTTTGGCTCAACCTCATTACGCAATGCTACCACAGACCGTAAAATAATGCAAGACGTAAAGCGCGAATATCCAGCGATTCTTAAGCGTGGAACAAGCCTGCTCCATTCCGGCAAGGATGGGCGGGGCTAGACGATCCGCCAGCCTTTTTGTATGATTCAACCCGATGCTGCCGGGGAAATGCGTTTTGAGTAGTGGGAGGTCTTGGTATGCGCGCGACTAGGGCGATACTGCACATTGATAATTTCCGCGAAAACATTCTTGCGGCCCGCAAGAGGGCCGGCCCCCATCCCAAGATATGCGTCCCGGTCAAGGCCGATGCCTACGGTCACGGCGCTGTCGCCATGTCCCGCTATGCGCTGGAGGCCGGGGCGGAGTATCTGGCGGTGGCGGACGCCTGCGAGGGGGCTGAGCTTAGGAGCGCCGGAATTGCCGCCCCGGTTCTGCTTTTTTCACAGGCCCTGCCAGAAGAACTGCCGGACATTGTTTTAAAGGAACTAATCCCGATGGTTTCTGACGGGGAGTTTGTCGAAGAAGCGGCCCGCGCGGCGGAGCTTGCCAAGAAGCGGCTTGTCGTCCACCTTAAAGTGGATACCGGCATGGGGCGTTTGGGCTGCCGTCCGCAAGACGCTCCCGAACTGGCGGCGAAAATTCTTGGCTATAAATGGCTTAGTTTGGGGGGAGTAGCCACCCATCTTTCGGTGTCAGATTCGCTAGAGCCGGGCGATATTGCCTATACCAAGGGGCAGCTCCACCAGTTCCGGGAAGCCGTGGACTCGATACGGAAGGCCGGCATCGAGCCCGGCATCGTTCACGCCGCCAACTCCGGGGCGCTGGCGCTTCACGAAGACTCGTTTTTTGATATGGTGCGTCCGGGCATTTTCCTTTACGGCTATTCCCCAAATCAGGAAAGGCTTCCGGCGCAACCGGTAATGGAACTGCGGAGCGCCGTGGCTTTTATCAAGAAAGCGCGAAAGGGAGAGGCCATTTCCTACGGGCGCACATGGATTGCCCCAGAGGACACCTTTATTGCAACCATTCCGGCCGGATATGCCGACGGGATACCACGGCCCCTTTCCAACAATTTTTCCATACGCATCCGGGGCCGGGCGTATCCGGTGGCGGGCCGGATTTGCATGGATCAGTGCATGGTTAACCTGGGGCCCGCAACAGAAGTAGAGCGATGGGACGAGGCGACTATTTTCGGCCCCGGTTTTACCACCGCCGCCGGGATCGCGGAGCAGCTTAACACCATCCCTTACGATATTCTCTGTAGAATCAGCAAGCGAGTACCTAGAGTATACGTGGGCCAGGGGATATAGGGCGCTTACGGCACATACCGCATCAGCAGAAACAACAGCAAGGGCAGTACGCATATAACGCCGATTATCCGGCAGGTACTCATAAGCACGATTTCCGGAACACGGAGCTTCATCTCTTGGGCGATAGTGCTCATTTCGACAATGCCGCCGGGAATGCTGGAGAACAAACTTGTAGCGCGCTCCATGCGGCAAAAGCGGTGCAGTACCCATGCCGTGCTAAACGTCATAATCAACAGTTGGACAAAGGCCAGCGCCAAGGGCAAAAGCAATTGGTACAGGTATGATAACGTTGCCAGCGTGATTTGACTGCCGATAAAACAGCCTGCGAGGGCTTGGACAACAGGCCTTGCCCCTTTGGGAAGATAGGCCGCCTGAAACACCGTTCCCATCACAACAGTGGCTGTAAGCGCGCCGATTATTACGCCCGCAGGCAGCCCCAGCCAGCGCGCCAAGGCCGCCCCCGATGTGGCCACAAGAAGCGTCGCAAAACTTCTGGCCCATTTTTCCGCGTTGCGCATTGGCCTTCCGGCATCCGGCTGATGCTCTTTCTGCTCTGCCCCTGCCTCGGTCAGCGTGGGGTTCCGGCCCGCTGGCTCCAACAGCCTTCGCACTATGAACGGAAACAGCGACACGATAAGCACGAAACGGAATATCTGCAATATGGCTACTTGATGAAGGTTAGCGCCGAAGTCCACGGCGATAAGGGCAATGTCGGAAATGCCGCCGGGCGCAGCCGCAAACAGTGCGGTGATAAGGTCAAGCACCGTGAGCCGGGATAAAATGTACGCGAACAGCACATTAAAGCCAAGCATCATGGCAAGGAGGGTTAGGGCGGGCCGTAAAAGGCGGCGAAACATGGATAAATCGGCGCGCGTGAAACTTAGACCAATGACGGCCCCGGATACCACCTGCACGAGCCGTCTGAGGTCGGCGGGATAAACATAGCCGCTAGCGGTAACAATATTAAGCGCTGTTACGAACACCATAGCGCCAAGCAACGCGCCCGCGGGCACACGCAACCGCCTAAAGAGCAAGGCTCCTGTCAGCCCGACGGCATGTATCAAAACTAAGTATGCCACGATATACGCACCGGAAAAACAAAAAAGGCTGTCCGGAAACTCACTTCCCGGACAGCCTTTTCAAGTGAAATCAATTAGCCTCTTTGCCCTTTTTCCCGGAAAAGGTTCCGTAAAGGGCCTTGATCTGCGGAAAAAGAAGGAGGACAAAACCGGCAAGGAAAATCGGGCCTGCTATGGGGCGGAAGAACACCCCCGACCAACTGCCCCCGGTAATGATAAGCATCTGGCGGAAACTTTGTTCGATAAGGGGGCCGAGTATTATGCCAAGCACCAGTCCCGCCACAGAGAAGCCGTACTTCTTCATGAAGTACCCAAAAATGCCAGCCACCAGCATTATCCACACATTGTTAAGGTTGTTCCCCTGGGCGAACGTGCCTACAAAACACAGGGTAATGATTATGGAACCCTGAATGTAGTACGGTAGCCTTGAAACCTGCGCGAACAGCTTAACGCCGTAAATACCGCCGACAAAAAGCAGAACATTGGCAATGAACATGGAAATAAACACGATGTACAACAGTGTTGGTTGCAACGTCAGAAGCATGGGGCCCGGCCGCATCCCGTGCAGGACAAACGCCCCCAGAATGACAGCCGTAGTACCGCCGCCGGGAATCCCTAAAGTCATGGTCGGTATCAAAGAGCCGCCAATGGACGCGCTGGTTGCCAATTCCGGAGCGATAACGCCTTCCGACATTCCCGACCCGAATTTCTCCGGTGTCTTTGAAGAACGCACCGCATCGCCATAGGCCAGTACCGAGGATATCGTCGAACCCACGCCCGGAAGAATGCCGATGCCCATGCCGATTATGGAAGCGCGCAGCATCACCCACTTATACCGCCAGAACTCGGCCCATTTCATGAACTCAACTTTCACGGTTTTAGTAACTGACATATCCTGCGTTTTGTTGGCTTTTTCGGTTGCTTTTGAAAACACTTCCGACAGGGCGAACGCGCCGATCATGACCGGGACAAAGTGAATGCCGGTAAGAAGCACCATCGATCCAAAGTCGAAGCGTAGAATGCCCGCAACGGCATCGGAGCCAACCATGGCAAGGGTTATTCCTATACAGCCGCTTATAAGGGTTTTTATCTGCGACCCGGAAGAGCCAAGGCCCGAAATCGCCGCTATGCCAAGCACCGCCAGCGCCGCGTATTCGGCAGAGGCAAATTGCAGGGCCGCCCTTGAAAGCGGAAGGCTTAGGAAAAGCATGAAAACACAGCTAACCAGGCCGCCAATGACTGACGCGCTTACCGCAAGGCCCAGCGCTTTCCCGCCCTTACCCTGCTTGTGCATGGGATAGCCGTCCAGCACTGTCATAACGGAGTCCGGCGTTCCGGGCGTGGCGAAAAGTATTGATGTAATCGACCCGCCAAAGGTAGCGCCGCACATACTGGCTATCAGAAACGCTATTGCGGTAATGCCGTCCATGGCGAAGGTAAACGGCAGAAGTAGCACAATGCCCATAGCGGAACTAATTCCGGGCAGCGCGCCCATAAGAATGCCGATAAACGCCCCAAGTATAACAAGAGCCAAATGGGCAGGAGCAAATGAATAGATAAATCCTTGAATAATTACGTCCATATCCGCCCGCCCTTAATAAAGATAGAATGAAAGAAAGCGCAATATCCCTTCCCCGCGGGGGAGGGAAACTTCCATAAATCTGCCGAAGACTATGGTAAACGCGAAACTGCCGATTACCGATGCCAGAACGAAGCTCGACAGTTTACGGCATCCAAGCAGAAACATAAAGCCGGATATCAGAATGGGTATGGTTAAAATAAACCCCAGCCTTCCGATAAGAAGAAGAGTTACTATCAACACGCCTGACGAAGCGCCGACACTGATTGCTTCTTTTGCCGTAATCTTTACTCCCGCTTTTTTACCGGAGGAAAGTTGCTTTCTGACACTCAAAAAACCGGATATAGCGGTCAACACCATCCCGATTGTCAGCACAATCTGGGGCCACCACGCGGAGCCAAGGGGATCAATGGTAGTTGCGGGAAGCGAAAGGGACGTAACGTACAAAAACAGCATCCCGAAAAAGATAACCGCGTGAACAATAATTTGTCCGATCATTGCATTACCTCCGCGGCCAATTTTTTCAAACTGGCCGCTAAATAAGAGTTACAGGCGTCCAAGCGCTCTGAAAATGTCGGTCAACTGATTTTCAGTGTACACTAAAAGCTCAGACGTCTCTTCTGGGCCCAGCCAGCTAGGCATCATGTCCATCCCGTTTATCTCTTCCCATGCCTGATACGTCGGGCTATACACTACATTGTAAAGAGCGGCGACCAGAAGGTCCCGAATCTCCTGAGGCGTGTCTCTTCTGACGGTCAGAATACGCCAGAGCCGTAAGGGGTTCATGCCGGTTACGCCAACCTGCCCGGAGTACGGTACGTGCGCAAACAAGGGAAAATCAATTGGGTCATCGCTCAAAAACACCAGCGGAACGATACCGCCGATTGCCGCCATATCCATCAAGGCACTGGGATATTCGACAATAAGGTCGACATGACCGCCTATAACGGACGCCATTCTTTCGCCAATTGTCTGAAGCGGCACAAGCGTCAGGTCGATGCCGGCGCTGAAGTTGAAGGCTTCGATAAGGGCTTCGTCAAGACCGCCGGGGGAAGACCCGGTAACCGTTATCATTCCGCCCGCTCTGGCGTAATCAATAACTTGCTGAATGGTCTGAAACCTTCCGCCCGGAGCGGCCCAAAGCGCGGCAATCTCGGTCTGCACACGGGCCAGGGGGACAAACTCGTCGATAAACCTGAACGGCATTCTGTCAAAAACATCAACCAAGGTCGTAGATTGAGTTACCACAAGAATGGTATAGCCATCCGCCGGCTGGGAGAATGCCTGAATAGTACCTACCGCAGACGCTCCGCCGGGTACGTTGGTAACCCGCACCGCTACATCCAGCTCTTGCGCCAGCAGGGGCTGAATGGCTCTGGCAGTGGTATCTGCGCCGCCGCCCGCGCCAAACGGAACCAGCAACTCAACCGTACGGGATGGAAATTCCCTTTCCTCGCACGAAACCAGCGCCATTACGGCAATGATACAGACTGCGCCAATAAGCGCTCTTTTAACGTTCATACGTTTCCTCCTGAAATAATAAAATATACTTCGCTACCAGTATAACAGCGTTTTGAATCTATTTCAACATTTTTTTTCGCGGGTTATACAGATTGCCTTGTAACGGCCTTACCCCTGCCTCCTGTAGTGGTTGATAAGGCAACCGTCCACAAGTATGCTGCGCTCGTCTTCCGTCAGGCTTCCCACCGACACGCAAATATCTTCCGCTTTTTCTCCATTTTCTTTAATAACGTACCCTTTGATTTCGGCGATGCCATCCTGTATGGCCTTTTTAATCTGCGGGAAGAAAATATAATCGCCAAGCTCAAACTGTGTTTCGTCCGTAATCAGAAACGGCAGAATCCCCCAGTTAATTAGATTGGCCCGGTAACGTTTGGTTGCATATTCCCGCGCCAGACTCGCGCACGCTCCAAGGATTCTTTGGCAGGAGGCGGCCTGTTCTCTTGCCGACCCGTCCCCCGGCTTGCGCGCGTATATCGCGCTGCCGATGGCAATTGTTTCGGGAGCAATGCCGGAGCATCCGGGTATTGCCGAAATTTTCCTGTAAACGCCCGCAAGTTCCGCTTTTGCCTGCGGAAGTATTCCCTCTTTCCGTTCTTCTTCGATGGCCCGCAGCTTTTTGGCCCTTCCCAGATACAGAGGGTCTTTGCGGCTTAACGTAAATTCCGCCAAGCGCTCCGGGTTAGAGCGGTACGAGGATGTCTCCCCGGACGGTATTAGTTCATCAGTGGTTGTAACAGCGTCAGTTATGTAGCTCGCAACTCCGGCCAGCAGGTTATCCGCAAGGGAAGGGATGGGCGGCCAGTCCCTGATATTGGGCCCAAATGTCAAACTGACCTGCGGCTGGGGTTTTCCCGTTCCATCGTACACCCGCTTTTCGTAAATTCCATTGTCAAAAAAATAGTTCGGCCTTGAGTAATTGACATCAAGTTCGCTGGCGGCGGTTAATCTGCCGCCCCTTGCGGCAGTCGCGGCAATGGAGCGCGCGTCCATTAGAGCCACCGACGCGATCTGCCTTTCGCCCGGCTTTGAGCCTTCCCGGTTCGGAAAATTGCGCGTAACGTGGCGGATGGAAAATTCTTCGTGCGCGGGCGTGTCCCCGGCCCCGAAACAGGGCCCGCAAAACGCTGATCGCACCACAACCCCGGCGCTCATAAGCTTGGCGATAGCGCCGTTTTTAACCAGTTCCAGATACGAGGGCTGGCTTTCCGGATACACGCTGAAAGAGAATGTGCCGTTGCCCACGGAAGCGCCGCTCGCTGCAACACTGTCCAAAATATCGGCGGCTGCCATAATGTTTTCAAAAATACCCCCGGCACAGCCTGCTATGACGGCTTGATCAACAAAAAGCTCCCCGCCTTTAAGCTTGTTTTTTAACTTGAATTCCGGCCCGGCAGCCCCGATAGTTTTTACGCTGTCCTCTTCTATTTTGGCAAGGATGTCTGGAGCGTTTTTCCGGAATTCCCGTATGGTATACACATTGCTTGGGTGAAACGGCATCGCTATGCTTGGCTCGATTTTAGAGAGGTCTACACAGATCATTCCGTCGTAGTATGCGGCATTTTGGGGAGCAAGGGCTTTGTAGTCGTGCCCCCGCCCGTGTGTGGTAAGGTAGTCGCGGACGGCGTCATCTGTCTTCCAGATGGTGCTCCAGCTTGCGGCCTCTGTTGTCATAACGTCAATGCCGTTGCGGTAATCCACGGAAAGGTGTTCCAGCCCGTCGCCGGAAAACTCCATCACCTTGTTCTGGACATACCCGTTCTCGAACACCGCGCCAATGATAGAAAGGGCAACATCGTGCGGGCCCACGCCTTTTCCGGGGCTGCCGGTCAGAAAGACCCCAACTACGCCGGGATACGGAAATTCGTAGGTTCTGCCCACCAACTGTTTTGCGAGTTCCCCGCCGCCTTCGCCCACGGCCATCGTGCCAAGCGCGCCGTAGCGGGTGTGGCTGTCCGACCCTAAAATCATTTTGCCGCAGCCGGCCATTTTTTCCCGGTTGTACGAGTGGATAACCGCCAGATGCGGCGGGACATATATGCCTCCGTATTTTTTCGCGGCGGAAAGCGCAAACATATGGTCGTCCTGATTGATTGTCCCGCCAACCGCGCAAAGGCTGTTGTGGCAGTTCGTCATGACAAACGGAACGGGGAAGCGCTCCATTCCGCTGGCCCGCGCTGTTTGAATAATGCCGACATATGTGATGTCGTGCGATGTCAGGGAATCGAATCTGAGTTTCAGGTTTTTGCCGTCCCCACTGTTGTGGGCCGATAAAATGGAGTAGGCAATAGTGCCCTTCATGGCTTCTTCGCGGGAAGTGTCAATGCCGAACTCCTGCTTTAACCTTGCCTGCGCCTGCTCGTCATCTGGAACGATAACGGAACCGTTAATTAGATATGCCCCGGTTTTCAAAAGTGTAATCATATTAACGCTATTGTAACACGAAAGCTGTATTCACGCAATTTGTGTAATTGCGGTGGCGGTGTTGCGGGGCAAGCGGGATATGTTGACACCCCCGCTAACTGTACAGCTAACCCCGCGAGTCAAGCAGTATCGTTACCGGGCCGTCGTTGATGTAGCAGACATCCATGTGGGCCTGAAAGACCCCGGCCTGGCAGACAAGCCCCTGCGCCCTGACTTTATCCATGAAATGCTCGTACAGGGCGTTGGCCTTTTCCGGGACGGCGGCTGTGCCGTAAGAGGGCCTTCGGCCTTTGCGGGCGTCGCCCAAGAGGGTAAACTGGGAAACCGCCAAAACCCCAGCATCGCTGCCTGAGCCTACAATGTCCAACAGCGAAAGGTTCATCTTTCCTTCGGCATCCTGAAAAACCCTGAGATTGGCGATTTTCTCCGCCAGCCACTGCGCGTCTTTTTCGGTGTCGTCCGCCGCAACCCCCAGATACACCAAAAGGCCGCAGGGGATTGCGCCCGTTACAACACCGTCAACCGTTACCGAGGCGTTTCTTACCCGTTGAATTACCGTTTTCACAAAACTCCTGTCGGGGCTTTTCTGCCGGACGCGCGCTTAGTTAAAGCCCAAGTGAGCGGCCTGATGAAAATCAATCCCCTGTATCCTGATTCTTCTTTCGCCGTAAACAGGAATTACCCGGCCAAGGATTTCGACCGGGCGTTCAGGGTTTATGGCAATGGCGAAATTGTAATCCACCTGAACAATGCCTTCCAGCCGCCGCACTTCATTGCCCACAAGAAGGTCGAAGGTGGTATGGTTATGCCCGGCATCAAGGTTGCTTATCGTACCCCGCCAGATTACATGGCAGTTCTGAAAAAGAAGCGGCTCCTGCACCACTTGGGTGTAGGTAAAGCGGTCGCTTGCGTGAATGGTATTAAAGCCCGGAACTTCCATGTAGGCGATAAGAATCCTTGCCCTATTTTTTACGGGCTCTGAGGCATTCGATTCCAGAATGCGGTTCAGGCTTACCCGCGCGGCCTCATCCCGGTACGCGAGAAAGAGCCTGCGGGCTTCTTCATAATGCTCCAGCACCTGATGCGCGGTCAGCGTAAAACGGTAGCCGCCTCCGGTTTGAAGCGGGAAGTTCCGTTCTTCGGCGGAAAGTTCAAATTCGGCGGGAAGCGCCCGCTGGCCTGCGCCCGTGGGCCAAAAAAGAAAGCCCGCCTGTAGGCTAATTCCCAAGGCAAGGAGTACCCCGGCCGCTACGGAGGCTATGCTAAGGACAACAGTAGAACGGGCGGCGTCCGCCTTGGGAAAAAGCGGGAAAAGCGTGTGGAGTTTGCCGGAATCGATCCACGCGGATATGTTTTCCGGGGACGGGTGCTTTTTGATTATGGCAAGCGCCCTTGCGGCGATTTTGTTTGACCTGTCAATCGACTGGATTTCAAGGTAAAGGTCAACGGCCTTGTCGGTGTCTCCGTGGTTCAGGTACAGCGCGGCAAGGCCAAGCAGGGCCTGCGGGTCTCTTTTTTTCTTCTGTTCCGAGGCGAGGCGAAGGTAGGTCAAGGCCATGCCAAAAATGTTCGAATACAGGTAAGAAACGCCAAGCAGGTAGTAGTACGTGTAGGAACCGTAATAGCGGTTTGCCTCGACCTCCAGAGTTTTTATCGCCTCATCGTATTTGCCCTTGCGGGCAGAGCGGACTGCCTTGGTCAGAATAGGATCAAGCTTCATAGTTCTTTATGATAATGTCAGGCGGGCTTCTTGTAAACTGCCTCGCCCCCCCGCCGCGCGTGAGCCAAGCATTCCCGCCAAAAGCTCCGGCAGGGGAGGATATACGGTTTAAGAATCCCGCATGGGGAACCCGCTACGGAGCCACGGTCTCCTTCGCGGAGATACCATGCAAATGGCTTCTTAAACCGTATA
>Ga0123355_10022882_pt1 | contig 10020 bp, 5 predicted proteins | sample TergutEmb28metaG_3_FD_89872 | JGI IMG/M metagenome (GOLD analysis project Ga0123355, IMG submission 89872) | Embiratermes neotenicus P1 segment gut microbial communities from Petit-Saut dam, French Guiana - Emb289 P1 | ecosystem: Host-associated > Arthropoda: Insects > Digestive system > Gut ...
AATCATCTTTTTTTTTATAAAAAAACAATATGGGTTAAATCACCCTTCTTATTTTTTGGAACGGAAAAGGTTCCCCCCCCCCCCCCCTCCCAACTGGTATTCGGTCTATGATAGTGGGAATATTGCATGTATATAAAAAACCCACCAACCATACAGGTTACTTACTAATGGTTCCAAAGTTGCATATGCGGCATGCATCATTGCCAAACGAAACCTAAATGAAACAACAGAAATAAAACTTACCCTAACTGCTAGTAATGATGTTCTATTTACTATCAAATCCGCGCTCGCGCCCACGCACAGACATGGAAGGCCTGAACGAGCTTAAACGGTGAGTTCGCCGTACGAAAAATTAATATAAACATATTTCTGGAAATGAGATTAATTGAAATAAGGTAAAGGTAACGGTAAAGCAGTCCCGTTACAGGCCTGGGCAGGCCCAGAGTGTTCCAGGAAGTTAAGGTTCCCAGATTTCGTGACAACGGCACAGGATGGTGGTAAGCTTGTCGGCCTTACGCACCGGCCGCCTTTACCCCAGAAAATACTCGTGGTACTCATTTCTGTTAGAGGCTGGATCGGAAGGATTTTATGTCAAAGAAAAATCCACTGACACCAACTGGGATCGAACCAGCGACCTTCCGATTAGTAGCACAGCACCTTAACCACTGTGCTACCGCGGCCACCCTAATTGAAATAAGACAATATACAATATGTATCATACCTATGCATTATTTTTACTATAACTGGCACTAAATTCAAAACACGTGTTCTAATTTTAATAAAGTTTGAGCTCTTACTTTATCAAGTAGCAAATTCACAACAAACGCTCACATCACCAACCTGAAACAATGAACGCATGGACACGTCTGATTGTGTCCTGTCAGGGCCAAGGGGCACTTGCGAATCGTGTGACGGGCATAAACAACGTGCTGGGAAAAATGCCTCTTTATTTTAAATTTGAGTTTAATATGCCAGGGCGTTTTGGAGTGTCCCCACACATAAAATCTAAACAACTGAGGTCAAAAGATGTCGAAAATTGTTTCTTACGGACATAAACTGATATGAAATTTCTTCCTCATCTTGTATATATATATATATATATATATATATACACACTTACTTACTCCATGGCGCAGAGTCCTTCTTGAGAAGCTAACTGATTTTCAGCTAGTCAAGAAATTCCCCGCATTTCACGGAACCCGAAGGTTCATTACCGCACTCAAAAGCGTCCGCCACCTGTCCCTATCCTGGGCCAGCCTAATCCAGTTTGTATATATATACAGACACAGATATGTATATATATATATACACACACACACACACATACATACATACATAATACACACGTACATACACATATCTGTGTGTGTGTCGTTTGCTAGAAAGGGTTGAATAATGTGTGATATTGGCACCACTTACATCTCTCTTGACTTATTGCTTTTCTGTTTGACTGTACTTCTACCGTTATACCTTGTCTCACTTCCGAATTCTTGCAACACATTCTCTTGTTGCTTTGTACATAATTTCAAACTGAATGCCTGAATATAGCACGTCATATTTAAGGTCCAACGCCGTCTACTAACCCTCACTTCCTGTCAAATCGAATATTTACATTTCACTCGAGTGAAATTTGAATATGAAGGACTAAGGAGTGAGGTGGACGGGGAGTCTGTGATCGAAGAACCTGCATTGACATCGAATATCGAATGAATGCGAGTTGAATTTGCTAGCCTCGGGCCCGAACCTGACAACTTTTTGTGTGAATTTCAACTGATATGTGAGACATTAAAATAAATCTAGATTTAACAAGGCAGGCAATGTGCGTATAATGTAACACTTAGGTGCGTTCGTGCAACCATTGTTGTAGTGGAAAAGCAATAAGTATTACATATTCCGAGATTGTATGTTTGTAGCCTTGGGTATTCAGCATTCAATGTGCATGCGCCAGTGTCCTCTATGGCCTGCCCGACTATACAATATTGCCCAACAGTATATCATAAACGGCACGATTAAAAAAAACCGTGAGCACAAAATGTGTGTTTTGATTTTCTGTACAACGTTTATTGCAAACATTTTTCATTCCAAGAAGAACTGAGCGGATATGATCAAAAGTGTATATTGGTCTTGTAGCCGATCATTTTTAGTATAGTTGTTTCTTAGGATTGCTGGCGTCAGTTACGGACTGTTCATGGCATGCGTTGTAAGTTAATCTGTCAACGTATATTCAAGAATGTTGGTGATAGGTAGGAGGGGAGCGATTTAAATGAGAAAACGTTAGAAGGGGACAACGGACGCTAGCAATCCAGTGCGAATTCAGTCGCGTACGAGTGTGGTGTAGGTGGGAGTACAGAGAAGTGACTGTGTCAGTTTCCTGGAAATGATCTAGTTGTTTTACTGGATATGGCGGTCCATTATTTTATATCAAGAATAAATTGAGTAAATAAAACAACAAGTAAAAAATAAATAATTAAAACTATATGTGATTCGGTGAACCATACCCGTTTCCCGTAAGAGCATCACCTATCAGACTGAGTGTCGGGAAAACAAAATAACGAAGGGTGATCCTGTAGATTCTTCATGTAAGTACGTACCCATTATTCTTGTCATCTGTACAGTCTGTGAGCTATGAAGACTCTTTTCGTGCGCTGTCTGCAATACTTCCACGTTGTAAGAAATTCATATGGGGTTTTTCCTTACCAGCTCATCGAGAGAAAATACCAGTTGTAACGACTACACTAAGATTTAGTAATTTTAATAGAAGCGTCATTTGAAAAAAAAAAAAAATTGAGACATATGGGGAGACCAAATAGACCTATGTCTACCTGTTCGAGAGACGAAACGTTTTAACTCATTACCCACTGCACAGTTTTATACAAAATTTAATATTCCGGCCCTAGACTGTCAGCTTAGAATTTGCACCGCTCTGTGCAAAATGTCGTGTGAACTTCCACAAGTCTTGAGGTTTCTCTTACAAAGAATCTTTTCTCTTCCTTTCCTCATTCTCACAAGGTGTGCAGTGAGTGCAACTTGCTGGACCTGCTATTGAATTTTGTAGATTATGCAGACCAGGCCATTTCCCTGGAAATGCGTCGCCTAGCCATTGTCATGGCACAGAAAATTGATGCCCTCTCGTGCATAACAATTATGTTCTCTTTGTTCTCCAACTGTAATATCTGGCCACTTAACGTCTACAACTGATCCTGTCGTCATCAGTTTTTTGTATGACTATTTCTGATAGCTGTTGGTGAAAAGAGACGTTTCCAAACTCTCTCCTGCAAGAAAGTTGCACTTGCGCAATGGACCCCACACTTCAAAGGTGATTTGCCAAGTTGTTTCTCACCGATGCCCAGGTGCTGAAACATGATGCTAGGCCAATCAAAAGGTTTAGTATAGTGGGATGTAGAATTATGCGAATAAAATGAAAAAAAAAGTACGGCGTAGAGATGGGTAGTATACAACACTAAAATGAATCAAATAAACTATAATATTCCAAAAACCGTTTCGTTTCGCTTCATAGTTCTGATATTTATATACAAATAAAATTAGGGGTTTATTTTTAAAACACTCGGTGACTACTTAGGAAAATATGTGTTTCTTGTAGTAGTTACTATACCAAAGATCAATAGAAATAATGGCATACGTGGATATGAGAAAGGATCAAAATAGTAAATGTCGAAGTACGTTAATTCAGACCTGAACAATACACATACTGTGTAGTCACTTAATAAGTTCTTTGGACAACGTGATGATGGTCTACATGCAGGGCAGAAACATGTAGTTGTATATTATATATTGCTACCAATTGTAGTATTGTTGTGTTCATGACTGTATGTGTATGTAGATATATACACACTACAGCTTTGTATTATTGACCTAACACAACGAGGATGACACACCTTAAGATTACAAGCTACTGATTTTGTGAAGCGCATAGATGGACAAGTCCTCAGAATTTCGCTGTATATAGCAACACTGCTGGCATGAGGCAAATATTGTGCTTATAAGGCCGGGCAGCTCACACTTTCAATAAGTTCCAAATTTAGTTGTCAAAAAAAAAGAGACGTGATAAATTTCGCGTTCCCTTTGCTTTACTTCCTCTGAAAGGTTCACTAGGCAAAATCAATGGATAGGAAGGTGCGTAGATCTTGGAGTATGTCTGCGGTGGTAAAAAGAAATATCCTATCCATGTTGGAAATAGAGTCTGGTCTCTTAACTGGTGGCCAGCAAGGGTAAAATTGTTCCTGTGCACATCATGAAACCACACGGGGGACTGAAAGTATATCTCCACCCATTCTTAACCTCGACAATAGTTAAAAGTGAATGGTGAATATCACGCCGTCGCTGGGAGTGAACCCCGTTACCCGTAGAACAAGTGACAGTGTAGGCTGCAGAGACGGTCTAGAGGGTTTTGAAAGAAGAGGACAATCTCTTGAAACCTGCTGGATATCGAAACACTTTTTTCCAGGTTTTCCAGCCCGCAGGCGGGACACTGTACCTACTGCTCTATAACGAGTCTATCCAGTAGTCAGAAACTTCGTCTTGGTGATTTGTCTACCCCGGATTTATATCAATTAGAAAAAAAAAACACAACAAAATATTCTTGTTCGTAATAATAAACGTATGTACGAGTAAAAATATTTGGTTTAATCCAGAGTAAAATTCCTTAGCTATTTCTGTATCAGTAACATATTTTCTACCAGAATTTTATTTGAATGCATTGTTTGTGAGTCTTTTCAATATTGTTTGCTATGAGGGTTTCATGGGCGTGTTTTTCGTTCTTGTCTGGTTACCCTCCTGTTTTAATATCGACAGAACTCCTTGGTTATTGTTTTCTATTCAATTTATTTTCCACATTCCATGCTATCTATCCTTTATCCCATTTTTAGTGTCTTCCTCTTTATTCTGCAATTTCTCCTTGCTTTCTTCTTTATTACTGACAATATTCTTGGCATTCTTGTGTCTGTCTCACAAAATTAAATCTTGTTGGTATATATATATATACCATTTTTCCATTACAATGCGTAGATCCTGTTCTTGCCTTTATACAGACTACTACAATAATTCATTCTTATAACTGAACCTAAACCTGCTACCGTACTGTCTTTCCGACAGTCAAATTACAGTAGAGATTTTCTCGATTTATGTGCTAGATGCCTTCCTGAAAGATGTGAAGTAAAGCGAGAATGCGTAAACAGAAGGATTCTTAACCAAACACTCAGTTTTAAAACTAGAGTTTAGGAATCTAAACGTTAATTTTTGCCGTTCGAGCTCTTTGTTAAGTTTAAATTGAAATGGCATTGTAATGAGACAGAAGAGAACAATAAAACCTATAATTGTTATTAAATAATGAGAGAACTTAAAAGTATGTTTATTTAGCTTATAGTTGGTGACCTGAAGACAAATGTAAAGATACAGTTCTCGCTATTCTGAATAAAACACCCAACCATAATGACGTAATTCTTAAAATCAGCATTAAATGTAGGTCAATGACCCTTTTCGTGCCCCGCGCCATCTTCCTATTATGGCGGAAGATTTTCATTTACTCATCGATTAGGAGGCTGGGTGATACCTATTGTTAGTTTGGACAAAATAATAAACAGAAAATTTCCTTACGCTTGTTCGGAACAGCCTACAGCCCACAGATAATCCCTGTACTGATTCTAATAATTATCCGAAGATGTGAAATTAAGCAGACTGTAAGACTGTGGGGATTAATTTGAAAAGAGTCCATGATGTTAAAATTCAAATCGTAGATTCTAACTTCATACCACATCACTAGAAGTGTATTATAGAATTGTTAAATTGGTTTATAGCCATCATTTCCTTGTAAAATGTAAAATCTAAGCTGCAAGATTATCACACGAGTTGAAGTTCTTAGTGGATGAACGGACTAAGTTGGAATTACTGATTTTGATAAAAGCTACGAGTAAGTGACACAAAAACAGAACCTATGCGCAGACAAACTTTCAATTGTAAGGAAAAACTGATTGAGACAATTGTTTTTAGAAAAATAAAAAAATGCGCTATTTTATTCGAGAAATTTAAGACAGTCTTACGAAAAATGAAAATAATATAAAACAATATATCGGATTATAATGCTGAAAATTTTTTGAATTTCGGAGAGGAAAATGGAAGGCTGAGAGACTGAAATGCGTGTCCGTTTAAACAAATGCCAATCACAACATAAGGAGTAAATAAATAACAATCGAACACAAGTTTATAAAGTATTCAAACAGCTACATGTTTCGACCCTATGGTGTCATCATCAAATACATTTGTAAGAAGTGAGAGCTTACTTACACAAAGCAATATGTATACCTCTTTTAATGTGTTCTAAAATCAGCCTGATGATGACCCCATTAGGGTTGAAACATGTAACTGTATGAATACAGTATAAAGCTGTGTTCGATGGATTTTTATGTACTCCTTATCATATAGCCGAACTCAACGGGATGCCTAATTTTAAAAACGTCAATCATAAGTGGTATAGTTTTTTTTTAAAAAAAGAAGAAATTTATTTATTTTATACTTTCCTAAGTTTTCAGGAATCTTTCAAAATTCAGATTAAATACGAATGCACAATGGTAGAAGGAAATTACTTAGAGTACTGTCTTGAAACTGTGAGAGCAGCAAAACCTGCCTAGGAAATACATGAATCTATATAGTAGAAAGTAACAGGAGAATGGACAGTACTGCATAATTTGTAAGTTTAAATTATTATTATTATTTTTATTATTTTCATCATTTCCTTTATGCAGGGTATTTGTACTTACGTTCCTGAGACAAACTATGTCCCTAGGGAATACAGTGTTGCAGCTATTATGTTGTTACTATTCATGGTGCTTATATCGTTACTTTGATTATTATTATTATTATTATTATTATGTTTATTAAATAAAGCAGATCGAGATCAGTGGAAAATGTATCAATCGCGAGTGGCAAGTAAGCGATCACAAAGCGGGACAAAATAAAAATAAACACAGAAACACAAGGATAAACTAAAACAGAAATAGAAATAAAGAAAAACGAAATGTGATGAATTGCGGTTACTTCAGATTGTTCCAATGTAAAATCGGAAGGAACTGATGGTGACACTGGCATATTCCTATAGAGGCAAAAATGCGGCAAATGTAATGCATCTTCGTGTAATGAGATTTTACTTATATATACGTACGAATACCTGCATGTGAAAACTTCATCTCTTAGGGCAGTGCAGTGATTACAATAAATCCGGAAAGTAATAAAAGAAATAATGCAGACACTAACAGGTGCTTATAATGTGAGAACGCAGCAGGGAAGAGAAATAATATTGAGTATATGCTATTTCCTCTCACGCAATATATTTTCTTGACGGGAGAAAAAAATTCATAGCAGGAAGGAGAAAAACGAAAAGTAAATGGAATGCACGTTTCACCTTTTTTATCCATCGTGTGAAAATGCAATCTTTAGGGGCAGATTGCTTGCTAACAAGAAAATCGGATTAGATTTCTAACTAAATCCAATGTGATATCGGAAAACGATTGGTATAATTTTACTTCGCAAAATGCAACGAGGAATTCAGAAGCTTACGGACAAGCATCAATGTGGCGGTCCGTGCTTCGTTCTCGGGATGTTAGCTTACCGTCACTCTTAAACTAACAACGAAACTTTCTGCTTCAGAATTGGCGGCAGAAGTTACGCATAAATTGGATTATGTTCGAAGCAATCATGGTGAAGGTTTTCTAAAATTCACAATGGTAAAATATACATGTGTCTGAGCACTATGATACAAATACATTCACAGGAAGTGGAGGTAAACTTCCATGAATTTTTAACCTCGGAGAAACAGCACTGGCACTAACCGGATAGGGAACTTGGCGGTTACTGCTGTCGGTCTGAGGGCGGTGACACAAGGAATAATTTCTGTTTCTACTAGAAATTGAATCCTGCTTTTCAATAACAAAGAATTTTTGTGTATTACACACACAGTAGAACACAACTATATTTCACTTAGCAGTACAGTAGGTATACAACTACATGTTTTGGCCTTATATGTTGGTCATCTTCAGGTTGTGTTTTAACTTACAGAGCAGCTATACAAGATGTGTGTGGTGTTCTTTTAGGGTATTGGGGGTTGGGTTGGGGGAACGAGATCTCGTTGTTTCAATAGTGGGTACAATGACCTAGGGCTGTTATGAGTGAATTATCATTAGTTGTTTATGTACATATGTCAAAGTAGGTTACTATTCTTATGCTAAGGGTATGTTATAAATAGTATCATTAGTAATATTGGTGTCAATATACTTAAAACTAGCATGGTATAATATGCCAATATAGTTAATAAAACTCTAGCAATAATATCATAGTATCATTCAGTGTCAGTTAATATTTTCTTGTGTTATTTTACATCAAACTTGTTTCTACAGGCAAAACATTGTTGAAACAACACAACGTGGACGAAGCACCTCAAAATTCAAAACTGCTTGTCAGTGTCACTTTAATGTTCCAGGCAATTATGGGGCCCCAATATTAAGGGGTTTCGACTAAACTTATATACACAAATATGCTTATCATCTTCCTGCACATGCATAATAGAGGTCACAGTCGTTTCTCCGAACATTTTCACGTTTTCAAAATATCGAAGTGTTTCACATTACAATACTAAATTTCTGTCTATAAATAATGTCGTCGGACCCAGCCCTACAAGAAAATAAACATTTACACGTACGTATTATAAGTAATCTTGCAAATGGGACAATAAATTCATGAAGACACCACTTCTATTGGAGTGGACAGAAAAAAAATGTAGTTGTGAAGTTATAGTAGAAGTGTAGCAAAGGAATAGTGAAATTAGCGAATAGATGAAGGTAAAGGAATAGGTTGAAATCACCCGTGCACCGAAAGAACATGGTGATAAGCGGACTATGATTTCTGCAATTCAATAGGTCAAAAATACAAACAATTTTGAATAACGTAAGAAAATGTGTGCTACATTTTAAAACATTTTACGAACACAGATTGCTCCTGTGGCTTCTCTTTCCCCTCCTCCTTGTGGTCGTAATACGGTCGACACCGGCCAGCTGTTTTACTGGTACCTAATGGGAATTCAGAAAGCATACTGTTTTGATGGCGGAAAGTAGTCAATATTGAATTGTGTCGGGCTTTCGCAGCTGTATTCAGTGAGTTGAGTCGGCTCTCGGGTTAATGAAATGGGAATACTTGCCAGTGTTTCGGCAAACATTGCGTCTCCCTGAAAACGGCAAATGTGATGTTTAACAAAACGTTGGGAGAGATTCCCTCTTCTCTACACTCAAAAGTTGACTCAACGCAGTAGCTACTAAAGAACTTGGCCCAGTATGTTTGCATTTCATTCTGGTGTGTGTATATACAGCTAGTAGGTTGAGAGTATAATCTAGAAAAATTCCGATGATGTAACGATTTGCGACAATATCTGACGGCGCACTGTCAAAGGAGGTCGCCTCTTCTGTGAACTTTACAAACCACATTGTTACGGCCAAAAGGAATTCATTCAAAATGGCCATGTTACAGAAATACACGTAACAGTTACGCGTTATACCGTCTGCTTTAAGTGTATGGTCGCTTCGCAGACTCTATCGAAGTGTGAGAAGAAAGATGAGAGGGCTCATAATTCTAACCGTAAAATTGTGAGCGCGTATGACATGAGTGTCTGAATTTCAAATGATGAATTGTATGACGCTGTCATTTTCTTTTTGTTCGTTTTATTTTAGATTCGTATTCCCTGCAGGACAGGCAATTTGGTAAATGGAACGTGGGATGTATGAGGATGAAAGGGGCAGGGGGGGGGGGGGGGGGGGGGGTGCGGAGGTGGAGATTAATCAAATTTTAGGCTTCCATTACGCTCTATCAGACAAACTTTTTTGTTTTTTTATTAAAATTACATATTTTTTGTGAAATTTAGAAGAAGACTGTTAATCATTGAGACAGGTAGAATAAATTGTTCTTTGTATTTGATTCCCGTGCAACACATCAAATGGTTACTCGAGTCCTGGATGGCCGGGG
>Ga0123355_10022884_pt1 | contig 10020 bp, 10 predicted proteins | sample TergutEmb28metaG_3_FD_89872 | JGI IMG/M metagenome (GOLD analysis project Ga0123355, IMG submission 89872) | Embiratermes neotenicus P1 segment gut microbial communities from Petit-Saut dam, French Guiana - Emb289 P1 | ecosystem: Host-associated > Arthropoda: Insects > Digestive system > Gut ...
GCTGCAGGGCCTGCTACCATTACTCCGGCTGCTGCGCTTACGCCAAATTTTTCTTCGGCGGCGGTAACCAGCTCGTTCAACTCCAGCACTGTAAGCCCTTCGATGGCCTCAAGGAGTTCTGCTATTGTTAGTTTTGCCATTGCTTTTTTCCTCCTAATGGAATGTGAATGTTTGATTTTGTGCCGATGACATAGTTGCGTATTGCGCAACTATTCTGCGGCAGGTTCTTCAGTTGCCTCAGCGGCTGGTGCTTCTGGAGCTGCTTCTACTACATCAGCAGCAGGAGTTGCTTCGGCTGCTGGCGCTTCAACTGCCGCCTCGGTTGCAGGGGCATCGGATGCCTTAGTACCGCCTTCTTCGGCGATAGCATTGATTAAGCGGGCAAAGCTTGCCATCGGTGACTTGAGTGAGCCAAGTAGCCTGGATAGAAGCACGTCCTTGGATGGAATTTCGGCGATAAGCCTGGTTTTGGCCGCATCATATACGTTGCCGTCCATTGAGGACGCTTTAAACTCCAGCACAGGCATGGATTTAAGCAGCTTGTTAATCTGCCCAGCTGCCGCTGTGGCGTCCTCGTAGGAAAATGCCACGGTTGTAGGGCCAGCAAGGTATTCCTTGATGCCTTCGAACTCTGTGCCTTCTACTGCAAGGGTCATCATGGAGTTTTTATAGACTTTATAGTCTATGCCTCCAGCCTTGCGCAGAGATTTACGTAGGATTGTATCCTGTTCTACGGTAAGCCCGCGGGCGTTTACCAGTACTACAGACTTACTGCGGGAAAGCTTTTCCTTGATTTCGTCCACTACCACGTGTTTAGCTTCGCGGTTACGCTCTAGGTTTGTCATGTTTCACCTCCTTGGTTTTGGAATGTTGGGTTCGGAGCATAAAAATAGCCCCAGACATGTCCATAGTCATAGGGCTTAAGTTCACATGTGAATGTGCGCACAAAAGATGCGTGTATAAACAAAATAAGCAACCTCGGCAGGATTTATGCATAACGCACCTGCTGTCTATGGCGATGAAAGTATATTGAGGGCATATGGCATTGTCAATAAAAAGCTAGTTGAAACGCTAAAAATATGCAATATGGGAACAAAATTAAAAATATTTTTCTAAAAGAAGTGAAGCTGCGCTCCGTCATCGAATATTTGCTCCCTTACAGGTGCTCTTGGAGGCAGTCCGCGCTATGTTGCACTTGCTAATGAAAGGGATATAAGGTATTAACTGATTTATTCCTTTACAGCACAGAACATGAAACATATAATCTGAAAAACTATATCTGGAGGAGGCATCAATGAGTGCAAGAACTTTTGAATTGGCTAATAATAATGGTATTACTGTAACAGTAACAAACCTGGGCTGCGGAATTATCTCCTTACTAGTGCCTGACAAGGACGGAAATGTGCGAGATGTTGTTCTTGGTTTAGATAGCGCAGAGGATTATGCTCAGACTCATCCTTTTTTTGGTGTAATTTGCGGGCGGGTGGCAAACCGTATCTCCAATGGGCGGTTTACCCTTGATGGTAAGGAGTATGTATTAGAAGCCAACGATGGACCTCATCATCTTCATGGCGGGACAGACGGCTTTGATAAGAAGCTTTGGACCGTGGAGGAAGTTGCGGTAAATAAGTTGGCTTTTTCTTATGTTAGCCAGGATGGCGAAAGCGGATATCCTGGTAAGCTTTTGGTATATTGTGTGTACAGGCTTACTGATGATAATACTTTGCGCATAGATTACCGGGCCGAGACTGATACCAAGACCATATGCAACCTTACTAACCACAGTTATTTTAATCTTGAAGGCCATGATGCCGCGGATATCTATGGGCACGAAATGACGATTTTTGCTGACAAGATTACCCCTGTTGATGAGACGCTTATCACTACTGGTGAGCTGGCTGATGTTACTGGTACGCCTTTTGATTTCCGGAAGGCAAAGACTATTGGCCGTGATATTGAGGCTGTTGGAGGTTATGACCACAACTATGTGCTGGCAGCACCTGGAACCTGTGCCAGCGTGTATTCACCGATTACCGGAATAAGGATGACAGTAAAGACCAACAGCCCTGGTATGCAGCTTTACACCGGCAATTTCCTTGACGGAACTGTCAAGGGCAAGGGTGTCGCTTATCAAAAGCATAGCGGGTTTTGCCTGGAGACACAGTTTTATCCCGATGCTATTAATAAGCCTGGGTTTCCGTCACCTATTGTAACAGCGGATAATCCACAAGAGTTTTATACTGAGTTTTCATTCAGCATTGATAATAAAAAATAATCTATATCCGGAATGATAAAACCAGAGACATAACGCTGCCCGATAGGAGGATACATGACGGTATATCTTGACTACGCATCCCACACCCCGGTGTCTGCAGCAGTACTTGATGCTTTTCTCCAAACTGAGAAGGATTACGTTGGCAACCCACTGTCTGCCCATGGAGCTGGCTATATGGCAAAGCAGGAATTTTCTCGTGTTACCCAATCCATTGCAGAGATGCTTCATGTAAAGCCGGCAGAGATTATTTTTACATCTGGTGCTACGGAGGCCAATAACCTGGCCATAAACGGCATTGCTCGTGGATACGGCTACAAGGGGCGTCATATTTTATCTACATGCCTCGAGCACCCTTCGGTTGGAGGGGTGCTTGGGGCCTTGCAGGAGGATGGTTTTGAAGTTGAGTTGCTGCGGATTTTACCTGACGGCACAATTGATCTTGGGCATCTGGAGTCTGCTATCCGACCAGATACCATATTGGTATGCGTAAGCTCTGTGGACAGCGAGATTGGGGCGATTCAGCCCATTGCGGATATTTCAACGATTGTAGCCCGGCATAGCCATTGTCATCTTCATGTGGATGGGGCCCAGGCCATGGGCAAACTGCCGGTTTGTATGCATAACGCCTCTACACTTAGCTTTTCGGCTCATAAATTTTATGGGCTTTGCGGGTGCGGGGTGCTTGTTAAGCGGGAAGGAGTTGTGCTTGAGCCTCTGATTCGCGGAGGGGCCGGCATGTCGCTATACCGCAGTGGGACGCCTGCTTTGGGCCTTGCCGTTGCTTGTTGTAAGGCTTTGGAGCTGGCTGTTGGCCAACAAGACAAATGGATAGAGACAGTGAAGAGAATGCGTGAGTATTTGCTTGCAGCTTTGGGGGCGGATGATAAATCTGCATCCATAGCAATTCCTCCTTTAAACGGTCTTGACCGAGCCGAAAAGAGATACCCGTTGCTGCGCATAAACAGCCCAACGGCTGGTAGTCCATATATACTGAACCTAAGCGTCAAGGGGATAAAAGCCCATTCATTTGTGGCCGAATTGGACAGGCATGGTGTTTGTGTCTCGGTAAAGTCTGCGTGTTCTACAGATAATTCACCTTCACGTGCGGTGATGGCGGTAAGCGATAGGCAGAATGCCCTTTGCTCATGGCGGGTCAGCTTTAGTCATTTGACGGAAGCAGCAGAGTTGAATGCCTTTATGCTGGCTTTTGACAAGTGCTATAAGGGCATTGCAGGTCAGTTCAAATAGCTGTTTCACTTTTGACAAAAGCGATTCCGAGCTATCATGAGAGGCGTGTTTACATGAAGTACATAACTGTAACCAAGCTGGAAATTAACGATTATATAAGCCAATATGACGTGCTTGTATGCCAGGTTAGGCCCTCCAGAGTCAAGGCCAAACAATGGGCTGTGCTGGAGATATCCTTGGTCTTAGCCTCCTTGGATGCAGTGTTTATCACCAATACGCCGGTCGGGGACATACAAGGGCTAATTGCATTTCTTGTGCCAAAGGGCCAGGACAGTGTATTGAGGGAGCTGCTTAGCAATGTTGGGTACTGTTATAGATTTTATAAGCTTGACTTTGCATTAAAGTGCCAAGCACCTACAGATGGTTTGCGAAGCATTAACCCTTTTATATGGAAAGGGCTGCCTTTTATTCCTGTGGATTTTTATACGATAGATGGCGAGACCTTTGAGGCTCATTCTATAATGAGCCGGCCTTTTGCTGTATATCAGCAGGATATGACTGTGAAATATATCAAAGGATACCGAGGCGATGGCAGTGACACTGGGAGGCGGGCATTGCCTGTGGAAGATGCACGGCTTATGGCAAACCTAGCATCCCCGCTTACGATAAAGCGGTTACTTGACCCATTTGCCGGCGGCGGCGGTATAATTCACGCGGCAAAGATAGTAAATGAAAAGCTGCACCTAGTAAGTGCAGACATAGACTATGTAGTTGAGCCAGGCTTAAAAATGTACGCAAGCGAGCATCATACCTGTGATGCGCGGGAGCTGGCTTTGAGCGCGCATGTTGATGCCATTGTGACAGAAGTACCCTTTAGTTTGACATATACGGATATAATAAATAATGCATTAGGGCATGTGGTGCAATATTTATCTGATACCGGGCGGCTGGTACTTATGTGCCATAGAGATCAATTTCTTGCGATTTGCAGGGAAGTCGGACCTTTTTCAGGGATTTTTCCGGTATACTATAGAGAGATCGATCGCAAGGGCACGCCGATTATTATTTCGTTTTGGACTAAGGATGAGGAATTTTATGAGGCTACAAAGGGGTATGTTGCGGCGCTACGGGCCTTTATTTAGGTTATTTGTTTAAAGTCTAACGCCAAAGGAAATCACAGGATTATGACAGAGTTAAGTAACTGCGATAAAATAGAGCGGAGTATAAACAAAAAATTCCGCGTAAGCATCTGGAGGCCTTTTATTGAGGGCATCAAGAAGTATAACCTTATAAGTGAAGGAGATAGCATCGCTGTATGCATTTCTGGCGGCAAAGATTCCATGCTGCTGGCCAAGCTCATGCAGGCCCTTCATCGGTATAGCGAATTTCCATTCGAGCTTAAATTTGTTGTAATGGATCCCGGGTATAACGAGATTAATCTGCAAAAAGTTATTGCAAATGCTGCTACCCTAGAGGTTCCTATCACTATTTTTGAGTCAAATATTTTTGAGACGGTGGAGAAAACAGACCGTTCCCCTTGTTATCTCTGTGCAAGGATGCGCCGGGGATTTCTTTATGCCCATGCCCAGAAGCTAGGGTGTAATAAAATTGCCTTGGGGCATCATCTCTCCGATGTATTGGAAACGGCACTTATGAATATGTTTTACGGCTCAGAATTTGGAACTATGATGCCCAAGCTAAAAAGCAAAAACTTCACAGGCATGGAGTTAATACGGCCTATGTATTGCGTACATGAGGAGGCAATAATTGCATGGGCACGGTATAATGAGCTTAGCTTCATTAAATGCGCCTGCCCTCTTTCCGAGAGCTGTAATATCTTTGATGCCAGCGGCGGAGCCTCCAAGCGGCAGGAGGTTAAGGCACTATTGAAGCAACTTAAGCAGGGCAATAAGGATGTTGAAAAAAGTATTTTTCAGAGCCTGCACCGGGTCAACTTGGATACTGTGCTTGGGTATCGGCAAGGTGGACGTGAGTATAGGTGCGATTCGTTGGGGGGATTTTATGAGTCTATCACGTGACCTTTCCGAACTATTAAGAAAAGAAGGCTGCAATATTTTTGGCTTTGCAGATTTGCGATGTCTGCCCAGCGAACACAGGTTTGGTTTCGATTATGGTATTTTGATAGGACTTTCTTATACAAAGGAAGCCATGGAAGAAAATAAGAACAACAAGCCCCAGCGATACTACTCCGAAATGGCTGACATAAACAAACGGCTGCCCCGGCTTGCAAACATAGCTGCCGATTTTTTGACGAAGCAGGGATATAGGGCCCATGCCAAGACTGCGGAAGTAGTATCCGAGGAAAAAACCAATTATTTTTTTAATACAATATTGCCCCATAAAACCGTTGCCACATTGTCAGGGGTGGGCTGGATAGGCAAGTGTGCAATGCTTGTTACAAAGGAAGCCGGCTCGGCCTTGCGATTGGTTACGGTGCTTACTAATGCCCCCCTGGAATGCGGTACTCCCATAACCAAGTCCAAATGCCCGCCAAGCTGCATGGTATGTGTTAATATTTGCCCAGGGAAAGCACCGCTAGGCGGCATATGGGAAGTAGGGGTAGGCCGTGACGAGTTTTTTGACCCGGAAGCATGTTATGCCGCAGCCCGTGCTCGTGCCAAAGAATATTTGGGGGTGAATGAAACTATCTGCGGGCAGTGTGTTTCTCACTGTCCGTTTACTAAGATTGGGCTTGGTTATAGCTAGGTTTTGGCCCTTTTGGAAAAAGCGGTGTACTTGGTTTTTTGCCACTGATAGGAGATGTTTTTTTGACTAAGATGCGTATATGTTTTTCCAAGACTGGCCCGTTGCGCTATATAGGGCATTTGGATTTTTTAAAGGTTTTTCAGCAAACCATCCGCCGGGCGGGGTTGCCAATGGCATATTCCCAAGGGTTTAACCCTCATATGCAGCTATCCTTTGCGTTACCGCTGCCGTTGGGCATGGTTAGCACAAGGGATTATGCTGACCTTACCCTGGAATCCGAACTGCCAGGCGATGAAATTGTTGTGAGGCTTAACGCTTGTGCCCCAACCGGACTATGCGTAAACAGCGCATGGGAGTATAGCGGGCCAGGTGCAGCGGCATTGGTGATGGTAGCGGACTATTTATTTTGCGGTCTGCCACTGGAGATGCTGGAAAACCAGCATGACATAGAAGAAAAAATCCTTTATCCAGTGCTTAGCCAAGATAGTATAGTCATCCCGAAAAAGACCAAAAGTGGCATAAAAGATACTGATATCCGGCCGGATATATTTAGCTTATCTGTAGCAAGTGGCATAACATCTGCCAATACGGAAATGATCCAAGATAGCCAGGATACTAATATATTAATGCGTCTCGCGGCAGGCAGCGGACGGTTTTTAAGCCCTCTGATAGTGGCAAAGCTTCTAACAGGCCAAGACGCAGACATTTCAGCAATAATACGTCATGACCTATACCGCCAAGACAAGGAAAAAGGACTGATTTCCCTAAATGAAGCGCCTATTCATTGAAAACCAAGACGGACAGGTTTACACAGCCCTAACCATAGACGGCAAGCTTCGTGAAATATATATTGACCCTGACAAAAGCGGCTCCATGGTAGGCCAGATTATTCTAGGCCGTCTGGATGCTATTTTGCCGGGGCAGTTTGCATTTGTGGACATTGGTCCTGGGAAAAACGCACTAATGAACACCAGCCATGACGTCCCACTAAAAAAAGGCCAGTCCATCTTAGTGCAGGTATACAAAGACCCAACAGGTAGCAAGGGGGCATATGTAGGCACGGAACTGCGGCATAAAGGCCACTATGTAATCTTACTAGAAAGCCCCAGGGGTGAAATAGGCATATCCCAAAAAATTACCGATGAAAAAGAGCGCAAGCGCCTGCGCGCTGTGGCGCAGCAGTTTCTACCAAAGGGTTTTGGCATAATTGTGCGCACTAATGCAGAAGGCCAGGAGGCTGAAAAAATTTTTGCCGATATTGATGCCTTGCACATGTTGCATCAGAAAATAAAAGCACGAGCTCAGCATTCTGTTTTCCCAGCTGTTATAAACTCAGATGCGTCCGGGATATCAGGTGTCTCAAGCCAACTGCAGACTTTATTGTCGGATATGCTTTCGGATGATTTATGTGAAATATGGATAAGTGGGATGGATTTTAGTGCAATTGGGCAAGCCATTACAAGAATAGAGCCGTCCTTAGAAGACAGAATCTTTAGTTATGACGCCCAAACACTCAAATCATCTCTTCTCATTGCTAACAACATTACCCCACAAATCTCAGCCGCTCTAAAAAAAACCGTACAGCTACCCTGCGGTGGTTTTATTACCATAGAGCAAACGGAAGCCTGCGTAGTCATTGATGTAAATACCGGCCGCTTTACAGGCCAGCAAGACTTCCGTAGCACGGTGATTAAAACCAACATAGAAGCCGCTATCTGTATAGCCTGGCAGCTTACCCTGCGTAATCTTTCTGGCATAATAATCATAGATTTCATAGATATGAAGCATTCAGAAGACAAAAGCGCCCTACTGGACGCCTTGGCAAACGAATTAAGAAAAGACCGCATTAAAACAGAAATAGTTGGCATAACAGAGCTGGGCCTTGTACAGCTTACCCGAAAAAGAACCCGTGAGCCCCTATCACGCCTGCTTGAGCAAGATTGTCCCAGCTGCGGCGGAAGAGGCAAGGTATAGCTGACGTACTCCAAAAACGTGATGCGTCAGCTATAAGTATCCCTAATCCCTAACCCGCAAAATTTTCTTTAAAATACTCCCTAAAATTTTAGGCAATTTTATTGCCCTAATCTTCATGTCCTTCACATATATCACCTCGCGAATACATACCAAAACCCCATAACAATAAGCGCCGCAGCAAGCAAGAACCCCCATGTGGGCATCATAAACTGGATAATCATCCCCACGCCGACAAAGAAACAAATCAGGCCTGTAAGTCTCCTTTTTCTAAACATACACATACCTCCACGGCTTATACATATTTTATTCTATGTCCATCTTATGAAAATTGTGAGGGGTAGCCCTTTACATGACTTGTAATGGGAGTGGCTTTGAAAAAAATGCAAAAATTGTGAAAACAATCTTTGTCTACAATAATCATTGTGTTATACTTGTAGACGTGAAATACCGATAAATAAATTATATTATTAGGAGGCTTTTATGGTAAAAGTAGGTATCAATGGTTTTGGCCGTATCGGGCGTTTGGCTTTCCGCTATGCAATGTCCCGGGATGATGTTCAGGTAGTAGCAATCAATGACCCTTTTGTTGACCTGGAATATATGGTCTACATGCTTAAGTACGACTCTGTGCATGGGCGCTTTAAAGGCGAAATCAAAATCGAAGGGGACAAGCTGTGTGTCAATGGCAAAAAAGTAGCCGTTCACGCCTGCATGAACCCACAAGATATCCCATGGGCAAAAGACGGTGTGGAATATGTAGCCGAATGTACCGGTGTGTTCTTGACCCAAGACTCCGCCAAGGCATATCTGGATGGCGGCGCAAAAAAAGTCGTGCTTTCAGCCCCAGCCAAAGACGATACCCCAACCTTTGTAATGGGTGTTAACCAAGACAAGTACACCCCCGACATGAACATCGTAAGCAATGCAAGCTGTACCACCAACTGCCTTGCTCCCCTTGCAAAAGTACTGCACGATAACTTCGGCATAACCGAAGGCCTTATGACTACAGTACACGCAATGACCAATACACAAAAAACCGTAGACGCCCCCTCTGCCAAGGATTGGCGCGGCGGCCGTGCGGCTTCTGCCAATATTATCCCATCTTCCACTGGTGCAGCCAGGGCCGTTGGTCTGGTTATCCCAGAGCTTAAAGGCAAGCTTACCGGTATGGCATTTAGGGTTCCAACAACCAATGTGTCTGTTGTAGACCTGACAGTTCGCCTTGCAAAGCCCGCTTCTTATGACGATATCAAAAATGCCGTAAAAGCAGCCGCTGCAGGCCCCATGAAAGGCATCATGGCCTACACCGAAGATGATGTGGTATCCAGCGATTTTATCGGCGAGTCATGCACCAGTGTTTTTGATGCAAAGGCCGGTATTGCGCTAAGCGATAACTTTGTTAAGCTTATTTCCTGGTATGATAACGAGTGGGGTTATTCCTGCAAGCTGATTGACTTGATGCTGCATATGGATAAGGTTGGGAAGTAAGGGCTTTATTCTACCGATTTTTTGCTCTTGATATGAAAAATGCCCCTGGCATCAGTGATGATGTTGGGGGCATTATTTTTTTGAATGGTATATTGTACACAATTGTTATGCTATTAAGGGGCTTGAGAAAAAGCCTACTAAAATTCATGACTGTTGGCTCATTTGCGGCATAAATAAGGTGTTTAGCCGTGCGAGAAAGGGGCAAAAACCAACAGAAGCGGCGGGATTAAGCCAGAAATCCTATCGCTTCTAGTAACTTCATCTTATCCAATTGAAAATAAGATTTTCTTTACCCTCAATGGCATCAAACTCGTGGTGGTCTGCCGTTAGAATAGAACCCCTCAATATGATGGTTTGTGCTACGGCAA
>Ga0123355_10022885_pt1 | contig 10019 bp, 5 predicted proteins | sample TergutEmb28metaG_3_FD_89872 | JGI IMG/M metagenome (GOLD analysis project Ga0123355, IMG submission 89872) | Embiratermes neotenicus P1 segment gut microbial communities from Petit-Saut dam, French Guiana - Emb289 P1 | ecosystem: Host-associated > Arthropoda: Insects > Digestive system > Gut ...
AATTTTTTCAAAAAAAAAAAAAAATATTTTTTTTCTTTGTTGCGCCCCCCCTTATACAGAAAAAAAAAAATAAAAAAAAAAAAAAACCCCCCCCCCCCCCCCCCCCCACAAAGAGTTTTTAAGTTAATGCCAGTTTGATTTAAAAGTCTGCACCAAGCTGCAGGACAAAGAACTGAACAGCAGCAAAGTACACATGTAGGTTTCTTTGGTACATTTTCGGAGAAACATTACGCTCATGTGAGACTAGATATCACAACATTGGCCACGATAAATTGAACACAAACATGTTTACATATGAATCACATAATTATGAGTACTATGGGCCTGTTTCTTCAGAGTAAAGGGCACAGACAAGCAGCTGGCTATTATCAATTTTTCAAGGAACAACCCATGAATATCACATCATGACTGAAACTGCTGGCTATGTTCCAAATTAACTATTATTCCAGTTAATGGCTATTGAGATGCCCAGAAATGAAGGCCACCTTTCATAAAAATAACTTGCAACCTCTTTTCACAAGTGGTTTACAAAACATTTATTCTGCTTATATCTTTCATTTCCAACTGTTCTGTGACTTAATACATCCATATTACCACAATTTGAATTGCTTTACTGCCACTGCTTCCTTCTTATAATGGCTGTGGTTTGTAAAATGTGGCCACATATGTTGTGATGCACTCTAGCTTAGGTAGTGCATTAGGTTATGTCCATATTTTAAACACAGTACATAAATACATTATACTTACCACTATTCTACTGCCTTGAAACAGGTATCCAATATTATGCAAACATTTTTCCCAATGACATTAGGGTACTCTGTGAGAGTAACATATTCCTTCATTATATCCATAACATCCCACAACTTCTTAAGTCTATAAACAGTGTAATTTCTGCAAATCTCTGTTTCAAGTTTTCCAAGACATAAAACATATTCATATACGGTCACTTCCCTGTAATAATGTTTGCTCACATATTCATTCAATTAAATTTTTCAGTATGTGCTGTAAAATGCACAATTCTTTGTTCAGCTAACTGTTAGAAGGCTATAAATGTAGTGTTCTCTGTACTTCCAAGAGTCGGTTATTAAATGCCTTGGATGGTTCCTATTTTTACCAGCAACAGTGTGCATGGCTTCTTCTTCTTCTTCTTTTTTTAGGGGGGGGGGCCTGTGTTGGAGTGCAGATGTTTAATGCATAACATACAGCAGAATTCCTTCAATCCGGCACCTATGGGACCGGACTGGTGCCGGATTATCAGACAGTACCTATACTGACTCTAGTTCTTACAGCTAATTTTTTTTTGTTACTGCCCTCAGAGAATGTGCACTTGTCAGTCCTTTTCATTTCATCATAAAATGACTCAGCTGTTTCAATTATAGTCCCAGTCACACATTTTCATTCCAAACACACTGCTGTAAACCAATTGTATGCCTTGTCCAACTGCATTAATTTATGCTCTATGTCTGTCACTTGAAAAGATCCTTCACAATTTCATTTGATTCCATAAAGGATCATAACTGGTCTTTCTGCTTCTTTACATAACAGATGTTTGACAATCCCATGTTTTGTGAATCCACTACTTCTCTTCGGCTAATGCCACTTCCAACACTCCTAATTATTTCAAATTTCTGAGGAATTATTGGTAAATGTTTCCTCTTGCCAGCACTGCCTTGCTTACTCATCTTTCGGAGCTTTTGAAGCCATTATAATAGCTTGATAAGGTCAATATGGTCCACATAACCCAAGATAAAGTCATGGCAACAGCAGCCACACCAAAATTTAACAGACGGCAAAACTACACGTCTTGGGACTACTTCCCTCAAGTGCTGAACCACCGGGAGCGCTGGATTAAGGGAATTCTACTGCACACAGCTACTCGTAATTTGCACGCAGTACCAACAATACAATGCTGCTGTCTCTGTGATATGATGTTCCATCCCCTACTTCAATCAAGAAATGTTTACTGAACATTACATATACAGTATGTTTAAAGAAGAACTTCATGAGTAATATTGTATTCCATACATATTCCCAGTAACAATTTAAGCAATGCTGCTTAAATCAACAACAGCAATACACATATTTCTCATGCAAAAGACCCCATATAAAATTTCTCTACTTTTAATGTAGTTTTGCACCATCCAGATTAATTTTGTCTGTATGTATCTACTTTATTAACTATTATCAAGAAGCTTCACTTTCCAAAAATAATTTTACTGAATACACTGTCATCCACCCCACCTTCCAGCAACTTCTAAACTAATGTCGCCACCTCCAACTAATTTTCCTATTTCTACCATAGAATACACACTAAACAAAAAGGCTGTTACCAACACCTATGCTTACGATGCCCTGTGGATGACTTGCAATAGAGAAGAGAGTCATTTAAAAAATCAGAGTTAATGTAAATTTCTGTTACTGAAAATTCAACACATTTAATTTTCCACTTACAAATATAAAATAATGGGCTTTTCTTAACCACTTCTTTACTATTTCCAATTATATCTTCCCGATTTCAAAATTATTTACTCCGTGCATTTTGAACCAATATTGTCGTTTAATGTACCAACTAAACACACTTTCAGTGCATGACCTTATAGTCACTTCACTCTCACATGTTTTGGCATGATAATGGCAACTTCAAGGAGTACATACCAAGCTCACAACTATTCATAACAAAATGGATTACATCTATGGAATTCACAACCTTCAATGAAATCTGCAGGTAATATCAGTTTTTATATGAATAAAATATGTGAATTTTCTATTGTATTATGGATATAGATGTATATATCATATTGTAAAACATTTAAATGTAAAATATTCAAAATATACAAAAATCTAATTAAAGGTAATTATGACAGTGCATATTCAAAAATCCATTATAGTCCTCAATCACATGTAGGCTGTGTCCCTTTATGACCTGCTATGGTGTGTGCTGACATGACAATAATGTCACATACACATATATCATAAGTGCACTTGGTACATTAAATGAAAATACTGTTCTTCCAAAATTACTCAGAATATGTAATATAATTTACGAAGCACACAAAGAACACCAAGACATACCTCGCTAGACTCTTCCTGCAGAAAAGTCAATCACAAAGTTGAGTCTGGCATTTGCAGTGTGCAAGTGTTGCTACTACTGGTGCAAGTTCTAGTTTCTAACTTGTGTGGTCTGTTCTCCCCAACAAAGAACATGTTCATGAAAGCTACATATTCTTAGACGAATCTCTGGGTTGAAAAATGATGGAAATTTCCTCACTCATCCCATTGGTTGTTCTCATCACACTGCATTCTAATCAAATGAACTACACAGTGTTTCCAGCATAAGAAGTTTTTCAACAGACCATTGAAAAATAACCTCTTACAGGGACAAAAATTATTTTCTTTTCTTGGAACCAATTTTTATTCTGATCCTTAGTAATTACTTCAGAACTCTGCAACTTAAAAAAATAATGAAAGTACATTTTCAGGACAACTTGGATATACAGTTAATTTAGTGCTAATAAAAAAGTTATGGAATATACATCATACTGGACCACATAAAAACATGAGTCCAGTAATCTGTTGCTGGCACAGAAGAACTTTCTTCATTTACCTCACTAATTCTCCACCTCAGGGCACTCACTACATAGATCTTAAATGCTCAATGAATCGCAGCATACTAAGACGCAGTAAAACAAAATCTTCACAACTGCACTTGAAGTTCAAAAAATGCCACAAAACCTCTATGATACATTTCAGTTAGCAAAAATTAATAACATTAAGGTAGGAAATGTATGTATAGAGTAATTTTGTGGCATTTCAGACCCTTCTTAAATAGTCACATCATTTACTGCAATGCAGTCATACTTCTCACTGCCATTCAAAACTGTATGTATGTTACACAGTGTTAATAGTATAATTATATTTCTTTCAAGAACTTATTATTATTATTATTATTATTATTATTAATATATTTACATTAATTTTGTCCATGTTCAATTTATCATCAACACATTTCCTGAAATCACCTGCTCAAGTACTTGGTAGCTGCTCCAACATATCAACAATATTTCATATACAATTTGTAGGTACATTCACATCTACATTCCAAATTTCATATTCCTGGATATAATCAATAAATAAGAAATTTCTGATGCACAGGAATGGAATGTAACAACAGGAATACTGCATCAATGAATTATTATGTCACAACACAACAAATGTACATGTAAATAATTCTACTTGGCCCTCCCTGCTCTTGTGTTATTCCTTACAATCATTTCACTAACTGCACAATTTTCAGGGGGGAAAAAATGCTTCTAACATGGAACGTGCATACTTATTTCCTCTAAAACGTTTCTCAGTCCAAGCAGAATCAAAGGACACACAATCATTGAAGAATGCAGATGAAGTTCCTGTTATTTTCATCCTATTTTAACTAAATGTTTTCTCCAGAGTTGAGTAAAGGTAAAGCAGTCCCATTACAGGCCTGGAGTGGCCCAGAGGGTTCCAGGAAGTTAAGGTTCCCAGATTTCTTGACAATGGCACAGGATGGTGGTAGGGTTGTCAGCCTTATGCACTGGCCACCTTCACCCCCAGGAAATGCTCCTGGTACTCATTACTGTTACAGGCTGAGTCGACCCCAGGGCCATAGTGCGATCGGAAGGATTTTATGTCATTGAAAAATTCCAATGACGCCAGCTGGGATTGAGCCAGCGACCTTCCGATTTGTACCACAGCACCTTAACCACTGTGCCACCACAGTCCCCCCAGAGTTAAGTAAAAATCCTAAATACAAAATTCCACAAAAATCTATCCAGCAAGAGCCAAGTTACAGACGACGGACATACATGACAAACCTAACAGTCACACTTTTTACAACTGCACAAAAAGCCTAAAAAGCATGGAACGTGGTACAGTCAAGAGGCTGCACAAAGGCAATGCCATGATCCACAATTGCCGTGGTACATTGCAATCATCGAGAAATTAATGATGGTTATAAAGCAATTCAAATGTACTAAATGGAAAGTTTTTTAGACATTAAAAAAGATTTTTAAAGTTGGAAAACTCTTTACACCAGAAATTTATATGTGGGAAAATTTAACACCAACATATAGGAAATTTAACAGGATTTCAAGAATCTTATATTTTATTTGGGAAAACTTTGTATCTGGGAACTTCTTATCTAGGAAACACTGTATATGCCACTGTAACAAAATAAATCTCAACTACATACATCATAATCAACACAACGTACAGCAAGCACTGTGTATTTCATACAAGTTCTCAGTTTCAAGGTGGGAAAAGCTGCAGTCTGGAAACTACAAAACTTTGTAATTTAACAGATTCACAAAAAAACAATTACACAACTGTTACATCAATAAGCACACGTCATGTAATCTATATTACTAACAACACTTTAAAAATGTGAGATGATAAGCTTCTGCCAGAGTGCAGATGAGGTGTTCGCTCTTCTGGGCTGTTACAAAGTGACTGTTGGTGGCTACTTACTGACATTTCAGGACAGTCTATTGGTCCCATCTTCAAGGGTCAAGCAGTCTGCTACAAACATGTGCTGCATAAAGACCCAAAACAGCAAAAGTCTCAACACTCTGTTTCATATGCTGAAATTAAACATCTGGAGTAGGCCTGAGAATGGCTAATACTAGCCAAAACATGTGGCCACATTATTAATAAAGATTATATGACATGTACTGATTAATGTTAACAGCTGTGTGATTGGTTTTTCGTTAATCTATTGAATAGCACCAATAAACACAGTGATACGAACCATATAATTAACAAAATATAAACCTTTCACCTAGGCCACTTCTATTTATATTATTAAATCTGATGCACGCACTTATTTACACAGCACTTTAATCACTATAAACTACTGCAACTGCACAAACCTTTGAGACACAGTAGGAAGAAAGATACGCACCCATACAAGTCACTCCAAAAGATTCCACCCAATACTAGTTCACCTATTCACTATATTGCAGATGCTGTAACTAGAAATTCATACCCACATTCGGACCTATTATCAGTGGATTAAAAACATTCACATCACAAAGTCACGGTTCATACTGCAGAAACACATGTTAAAAAAAAAAAGTATGACAGCTGTCACATGCCGCAAAACATGTTTATACTGCAGAGACCACTACTCAAATCTAATGAGTTAAAAAGTTTTACTGACCCATCATTCTTCCCCACGTCACAAATTTCTACACACTGACCACAATGGATGAAAGGCAACATATTAAAGTGTATTTGATACAAAAATTATATAACAAGGGAACTGAACCAGTGTATGTACCTAACTGGTGAGAGGGTATCAAAGGGGTCTGTATGAAACCTGCACTTTTCCCAGTAAATGTACGCCTTTCACTACTTTCAACGGATATAAAACCACCTCTCAATCCACCATCAGAAAAATCAGTAGCAACAGCAGTTACATGTTAGCGAACAGGTTACCCAATTAAGCACCATGCCATAAATAAATAGAAGAGTGTAGGAATATCTCCACATCTTAACCTTGAGAATATAGGGTGGTGAGCGGTCGGTTTCACACTTGGAGCACCACACCTCCAGATACAGAACACCTGTTATTCATTGGATAGAAGACTTGGTGAACCCCAGAGTTGGCCTGGATGTGCTAACAAGCAGAAAATTTCCTAACCTGTCACAAACTGAACTTAATCATTCAGTCAGTAGCCAGTCACTATACTTACAGAGACATACCAGTTTGTAAAGGTATCTGGGAACTTGTTATGACACTGAAGAAAATTATGTGTCAACTGCTACATTAGCTGAGATGAGGTTCTCATGGTGGAAACTATGAAGACTGCTATCTTCTAGACATAATGCCATGTAATCTGATAGAAATGTACATACATTCAACGGATACTGCTACCTCTACCAAAAGGTTAATGCACTGACTTTTCAAAAGATCCTGCTGCCTTCATCATCACATTAATGTACCAGCATTTCAAAGGATCCTGCTGCCACCATCATGTTACTGTACGACATTTCCAAAGATCCTGCTGCTTCCATTATCACGTTAATGTACCGACATGTCGAAGGATACAGCTGCCTCCATCATCAGGTTACAAAACATATTTCTTTAAAATGACAGTACACTTCACTTAAACTACATGACACTACGCCTCAAAAGACAGCAACCTCCTCACCAGTATACTAGTTTGCAGTCATGCTGGGTCTGCAGAAAACCTAGTTATGAATGAATAACAAACACAGAAGTAAACAGACTGATTAATTAGTGTCGATAAAAGAAATGACTTATCGTCCAGTAACAATTTTTAAAGTGTATTAAAAGCTGAAACACTTCCTTAATGGTCTAGGATATAGCAGTGTCAATTATTCAGCTTCCTGTTCCTGACCATAATGTATATTGCCCAAAACTGCCAGTGTAAGAACAAATTCTTATGCACGCAGTTTCTGCTGTTATGAAAATAACTGCTTGGTGAAAAAGAGATGTAATGGAATTAAATACTGGTTTATGGAACCATCATACTATAAAACTATGTTAACCCATGTCCCATACACACTAATTACAACACTAAATACAAAAGTGGAAATTTTGGTTCAAGCACAAAAATAAAAAAATATAAAAATAAATGAAATAATGCAGTAAAAGCAGACAATCTGGTATACATTTAGAGACGTAACTTACACTGTTATATTCAATCATGACTAGTCACATCAGCAACAACTAGTATGGATTAAATAAAACCTTTCGTAACAACACTATTTAACATTTTATACTTTAAACTAATGGTAACCAAAACCTGCACTAATGACATCACAGCAAATGTACATGTATTATAAACTATTTATTGATGCATGTTTTAACTAAATTTGGCGCAAGCTCCCTGAAGATGGCGACGGTGTTGAAACATGTAGGAGCTCAGTAATAGAAAGAATACATAGATTGTAGAATTGAGCATTTGTTGTGTTACCAGAGCTCTGTAGGTCATAATGTACGAAATGAATAATGTGAACCTAGTACGGATGTTCAAGAACTTCTTACAATCGTAAGTTTTTACATGAAGGCTTACAACATAATGACACACAATTTATTCTCTTCACAGAAACATATATATATATATATATATATATATATATCAACAACCACAATACAGTGCAAATTTAATGAAGGATCCATTCGGACAACAAAGCTGGGACTTTTACACAGGAGTTGCAGACTAAAGACAGCAAACATGTTTCCTGTTACCAACCACATGACAGTAAGATTTCATTTAAAATTTAAAACCATAAAACATAATAGTCACAAATGAAGGCATAACGGTTTCAAAGCAGATTCACAGGGGTGGAACACATCATGTAACATACGTTTCCATTAAGGTTTCCTGCGGTGTTACATCAATACTAGTTACATGAAAATTCATCATGCATATCTAATTTCTTGGGGAGCTGTGCAAATTTTATTACCACAGCTGGATTATATGAGGGCATGCATTACATCACCAAATGGTGGATCATCAACTTACATTTCAAGACTGTTTGAAACTGTCTGCCCTCACTTTACACACAATAAAACTGCTGATTTCTTCCAGTTCTCTCAAACCAAATAAATGAGACACGTTAACAGATTTTTAACTGCTAAAGTGATTGATGAAACCTCAAATAAGCCATTAACCATTGTGGTAGGGAGCACATTATAATTATTTGCTTTCATTAAAGTCATGTTTACACTACCTTGGCAGGCAAGTCATCAGACAAATGCCAATGAATGTGTATGTTTTCATGTGAGTTTAGATAATTTTCTGACCACAATGTATGCTTTAAATAAAATGGCTATATTTACTTGTGTATCACAAAAATACACAGCTTGCAGAATATGACAGTTGAAGAATGACACATGTGCTGCTCCCAAGAAAAAAGACACACACTTATTCCTATCTGATTAAACCAAGGTAAAACCAGCACAAAGACACACACGTGTATTCCTAACCGCTTCAGTCATTCTACGAACAGGTATCCTGATATTTTCTGTGCACTTACACAGTACCACCAGTTTTAAAATAGACTCAGCAGGTTTAGAGTTGGTAAAAAAGATAAAGTTGCTCCTGTGCTTAATTAATCCCCACACCATGAAGGTGTGTGCACGGTATAGTTCCATACGTTCTTCTACCTCAGCACTAAATTCTTGTGAGTGGTTTAGCGTCATGCCCAAGCTGCTTTACCCCCTGTACCCACTGCACAGGAGGCTGACTGGACCTCAGAGCTAGTCTACATGCTTTACAGAGAAAACTCTCTTGCTCCTTATGGGAGCTGAACAAACCCACAGCCTAGTCTGTACTCTAAAATATATTATCCTGATTCCCAAGCAATGGTAACATTATGCTGTGTGTGTCCAGACTTTGGTTTTTGAACCAGATCCTAGTTTTCACAAATCGTGGTACAAATGTTATTAAACTGGAGGATACTGTAACACATTCCTTTTTAATTTTAATAATCAGTAATAACAACACGACAGATCCACAAATTGTACGTAGGAATCAACACCAGCACCAATTAGTTATATAGTAGGGTAACAGATATTTGAAAAACATGCCGATTTTATTACAAGTAATATTAACATAGAATGTAAAATAAGAAGATGGTACACATAGTACGTATACATACAATTTCTTTTAGCCTTCAGTTTGATGGTGACAACAAATCAGCCACTGGAAGTACGAATGTGAAATTTGATATGCAAATACATCAAATAAGCATGCCTGTACGTACTTATGTACGAAATGCTGTTTGTATGCCAACAGCTGCAGACACGGAAAAGATGGGGAACTATGAGGTCACAAACAACACACTACAGTACACAAATTCTGTACTAAATAAAAAAAAATTCTTCAAAAAAAAAAAAAAAAAAGAAAAAGCAAAATTCCCAAAAAATATTTAAAATGAAAAATCTATACAAAAAACAATTATTCCCTAAAAAAAAATATTAAAAACTATTATTTTTCTCTAAAAAAAAAAAT
>Ga0123355_10022886_pt1 | contig 10019 bp, 4 predicted proteins | sample TergutEmb28metaG_3_FD_89872 | JGI IMG/M metagenome (GOLD analysis project Ga0123355, IMG submission 89872) | Embiratermes neotenicus P1 segment gut microbial communities from Petit-Saut dam, French Guiana - Emb289 P1 | ecosystem: Host-associated > Arthropoda: Insects > Digestive system > Gut ...
ACTCTGCACCATGGATTAAGTAAGTAAGGCGGTTTCTCAGTAAATATAAATAAAAAATTACAGCATGAAATAGACATGTAAAGGTAAATTAATCCCGTTACAGGCCTGGATTTGCCCAGAGGGTTCCAGGAAGTTAAGATTCCCAGATTTCGTGACAACGGTACAGGATGGTGGTAAGTTTATCAGCCTTACGCACCGGCTGCCTTTACCCTCAGGAAATACTCCTGGTACTCATTTCTGTTAGAGGATGAGTCGACTCCAGGGCCATAGTGCGATCGGAAAGATTTTATGTCAATGAAAAATTCAATGACACCAACTGGGATCGAACCAGCGACCTACCGATTTGTAGCACAGCACCTTAACGACTGAGTCACCGCGGTCCCCGATATAAACATTACATTTTTTACGGAGATCTCAAACTAAGTTTTCAATCGGGTCAGTTAACGAAAGTAAAGACACTTTTCCCTTTGTAACAGACATTTAGATGCCTTTATATAACTTCCAGCTGTAGATGGACCGAATGTCATCGAGATAGGTCTAATTTTTGGAAGATGTCTTTAATTTAATCAAGAGAGTATATTTCTTGTTGAAATATAGTGATCAAATTCAGACTTGAAAGTTAATCATTCTTTGAAGTTTCGGCGTAAAATGTATCAAATTGTGAACGAAATACTTTGATTTGAATGCACAATTTATTTATGAGCTTATTTCGGCCCAATCAAGTGACCTCGTAATGTCTGATTCATTAAATTTTTGGAGAATTTTCATGGGTATGTTGTTCCTGCACACAACAGGTGCAGCATGTAGTAAATATTGATGGCAACATACACGTGTAATGCCAAAAAATTATATGTGCATTTCTGGAAATCCGGTAAGTTATTTCCTCAGACCGATAAAAGTTTCCATATTGCACTCGACAAATCAAGAATTTATCTTCAAATTAACATTTCTTAATTGAATTAATGAGAGACCGCGGTAGCACAGTGGTTAAGGTGCTGTGCTACAAATTGTAAGGTCGCTGGTTCGATCCCAGCTGGTGTCATTGGAAATTTTCATTGACATAAAATCATTCCAATCGTACTATGGCCCTGGGGTTGACTCAGCTTCTAACATAAATGAGTACCAGGAATATTTCCTGGTGGTAAAGGCGGCCGTTGTGTAAGGCTGACAACCTTACCACCATCCTGTGCCGTTATCATGAAATCTTGGAACCTTAACTTCCTGGAACCGTCTGGGCCACTCCAGGCCTGTAACGGGACTGCTTTATCTTTTAGTTCACTCAGTAGGGCATATCACAATGAAAAGAGTTTCTATCAGTTATAAAATTTATTTACTCACAGTTCTCAAATATTATTCACTTTTAAAAATCACGGTGTTGGCTACATGCATCCACGGATCTTCACGCGTGTAAACACTCGAACATTGTTCGCATCCATCCTAAGAATTTTGTTTTTCTTAGGGGCAGAATTGTAATTGTGTGTTATTTCCAGTCTGCGCCATCGGATTCTAAATCCACAAAACTAACTTCATTATTGTCTCTCCATTTGCGTCTAAGGGACCATTATAAGGTTTGAAGTGGAGTACTTTTATATACGTGGTCTGTGAAAGTGTTAAGTGCTCTTTCTCCAGCGGCTGCTCTTATCAGCAAAACTATTTTTCCCGGCCAATGATAGATTTCTGTGTCAATGTTGAAATTTTTTCCACCAGAGATAAAACAGCCGGAGCGTGAAGTTGTTCAGTCACCTCCCACTAGGGGATGAGTGGTCAGCAGCACGCCCCGGCCTCACTTTACCTCCGGGAAAGAACCGGTACCCATTTTACAGGAGACTGGATGGGCTCCAGTGCTGGTCTGGACGGGCTGAAAATCTCGTCCTCACCACGTTTCGATCCCGGACAGTCCAGCCCGTAGTCAGTTGCTATACCGACTGAGCTACCCGGCCCATCATTGTATTCTTAACTACAACAGACTACAGCAACATGATGTTAAAATTACCAGATCCGTAACCAATATCTATATTTTCTCACTGTTAAATTTACATAAAATCTTCGGCAAATGGCACAAAAGTATTACAAATTCCAGTTCACTTTCTGTGGGGGGGGGGGGAATAACGTATTTTTAAAAGTTATCACAAGAAATTATTATTTATTTACATATTTCTGTGTGGGCCGGGTAGCTCAGTCGGTATAGCGACTGGATACAGCTTGGACGTTCGAATCCCGGTGGGGGTGAGGTTTTCCTAACTCGTCCAGATTGGACCGGGGGCCCACACAGACTCCTGTACAATGGGTACCGGGTTTTCTAGGGGGTAAAAAACGACCGGGGCGTGACGCTGACCCCTCACTCCCTTCTAGTGCCTTGGTCAAGAAAGAGTAGAGCTATACTTCTACTCCGCCTATGGGCCGTACTGCCTGTACAGAGCCTGAGTGTCCGTAAAAGGGTGTAATTTTTCTTTTTACTTTTTACATATTTCTGTAACACTTAAACGTCTTCTAAAACCACTCTTTCTGAAAGTAACTCTGAGCATTGTCAACAAGTTTTTAAACCTTATTTCACGGAACTTGTAAGAGCCACTTCAAAATTGTGCGTCCTAAAATCTCGCGCGTTTTTCTTGTCCCGAAATGTCCAGTCCGAAAATAGACTACTGAAATTAAAGGACAGCTGTTTAATGACCACTGCAGATAAAGAACTTTTTATTCAGTTGTGGCTTATTGATTTCTTAAGCACGAAGACAATTGAACTGTTATGTTAGAATTACACAACATCCATAAGAAATGTGGTAAGGTGCATGTGATCCCACGAGATGGCAGCAGGCGTTTCAGCTTATTGCCAAACACTGCGGTGGGTGTAAAAGCAACTCCGGTGATGCAGTGGGGTAACCTCTGAACGCACCGCTCTGTTTCGAAGAAATGGCCCCTTCGAGACCCATCATACACTTCCTCGGGGACTTTGCCCAGAAGGAGGATGAGACGCTTTTTATATACGTGTGGCTTTGGGGAAATATGGGGAGAAGAGTAACGTGAGGAACATAGCTGAGATAAGAGTTGGGAAATATAAAACACAACTGGAGGGAGCGAAGGTAATAATTTACACTGCAAAAATAACGACGTTTGGTTGAAGAGAGGACAAGAGATTTTGAAATTATCAGTAGAAATTTCTTCTCCCTTAGAACTAAAAAAAAATCGCTTGTTTGGTGTTAAAAAGACAGATTTCTTTTGTATAATTCTTTCTTTCTAAAGAAATTATTAGGAATTTTAATTATCTTACAAAAGTTTTGTATTTATTTGCGTGCACAAACATATAAATTATAGCAGATACAGCAATAAGGTAATATATCTTCCTGTATCATTAATTTGATTAGAATATGAATAATGTCGACATGGCTCAGTATCGCAGAAGACTAACAACTTTTTCTACCAACAATCGTGCTCTTAGTATTTTATATATTGACTTCCTTCACAGGACTAAAATTATCACTTCTAGCAAGAAAAATGAGTATGTTGTTATGGATAACGCAACAATGCTATTTCTTCTTTTCTGAATTTTTATGTACATCCATTTCTTTCTAATCTGGGAAAGGAACTCAATGACACAAGCTATTTCACTGTAACGAAGAACAAACTTGTCCTTCGTCTAGCCCAAAATGAAGGATAATTATACCAGTACAAATAAATAAGAACTCTTAGGGCGGAGACCGGGTACGTCAAAACACAACTGTCTTGTATCCTATTTATTATGCTGAAGACGACATGTTTCGGCCACTGTGGGCCATCTTCAGGTCACAAATATATATATAGAGGAAAACTATACAGATTATGATCATAGTATAGGTGCATATTGTAAACTTTCAACGAGATCTCATTGTCGGTTAGATTATACATATTGAGCTAAAAGTACCTCTTCAAGTAGAGTATAAGAATGGATATACATAATTAAGTAATACCTAGTCTTAAGAGCTCTGTAACTATATATTGCACATTTCTATTTGAGGTTTGTTGACCGTGCATCTCAGTATATTTATCTCAGTAATTAACCAACTTGTTGCACAAAAGTTTTGTTTTACAATAAGTTTATTTCATGCCTCTACATGTAGAGGCATGAAATAATCGTGTTTCCTTCCCTCTTTTTACTTGTCTCTTCTACCAAAGGACGTAAAATTATGCAGCAATACACCCTGTTTCAGTTTGCTTATAAAATAAATTATTTATATCTTGCAATTTATTTAGCGGTAAATTCGTTCTAATTGACTGTTTTTCTGTATAGCCAATTCCGATTTACGTGTCTTCTATTTTGCAGATAATTTTGTATTTTTTAACTATAGTTGACAAACAAACTAATCACTAGAACAAGTTAGCCAATTTACTTACTTAGGTTGCAGTATATCTTACCAATTTTCCAATGATATAGAATTTAAATTAGTAAAATTTTACAATTAATAGGTACTACTAAAAGAACTATTTTTAAGAAAGTAAGAATGGAAAATATTTTGAAAATATACAACACACTAGTTTTACCTACATTTTTATATGGGTCAGAAAATTTGACTCTAACAGCTTTACAAAGAAGAAGAATTGAAGCAGCAGAAATGAAGTTACTGAGACCTCTGGCAGGCTACACTCTTTATGACCACAAAACAAATGACTACATACGCCGCGAACTATGGATTACAGGCGTACTAGACAAGATAGATGAATACAGACGGAACTGTCTTTCACACTTGCAAAGAATTCCACAAAACCGAATGCCTTTGAAATCATACCACTACAGACCACAAGGAAGGAAAACAATTGGAAGACCGAAGAAGCGTTGGCGCGAGCAGCTGTAACTCTGGGGACGGAACGGATCAAAGGGTCCAATCCTTGATGTTTATGACGATGATGATGATGATGATGAGTTAACACAACTCTTTCACTTTTGTTAGCACTACTCAGAGTATATTTTCAGGGAAAATAATACTAGCATGCACAAGTTATCAATAAGTAATTCTTTTGAAAGTACGACACTTACAGTGAAGGATAAAGAATGTTCTGAATCTCTCTGGGTTTTTTCCAGGAAAAGGTGTGATTGCGGCTTGGCTATGTTTGCAGGCCACCCAGCCTTACTAATTTATAACCAACAGCCCAGATGCATGTTGCTTATTTTAATACGTCTACCGTGCATTTTTTTATTATTTTGTGCTATGACCAACAAATGCACAATTATTTCACAAATTATCATACTCCTACATATTTCGAAACTATCGTATGATCCTCAGGGAACTTGTATTCAATACTTTGCCAAGTTACACAAGTATTTCAAACACAACTGTTGATAATACAATTCAAAATTATGATGTTTCACACGGGTTTTGTGCAGCACGATAGCACACACACACATATTGCATATACGGCCACCACACAGGCTGACGTCACCGAGACTTGTGGCAACAGAATGATTTTAGCCCATTTTATTCTAAATAGGACAACTTTAATGTTTTAAAGATTTTATAATATTGAGATTTAAACGACTACAATATGAGAACTTGCATAAACCCTACTTGAAATGTCTTAATTGTAAATTGTATTACCAAAACCTGCTTTTTAAATACTTGTGTAACTTGGCAAGGCATTGATTACAGGTTCCCTGAGGATGACACGATAGTGTCGAAACATGTAGGAGTGTGATAATTTGTGAAATACAAGGTGGTTCAAATATGAACGGGACTGATTTGTGTGTAAACAAGCCGCACTGCGCAGCAGCTGTGCGACCTTGAGAGAGTGAAGCCACAACCTCCACCCTCCCCCCTGCTCGGGTTAGAACCTGTTCAGTCCTGTCTGGGAGTTACTAGAGTGATGAGCGAACAGAATGTAACTAATTACTCAGTCCCGGTCATATTTGATCCACATAGTAATTGTGCATTTTTTGGTCATAGTACAAAATAAAAAAAAATTAAGTTGCTTCTTTGTAAGTCACCATTTCATCAATGGGAATCTATGTTTGGACATAATTTATTTTATTTTATGGGTGGACACGTTTTCATTTCCTTATGTGTCTTCTTTTATTGTAATAAGGATTTTGTTTAGGAAGGTTTCCGTATACTGCATAAATATCCCTTACTTCTAAGTAGAAAATAAGATTTTTGTGTACTTTCATAAATATTGTATAAGTGCTACTAGAATATATGTAAACGCTATAAGAGATCGTGACATAGAAACTCCTGAATTGTCTACTTTGAATGTCAAAAGCATAGTAATATATAGAAAAAATTGGTAAGATACATTATTATATCTACGGACGCAAGTGATATGGCCGTAAGTATTTATGAGCTTGACTGTGAAAACAAATAAGAAAACAACAATAAAAATAGAGATAAGAGAACTAATAGTATGGACAACTCACTCTTATCTAGCAGATACAAATGTTAGAAACCCAAATGGTCTGTATTTTTCAATAAACCTACCGCATCGATAAACATAATTATTGATGTTTCAGTATAGAAATATTTGTGTCATGGTCAGAGAACGTAATATCCATAATGATTATTTACAGAAGGAAATGTTTTCTCCCTCGTGTTTGTGTGCACGTTCTATCTACGCAGTAAAACATTACATTTTTTTTCCACTGATTCAGTAAAAAAGGAAAGAGACACTGTATTTATCGTTGAAAGTTTGATACATAGATAAAAGCAGCAAGTAATAAATCATGTTCAGAGACATAAGTTAGTTTACACTTCATACTTTGTGAACTCCAATAAAACTACATAATCAAAAGTAGAACTATAAACTGCGACTTTAACCCTTCAAACGCCGAGTTAAATCCCATCTGTCATCTGCTGGCATTATTAGGAGCTCACCATATTCTCCACGTTAGCAGCATAAGGGTTAATAGCTCATTAATATAATCTTTGCTTTCCTGTGTTTCAGTTCTTGTAAAATGTAAATTTACTCACCTTGGAATAATAAGTACTGACTTTTGTGGACTAAATTTCAATCACGTAGTACCTTGTATATTGGCTTTATAATATTTATTTTATGTATGGGTAATAAAACTGAAGAATAAAAAACCCAAATACATGGCACTTATTATTTTATTGTACTTCTTATGGGCTCAACATGTTTCGGGCATTACTATGCCCATCATCAGGAGCTCGCGACTATGATGTTGATTACCACATTGGTCGTTTCGTTCTTGGTTTGCTGTAGATTGGAAGTTAGGTGCGGTTAGGCTGGAGTGATGTTTTGGCTGCAGGCTTGAGCCTATAAGAAGTACAATAAAATAATAAGAGACATTTATTTGGTTTTTTAATTCTTCAGGTATCACAATGATGAAGGGTCCAATAAACATCAGATACACGAATAACATATTTCGAAAACTTTTCTTGTCGTTTTCAGCGACTATGTTTTATCGTATTTATGAAGATCTATAAATTATATTTATTTATACCTTTTTTTCTTTATTAGTGGCAATATTCTATCATACTGTGACAATTTCGCAAATTTGTCATGCATATTTGGTGACACATTCAACCAGCAGCATCGGAAAATAAGAATAAATATATCGCTGTACTAGAACTAAGACTAGACAAGAAATTTTAAATTAAATATAAATATATAGAATTTTGGGACCTAGGAGGGCCGAGGTAACGGGGGAATGGAGGAGATAACATAACGAGGAACTAAATGATTTGTACTCCTCACCCGATATTGTGCGGGTGATAAAATCGAGAAGAATGAGATGGGTCGGGCATGTGGCGCGTATGGGTGAGTAGAGGGGGTGGATAGGGTCTTGGTGGGGAAACCGGAGTGGAAGGAGACCACTGGGAAGACCTAGGCGTAGATGGGTGTATAATATTAGGACGGATCTCCAGGAGGTGGGATGTGGGTATATGGACTAAATTGGGCTGGCCCAGGATAGAGACAGTTGGCGGACGCTTTTGAGTGCGGTAATGAACCTTCGGGGTCCGTGAAATGCGGGGAATTTCTTGAGTAGCTGCAAACAAGTTAGCTTCTCAAGAAGGACTCTGCACCATGGAGTAAGTAAGTAAGTATCGTACACTTGCTAAAATAAATATTGGAAGGTGTTTGCTCGAGTTTGGAGCAGCGAATTAACGAACTGATCGCAGGATTCCTGTTATATTACCACAGTTGAAGAGATCAGTGCACTGTCATGTTATGGCTCCTCGTTCTATTTCTGCAACAGTCGCGATAAAAAATACTAGCGAAAGCCTTTAGTAGCCATTACCATATTCATTTGGAATAAATTATTGCAATCCCATATTTGTTCCTAGACACGTGTTTTGAATAAAAATTTAGTATATCATCTGACTTATAGAGGTAATGTATTCAGGTCAAAATTTGATTGAAATACTAAAAATTATACAATGTAAGTTAAATGTTCCTCTTTCGCGCAATTGTTTGTACTGAAGGAGGAATTGTAGCCCCACGTTTTTCTAAACTCCGCGCTAAATAGATGTAAGTGACAAGTTTCACTTCTTGACCTCTCAACTCTAAGGGACAGAGCATCAACTACCCTTTGTATTGGGGGTTTGTCGGGCTCCAATTTAGGTCTGGACGCAAACTTACCTAAGAAAAATATAATATTTTAACTCTTGACCCTAGTAATATTACGTCTGTTGTGGTGGGAAGCGTATGCAGCACACGAGGGTGAAACAAAAAATTCACACGAGATATTATTCATAAAAAAAACGGAAAGTAATAACAATGGAGAAATAGTTAATGGTGAAATTTGTGGTAATCGAAATTGGGGCTCTGCATAATTTTCAGCGTAAAATCCAACTTGGCTCAGGCGTTTAAGTGCCTTTGATACTAGCAGTCAAATTAAATTGTCCGATACCGTGTAATTTTCTAATTTCATGCCTGTAATTAATACATATGGATTATTTCTCATCTTAGTCACATATACTTAAAAATTATCTTCCATTGTGTTTCGATTTTTATCAGAATATTGAATTATAATATTCACAACATTGAAAATAAAATATCCACCAGTACCAATAGTTCTGTAATAATAAATGTAATGTAATTTGTTTTCTTGTAAGAACTCTTTATTATAACATTTCACGAATTTTCTTCCGTGAAAACAATTATACGTATTTTGAAAGCAATAAACAGAATTTTGAATTTATTTGTACCTCGTAGCTCCTGCTCATCTTATTCGTATAGGGTTGTTCTTCTTTCTTTCCCATCCTTCCCCCTCAAATATCTGTCATGATGGAATCCAATAAAATCCACATTATTTATGGTGTGTCGGAGTTTTAGTACAAGATTCAACATTTCCTTTCCCTAACGCTCACTTCTGTAATACTGTATAAAAATTTTTTGCGCTTGCTCTTTTTCCGATTTTCAGTGCAGAATGTAATTCAGAATAGTATATACTGTTTTGCTTTGCATTTCTTGAAATAAGAAACATAATTCTAACTGTTTAAATAAGTGATAACTTCAAGTGTCTAGAATTTAACGATATTAATAAAACATAAAAATTGAATAGATTTGTTACATACACATATTTCTTCTGTGTCATATTCGATTAAGCTTAACCTGGTATCCAGTGTATTCATTTCTGAACAAAGAAAAGTGGATTGAATGCAGATGACCGCGTCTTTACATTTCAATTGCAAAGTTTCATAAACAGAAGTTTGGAATATAATGTATACAGAAATTATGAGCAGTCAGTAAAATTTTTGGGCATGAATTCGTCAGGGGTGAATGACTGGAAAAATAAGTGGATAATTGACAAAGAAATGAGTGAATATGTTTTTTTACAAAAAAAGAATTTAAATAATTTATTTGTATTCATATTGGACTCTATAATATTAATAATTGAAAACATAATTAAATTTTTACTTGTAAATCTTATGTTTATTGGACCGTGCATCATCTTGATAGTTGAGTAAAGAGAGACCAACTTGATGCCACTTATTTTATTATTTTATTCAATGCTCAACATGTTTCGGACGTTAATACGTCCATCTTCAGGAGCTTGCGACTAATTCGTAGTTATTTCATGGGTTGTATCTGGTTCG
>Ga0123355_10022887_pt1 | contig 10019 bp, 10 predicted proteins | sample TergutEmb28metaG_3_FD_89872 | JGI IMG/M metagenome (GOLD analysis project Ga0123355, IMG submission 89872) | Embiratermes neotenicus P1 segment gut microbial communities from Petit-Saut dam, French Guiana - Emb289 P1 | ecosystem: Host-associated > Arthropoda: Insects > Digestive system > Gut ...
TCGGCTGTCCGCGACTGCTTATTCAATTTATTCGCAGCTGCCCTCCTTATCGGAGGCCGTTCCTCTATCCGCAACCTGAGGACGCGCCATGCCGTGGTGACAGGGACCCACTACATAGACTTAAATGGTCTACTGTCCTTAATATCAATGTTATGCTCAGGTTTTACATTCTGTATATCACTTCCTACACTTAAAGAATATTTACATTTAAGCCCCATCCTTCATATTCTTCTATTAACTTCTTTGTTATACATTCTGCACCCTCTTTATCTTAAACTATAATAACCTGGTCACCTGCAAAAAGATTATGTATTGTTTGGTTCCCTATTGTTAGTCCCATACTTATGTCCTTCTTGTTTCAGTTATACAGTAAAATTTCTAAGTAAATCTTAAGTAAGGATGGTCTTAATCCACACCCCTGTATTAATCCTTAATTGTTCTAAAGCCTGTTGATATCCTATTTCCAATATTCACTTGTGCCTCATTACTGGCATACAGTTTTTGAATCACTACTACAATTTCCTGTGGAATTCCAGTTTTTCTGATAACAGACTACAGCAGTTTACTTGGTACCAAGTTATATGCCTCTTCCAAGTTGACAGAAACAAATGAGTTTATTTATTCTCGTCTTCTTGTTGCATTATTATTTGTTGGAGACAAAACATGTTATCTAAACAAGACTTCCCTCTTGTAAATCCTGCCAATTCTTCTGACATCTTTGCTTTTATCATATTCTTTGTTTTGTTTTTTGTTACTTTACTAAATACTCTTTCAATATAATTTATAATATTTAACCCTCTGTAACTGTTACAATCCTTTTCATCTCCCTTTTTATATATACAGCATACATATGCAGAATTCCATTCTTGCAGCTTTTCTTCTTCCATTAATATTTTGTCAAACCTGTCCATTAGAAGGTTATTACATTTTTCCCTCCATATCTGAGTAGTTCTTTTGGTATACCTCCTGGCTCTGGAGCTTTATTGCCTTTTGAAAACATAAGGGGGCTCTTTCTACCTCTTCTTCTTTTATTATCACCTGGTTTCCTTCCCCTACATTTTGTATCGGGTCTGACTCCATACTCTTTTTGGCTTTCCTGTAGCAGCCTCATACAATGACACTGCCTGTGGTCTCATGTAACAAATTTTATTACTGAGTATGCTCCTTTATTTCAACTAATATTCTTAATCACTATCTAAGCTTTTGATGACTGTGCATATCCTATCACATTCTCGAACTCACTGCATTTATTCTCCCTTTTTTCTTTTCAGCTTCCCTTATTTCTACTTTTACTTTTCTTTTTAGTATGCTATATTCGTCATCTTCCTGTAACTTGGTTGTCTTACTCTTTAGGTACAGGTTTTTCTTTTCAATTACTAGTTTTCCCAAATCTGCACCTATTTTTCTCTGTTTCTCCCTTAACTGGATTTCTTCTCCTCATACTCCTCTTGCTCCTTTATGTGAACTTTCCTTTAAATGTCCATATCTTTCGTGCATACTTCCTCCATATAAAATTTTTAATATAGTTTTGTACCCTTGTTATATATGACTGATTTATATTTTCATTGTGAAATAAATGTAGTTTACAATTAGGAATTTCAATTTCAATTTCTTTACCCAGTTCATTTTTGCCTTCCTCATTTCTCTTTTCCATCGAGCACGTTACTTTTGCTTTCACTATATAATTTTTCATTCCACATTCTGGGTACTCTGTATTCTCTAACTTATTTCACAATACATATCCTTGAGAACTACACTCTTCTGGGTTATTACACAGTGACTAGTGGTAATAAACTTGAAAACAGCAGTTCTCAACTACTTCATGGTGGAAGCCTGAAATCACACATAATACATACCCTTCTTTGCTTTATTTATACAAGATCCAACATAGGTATTAGTTTTCTATTATGCTCTTCCTATGTATACACATGAATTTATTTATGTTTCTAAAAGTGTTTAGAACTGCCAGATCCTCTTTGCTGCACAATTCTTGTCTTTCCCAACACCACTCCACATGTGGATCAATTGATCTTGTAATTCACTTTCCTGTACTTGTTTTCCTTGTTTCTGTTAACACTCCAATATCTAAATTACTTCATTCCAGCTCCTTAAAAACTTCATATTTTGTTGTTAATCTCTGAATGTTCCATGTACCTGCAATCAGAGTCATTTTTCAAAGCCACATGAATTCCAGTTGCTCCTATGTGGCAAATTCTTTTGACTTAGGTATGTAGCAACTCTGTCTTTTTTTACTGGCTGGGTTGCCAGCCCATCGCAAAACCCCATAACCTGGACGGCCAGTGTTATTTCTTAGTCTGGCTTCTCACTTTCAAACTCTCCAGCACAGGAGGCCCTGCCAGGCTATGCTACTGCTGACACAGCTCTCAGGATCATCTGAAGCATGCAAACCCTCTCCCCATGACAAGGTCAGCAACCGGAAAAAAAGCGACATTAATTTGCAGAGTTTATTTATTAGGTCAAAAAAAAAATTCTATTCTATACAAATATGGGTTAAATGCTGTGACTGCACTTAAATGCAATGTATCCTGAAGCCATTAGAGCAGTTAATTTAAATACATTGTATTCAATAGAATATAGCACACATAATTTCATTTTATTACCGTCTATTGCTTTAGTCATGGCAAAGGTTTAATGTTTGTAGAAGTGAACCTATACATCAACATATCCTTATAAGCATTAATACCATCGGATGTTATCAAACTTCCTCAGTGTAATTTATGTTTTTCCCCTACTGAAGAATTTGGATTATCATATTATATAGAATTCAAAAACTGATACCACATTAATTTAAAAGTTTCCTGCATGGCCATGCCGCTTGGCAGCCAACACAGGACAGGAACATAGCACAATGTGTGACAATGTTGACCTTGGGGAATGGTGAGACAATATGGTTTCTTTGCTCCTTCACTTTCAGTTAAACAATGAACCAGAATTACTCCAAGGAAGTTTCTTGTATACAGAACTTCATGCATACACAATGAACAGCAAAGCAAACACCAAGAAAATAATACACTACTTACCAAATTGGAATGAATGACGGAACATGATTCACAAAGAGGACCTATTTCAAAATATCCAGTTGACATCCCAGGCACTTTAAGAGCTGTATAAACATCACAGTTACCCTCCATACACTTGGCAACATCCGAATCGATACGCAATGTTGAGAAACACTCTGAAAATCAAAATACAAAATAGGAAAGGAAATCCTCATATCATTAAAATTATTTAAATGCTGTATCTTAGAAGTAACCCTTTGAGCTCTCATAATGGGCCAAACTAATGGGCATAGTGAAAGGCCACAAGTTGACTAACTTATACCCTTCTTTTGTCAATTAAAGAGGCTTCTCTGGCCATTATGTATGTCACTCAAAGACATTGTCAAGATGCTAGTGGGGGGATGGAAACTTCAGAGTGAGATACACTGCTAACTGGTCAGCAGACGACATATACAAGTGAAATACGGGCTGACACCTGTATCTGTGAATTTGGTATTTGCGGTTTACCGAGACCCAAAAAAATTGGGAAAATTAAAGAAATAAATGGTTCATAAGTTTCAAAATGCGTGCCAAGCGAGAATGGGCAGTAACATGGTGAAATCCAGCAGCCCAAACATGCCCGGTACTTGACTCATCTTCCTTTGTCCCCATACCCACACTTCCCCGCAAACTTGCCACCATTCTGCTTCTATGTTCCGCTGTTCAAATTAGTTGCCACGTTATTGCAGTGTTTGTGTTCAGAAAGCAACAAGAAAAACGGCTTCGGTGGTCTAGGGGTAGTGTGCTGCCTTTAAGTACCCAAGTTTGCGGGTTCAAACCTGGCCTAAGCCGTCAGGATTTTTCAGGGCGAAAAAATCCTCAGCACGCCTTCCTTCGGAAGGGAAGTAAAGTCGTGGGTCCCATGTCGCAGACTTGTGGCATGTAAAAGATCCCTGAAATGATGTGGAAGTCACAACTTCAGGCAAAATTACCGGTTAATTCTTGCCCACACAGTTCCACCTTTCGCTACGTGGAGGTCCCTGGCGGTGAACGTTGGAATGTCCAAACAGGCGAGGCGGATACGGTGAGTACAACAAGCCTAATAGGCTGCAGTACATCTGTGGCATTAGCTAAGGGCCCAACTAACGAAGGAGAAGAAGAAGCAACAAGAAGAATGGAGAAGTCGGTGAATACCCACAACAGGTTAAGATATTTTTTTAACAAATAAAATGTTCTTATTATAAGTTATGTACAGGTACGTACATAAGATTTTTGTAAAATGTGTAACAGTAACATGCTTTTTATTACTTATGAAGCGCTTTCATGGAAAAGCATGATCTTTATTGTTCTGTCATCCCTTGAAACTGTACTTGATACTGTACAGTAGAGATACTGTATTTTTTCATTGTTCTATTGTCCCTTAGGATTAGGCTAAACTGTCAGAATCCCTTACTTTCATACGTACGACAGAGAGAGAGAAGGTACACTGTAAATGTACAATGTAGTGTACAGTACTCTATTATTACTTTATTTAATGCTGGTTATGTCTTACTGTGCATAATTTATCAAACTTTACCGTATTTATGTTACATGAATATCACGTTATATATAGCATTCGGTGGGGGTCAAGGGGAGTTGGCTGGGCCTGGCCAGGGTCACTGTGTCGTCGAGAGATGACACTGTTGGCCCGCGGAAGGCTCTGGCTATTCTTCAGAGGTGGTAGAAGCGGACCATAGCCTCTCTCTGCCCACGACCGTCTGCGCGTGGTGAAGAGCCAAATCCTTGGAGAGGTGACCCTAATGTAGTACTAAACACAGTGGATCTAAAGAAGCAAACCGTGCCTAAGGGATGAATGACAGTGGGTTAGTCTGTCTCTAATGGCACCCTCTGGGATACAGGTGACCTCCCAGTTGTATTATAGCCTTAACAAGTATTGGGGCTCTGCTTGGTGGACCGTACACTTCCCCGCTACTTGTGGGATTAAGATTGATCGTATGAAAGAATTTGAGTCTACGGAGAGCTCCGCACTAGGGGACTCCAACAAGGATTCTACGGAGGGCTCTGATCTTGGGGAACTCCAGTGCCCAGAGGCTCCGCAAGGGGCAACTGGGCAGGATCCACATTTGCAAGAGGTGGATGAGGCTCCAGATTCTTAGGAGCAACATCTATCTACCTGCAGCTTAAGCTCGGAGAATCTTGAGGGCCTGACTGCAAAGGTTGGCACTCTTGGCCTTCGGGCAGCTAGGAAAAATCATTGTGGAGCAGCCAAGACGCGGGTGAGAAGGGCCATGATGGCCGGGTCCCTTGGGGGGGACTCTGTCAGCCAGTCTCAGCCAGCTCAGAGCAGCCAAAAGCAGACCCTGCAGGAGCCCAGTACATCTGGGACCCAGGGTGCAGATAATGTGCAGGTGAAATCTGGACCTGGTCCAAAATCCCCTCAGGGTCCAAGTAAGCATCAAAGGTTGTCCAGGGGTACTCCTGGAGGTGGGCAGGCTAAGAGGCCCAGAACTACTGGGCAACTGGGCTGTGCCACAACTGCTCAGGAGGGTATCCGGATGGCCATCGTTTGTGAGGGCTATCCAGAGGCTCAGGTCTCCAAGGATAACTTTATTAATATTCAACGAGCTATCAGCAGGCTTGTGGATGAGCTCCCTGAAGAGGGGTTCACCCCCAGGCTCGTCGACATGTTCTGGACCAAGGGGGCTGCCATTGTGGTGTGCCAGGATGAAGAAACCAGGGAATGGCTGGCTGGTCACATACCCTGAGGGCATGGAAGAACTCCAGACTCAAGATGGTGGGCCTGGATGCTCTCCCCACATACAAGAGAGTGGCAGCCTGGCTCCCGGGTCCTGTTGAGGATACATTGTGTTATTTGCAGTGACTCCGCAGATTGAACCTGGGCTTAGACACAGAAAAGTGGAGGGTCTACAAGTGTAGAGAGTAGCCCCATGGGGTTTGTCTCGTGCTCAGTGTGGACTCTTGTCTATTGCAGCATTGGAAAGGCTAGGGTGGGGGCCATTTAGTGGCGTGGGTTGTGCTACTTTCTTCCTTCTCGGCTCCAAACCAGAGGAGAAGAAGTAAAGGTGATACGAGGAAGAGGAAGAGGAGGCTGAAGATGGACACGGTAAGTACCATATCTTTTGTTCATGCCAACCTGCAACACAGCATTGCTGTGTCTAGGGTTATCTCTAGGACAGTGTGCGTTAAAGGAATATATGTGGCACTGATACAGGAATCGTGGTATCGCGAGGACTGTATCAAGGGCCTAAATGTTCCAGGATATACCCTGTTCTCTGCCAGTGGGACGGATAGACCTTGTGCTTGTATTCTTATGAGGAACGAGATGGCTTGGCTGCTACCAGGATTCTCTTGTAGGGACCTGGTTGCTGTTTTAATACAATATAATGATGAGGGGGCAGAGCAGAGTTTAGTTGTTTGTTCTGCATACCTGCCCTACGATTCTGAGGATCCTCCTCTGTCAAAGGAACTAGAGGAACTCATGTGATATTGTGAAAATGACAACCTCTGTCTGGTGGTGAGGTGCGACTCCAATGCACGTCATAGTGCATGGGGTAGCACGAACTGCAACAGAAGAGGGGAGGCCCTGCTGGAGTTTCTAAATTCTACATATTTGGAGATTCTGAATCGGGGAAATGAGCCCAACTTCTGCAGTGGTGGCAGGTTTGAGGTGACTGATATTACCATAGGGTCACTTAAGACTCCTAGAAAGCATTTTAGACTGGGAGGTTTCACAAGAGCCGTCCCTGTCAGATCACAGACATATTTCGTTCACCTTAAGGGGCTCCGAACCGGTGTGCCTAATTAGGAACCCTAGGAGCACCAAATGGGGCTCCTTTAAAGGGGACCTGAGGAATCGACTGGAGAGGGGTCCCAGATTGGATACGAAAGATGAAGCTGGACTGGGGCTTGTGATTGATTGGGTTCAGCAGGCCCTGGTTTCAGCCTATGAGGATAATTGTCCTCTTAAGCCTGTTAAGACAGGTAGGCAATCTCTGAGGTGGACCTCTGCGCTGGAAACCCTCAGAAGAGGTGTACGGCAGCTCTTTAATAAGTGCCTATCGGATAAGGATCCACATAGTTGGGCACTCTATAGGCAGGCTCAGCGAAATTATAGGAAGGAGGTAAGGAAGGCTTCCAAAAAGGATTGAAGGACCTTCTGTAGCTCCATTAATGATCTGCCTAGTTCAGCTAGGCTACATAGGGCCCTACCTAGGGACCCAAAAATCAAGCTGGGATATTTGCTGGCTCCATCGGGCAGGCATACGCAGTCTGAAATGGAAACCTTAGAGCTCCTGCTAACCACACATTTTCCCAATTCGGTGATTACACAGGAGTCAGCAGTCCCAGCTGCCGCCCTCCTGGCAAGACGTCCTGACTGAAGGTAGGCTATGAGGATAGTCATCTACAGAAGGGTAGATTGGGCAATAGATTTTTTCGCCCCATACAAAAGTCCACGAGTGGATGGCATATTCCCGGCCTTGTAACAACAGGCGTGGAAGGTTGTCATTCCACACCTGGTCGGAATATTTCGTGCCTGCCTGGTCGACAGGCTATGTTCCTGCCATATGGCGACAGGTTAAGGTAGTGTTTATACCTAAGCCTGGTAGGAGTTCCTACAGTAGGCCAAGGGATTATAGACCCATCATTGATTCTTCTGAAAATGTTGGAGAGGCTGGTGGATAGATATCTAAGAGATGTGGCACTGGCACTTGTGCCCTTGCATCCAAATCAACATGCTTACCAGGCTGGCAAATTGGTGGAAACAGCTCTTCATCAGCTCGTGGTGCTGGATGAGAAGGTGCCTGACCAACAAGAAACAGCCTTGGGACTTTTCTTAGATACAGAAGGGGCATTTAATAATACCTGCTATGAAGCCATGTGCGACGCTTTGGCCAGACATCGTAGTGAATACACCATAATGTGGTGGATTAGGGCCACCCTGGAGGGCCGCGTGGTTGTGGCGAACCTCAGCAGAACCTCTGTGAGGCTCGCGATATCTAGGGGCTGCCCACAAGTGGGGGTGCTATTGCTGCTTCTTTGGTGCCTGGTGGTAAATGATTTACTTACCAGGCTCAATGGAGGTGGTATATTCGTTCAAGGATGTGCGGATGACATATGTCTTCTGGCAGTAGGTAAATTTCCAAACATGGTATCAGGGCTTATGCAGTTGGCCCTCCTGACCATAGAGATGTGCTGCAAGGAGGTCGGACTGTCAGTTAATCCCGACAAGACTGGGCTCATTGCCTTTATTAGGAAACAGAAGCTCCAGGGGTTTTTTGAACCACGATTATTTGGAGTCAAATTGAATCTCTCAGGGTCGGTCAAGTACCTGGGGGTTATCCTGGATTCTCAGTTGAACTGGAGAGAGCATGTTGAAGTTAAGGTGAAGAAGGCTCACAACTTGTTGTGGGCCTATAGGAGGGAGTTTGGGGCGAGGTGAGGCCTGAGACCTAAGGTGGTCCATTGGCTATGTCGCCATTGTTCGGCCGGCTCTCACCTTTGCTTCCTTAGTATGGTGGCCTGACTGCCAGTCGGCTAGTGCCAAGAAGAAACTAAGCAAAGTTCAAAGACTGGCTTGCTTAGGGATAACAGGAGCGATTCGTACAACTCCTACTGGTGCAATGAAGGCACTCACTGGCCTCCCCCCGTTGGAATTAGTGATTGAGGAGGAGGCGAGATTGGTAACTCATCACCTTTGGAGCTTGGGGTGCTGGTCTTACCTTCACCCCCAATGGACTCATAGTTGCGTTTTGACTCGACTTCAGAAGTCTGATCCCATGTTCAATATGAGGGTTGACATGAAACCTGTCTTCAATCTAGAACCCAAGTATTGGGTTACTATGTTAACTAAAGAGGAATAGACCAGAGGCTCCAGGGCTCCTCCTATTGTTAAGGGGCTCATCTGGTATACAGATGGGTCCAGGACTGCGGAGGGGACAAGGGTGGGGGTCTATGGGCAATCGGTTAACAGAAGGCTCAGCATCCCTCTAGGTAAACATGGCATAGTCTTTCAGGCTGAGATGTACAGGGGCCCGGCTATTGTCCCTGAATAGGATTCAAACCAGGGTTGTTACTGGCCTACTTACTAGGTGTGGGGGCCATCTGGCATTTTGGTAATGCCACAGGGCTCCTTTAACCTTGTGAGAATGCAGGGCACAAAGGACCTGTTTTATGGCCTAGGTGCATCAGGCCCGAAAAGGGCTCGAACCCATATATCATTCATTCTATTCTATTCTAGCGTTCGGTATTATCCACGGCTTCATGTAACCACGGTAGGTATTGGAACGTATTACCCACGATTAAGGGGGTCCACCTATATAAGAGATTACAGTACTGCCATCTGAGGGAGGGAAAATAAGCAGTAAATCAACATTTCTATGACTGTGATTTTTTAGGTTCTTTCATGGTGAAGTTTATTTACAGATCCTGTGTCAGCTGCAAATGTTATAGGACAATGGAAATAGAATTAGACAATTACGAACAGTGATTTCAGAAGGATGCAGACATAAGCAGTTACAGCCTATGTTAGTTCACCAACAGATTACCACCTCTGCAATATTCCCATTTATGTCAGTTATTATAATAATTATTCACAATGATACCATATTATGCCACATTACTTTCCAGCTCATGAGTACACGATGTCTATATGGAAATTCTTTTGCCACTCCTTTATTTTGCCCAGCAGCCATCAAAACAATTAAATGCAAGGAAGTTAATATCTTAAAGAATGAAACTGAAGTTACTGAAGCAGCTACAGAGAGGCCCAAATATAATCACCTAATTCACGCATCCCATTCCCATATGGCACCAACACCAATTTTCTTGAATCAGATTCTTTAGAACCCTCTTCTAGACACTGCAGTATTTTCTTCACATAAAAAACTAGAAGAAAGAAAAGGTACATTTTAATGAACACCATGAACACGGGAAATATACAAATTAAAATAAATACTGCTACCCACCCAAAAAAAAAAAAAAACCCAAAAAACCAAAAAA
>Ga0123355_10022888_pt1 | contig 10018 bp, 6 predicted proteins | sample TergutEmb28metaG_3_FD_89872 | JGI IMG/M metagenome (GOLD analysis project Ga0123355, IMG submission 89872) | Embiratermes neotenicus P1 segment gut microbial communities from Petit-Saut dam, French Guiana - Emb289 P1 | ecosystem: Host-associated > Arthropoda: Insects > Digestive system > Gut ...
TAATAAAAAAAAAATTCGGCCTGGTTCACAAACTTTTTTTCCCTCACACACTCCTAAAAAAAAAAAAAAAAAAAAGGTTTTTTATGTAAAAGGGAAATAAAAAAAAGGGGGGGGGGGGGGGGAGAATAAGTACAAACCAACACAGAGCGACTGTATGAATTCTAAATTTAATTCCTCTTTTTATCCAAATATCAGGCACGTCCCGAACTAGAGAAATGTCTTCCCTTTCTCTCATCAGCTACATTTTCTTCTCTTATATATCACCCTTAAACGAAAAGCGCCATATTATATGTACAGTGCATACATCCACCATCTTTGTTATATTGTTACGAAAATCACAGTGGATGAATTCTGAACTCAGTCACAGGCAGCACTTCCCATTTATTACAGCCAACATTTCTACCCTCATTACCCACCATATCTATTCCTTATTGGCATTCCCAATCACGCCAAAGTAAAATATGTAACGTTTTCAAAAGCACAATTACTAACTGCTACGTTATTCTATTACAGACTTAGTTTTTCTGTTTGCCCACACCACTGCCCGTATCAAATTCCAAGGCATTCGATGGAAGTACGTTAAAGCTAGCTTTTCTTGCCCTTATAGCCCATGTACAAGATCCCACATCGGACCAAGAACTATCCTTCCTCTGTCACAATACTGGCAGAAATCTTTAAAGGCGAATTGCCTATTTTACTTTCGTGCTTTGGCGTGCATAATAATCACGTCACAGACAGGACGGCAATACAGGTTCGAACCGGTGACTCCCGCAGATTCTGGCACGTGGAATGCTCTCTCCTAAAGCTTGCTCTACTTCATAATGTGTGACAAGGAGGGGGGGGAGGACTATTCTAAATATTTCTCGGGAGTTTATATTTCCTCTCTTCGGTCTCATCCAAACACACTCACACACACTCGGAGAAGACGCGACACGAGAAGCCCATCATTCAAGAACATGAAAACTGCTGGCTGTCCCCACGTCTTCAGCCGCAACATGAGCACAGTTGCCAACTGTCTGCGCGATTTAATTAATGCATCATGTTTACGGGCGGTTTTGTAACAATCAGAGACTACTGGACCCGCAGCCTCACACGTCAGGCGTTCCCTGCCACAACAAATTTCGTTATACATATTTGATAAATTATGAACTTTCAGTCTATCCGATTAATCATTCATTATTTCATCCAGCAAATCTCTTTCTGCCGATTTGGTACATTATCTCAACAACAGGTTTATCCTCATAGAGAAAACACAGCTTCGAATATTGTACACGCCTGACACACCCATCCTAGTACGTTTCCATCTCCCGATATAGTATTAAATCTTAAACTTCAGCAATTAATTCAAAAGCAGCCAAATCCGCTTAGTGGTTTCCTAGCTAGAAATGAACCAAACACAGTTGTCTACATTCAGGCTATGTGTTCTTCATGGAGAGAAACAAACAAACGCCTAATGGGAAGACAGTATATATATATATATATATATATATATATATATATATACATACACCGTATATTCTCGATTGGAAAGGGTATTATGTAGTCAAACACAACTATGTCAATTAAGATGTTTTAATGACTATACTAGACAACTACATGTTTCGGCCTTTACTGACCAACTTCAGGTCGTCTGCAAGAGAACTTAAGGTCCTACTGTATACATTGTGTGCGCACGTGGTGCGGAGATCTCTACATGCGGGCCTTATTGCTTAATGTAAGTTCTATATGCGGTGATATGCTCTAGCTAGAGGCACGATAGGGTCTGGTGGCTAGTTCTCTTGAAGACAACCTGAAGATGGCCAGTAAAGGCCGAAACATGTAGTTGTCTAGTACAGTCATTAAAACATCTTACTTGACATAGCTGTGTTTGACTACGTGCCCTTTCCAATTTTTCACACATACAACGGGGATGACACACTTCCAAGTATATTCTCGAATCTAATCCGCATCCTTTTTACAGTTTCAGAGGGCTAAAAAATCAGATGCGGATTAGAATCGCGTGCGGATTAGATTCGCGGTCGTGAGCTGGATTTTGGAAAAATGATAGAGCCGCCGTACGTGCCGTAAGAACAATACAATAGAATAATTTATTATTTATAATATATATTACATAACATTTATAATTTATTATTCATCAGACTCGCCGTCATCACTCATAACTGAATCGTTATCCGTCACCCAGTCACTATCAGTTGTGGTGCGTTTGTACCGCTGGCAGATGAATGGCCACTTCACACACGGCGCGTTAGTCGGATAACGGTTAAAGCATTGGTAAAATCCAATATTATTCAGTCTGCCTGTCTTGTAGGCAAGGGGCGGTTGAAGGAAAGGTGAGGATTAGATTCGGGAACGGATCAGATTCGAGAATATACGGTATATCCATTAAATTTGGTATCGACTCCTACACCACAAAATGCTTAAAATCCCACTGGTTTGCTTGCGTCAAACCGGTTGGCACACCGGTTTCGTAGTCGGGAAGCTCAGCCCGGATGATGATGATAATGATAACAACAATAATAATAAAAACAACAAGTGCAAGCCGACAGAACCATCACTTACAATAAGCCGGACATCATAATCCGTGATAATGAAAGAGGAACGTGTGTGTTAATAGATGTTGCAATTTCAGGAGACAGAAATATGATCAAGAAAAAAGCTGAGAAGATTCTAACATATAAAGACCTTATAACACAAATTCGGCGCAGTGGAATGTGAAAGCAAAAGTGATACCAGAGGAGGGGCAACTAGAACCACAGCAAAACCATACAGCAACATACCGGGAAAGCACGAAATCAAGGAACTTTATATATATAGGGCATTACACACATACTTCGGAAAGTGCTAATGTAAAAGTACAAAACATATTGCACATGCCAAATAACATGACACGTAGCACAACCCGTAAATACAAAAAAGCTGCAATACTGTATACCCTAACATCACGGTTTCCTTCAGGTATATAACTGTAAATACCCTGCATAAAATTGACAACAAAAATAATAATAATGGACTTCGAGAATAATCGTCCCCACTGCTACAATGTCCACCACAAATCCTGCAACAACTGCCCTGGGATAGGAAGTTGCTGCCTGATGAGTTATGTCACGGCCATCAACTAGTCAAATGTTGCCACGGTTTTCTTGTCATTCTAAGGTAATACATCCCCTGAAACAAGCCAGGCCCGCTTTCTTCCACACCATGCTTAATTCACAATTCAAAAATAGCTCGTTATTCGATAAAACGCCGTGAAATAAAGAAACCAACAGAATGACGGCGTCGTTAACACATGAAATGCGAAGTAGGTCTACTGGTGTCTGCCTTCACAAACGAAGGCATACTCGTATAAGTTATATCATTTTCATTCACACTTGCAGAGGAGTAATCGAAGATTTGAATAAGCCAACCCACTGTGTCTGGACAAGCAAAAAGCGGGTACAGATGCTCAAGAGTGCTCAGCGAGTTTTCACAGAACGGCAGCAGTATCTGCGCATCCCTAATGTACGTTATTCATGTGGGAAATCAGATCCACAGTAAAACGTGAAAAGCCATTACACAAAAGTCAAGCGTGGATGGGGGCCGATTTCGTTTCTATGACAACCAAATAAGGGGACAAAGGGATGTAGGCGCCGTCTAGTCTGTAAATACTTACCATCGATCTCGGGGGAGTCAGCAAGAGACAGGGCGGGAAGAAAACACTTCTAATACCCCCATTCCCCCAGAATGTTTATTAATCTACTAGTGACTGATGCAGTAAGGGGGAGGGGTATGTTACTGCTGCACAATAATTGCGTTTGTGCGTGTAGGGCGGCCGCGTTTAGGGGCAACACGGGTCAGATTCGGCCGCCACGTCCGCGTCGCCTCTCGGCGAGCGGAGCAGCCGTAGGGCTCAGTCCATTAATTTGGAAGAAATGAAAGTGGTTATATTCACAAAATACAGTACCGAAGACGATGACAGGAGGGTCAACTTAGACGCCAGTGGCAATGTTCAACCACCCTTTAATGTTTAACTTCACGAATTCTTCAGTCAGGTCTTTCACCCACTTGCCAATAAATTTGACAGACATGTTTAGACACTTGTCACTATGTCATCATCGTTCCCAGTTACACGCTGAGTCATTTGTCTTTATAAAGTACATGAATCTATTATTTTAAACCTCGAGCATAAAATGTGAACTGCAAAACCATTTAAAGCTCAAAACCTTAACGTAGTTTTAATGGCCGGCAGTCACGGTTCGAATATGATCCCATTACCTTACTGATCGATTTCAGGTAAGTATCAATACATCTGAACAAGATTAAACTGTTCACAATGATGTCACCTGTGTAACTGGACGCGACGATGATTAGTGTCAGGGGAAGACGAAGAAATGAAGGTGACTTTTTCAAGCATACCCTAATTATACTGACACTTGTGCAAATTAAGGGCAGACACATGGAACACAGCTTCTCCCCGGAAGCCTACAGCTCCGAAAATTATAATTAACGTTGTATGACGTAATATTTAACTACAGCAGAAAAAGCCGTTCTACGCCTATGGAGTGTGTTTCTTTTCAAGGACTATATAATATATGTTCAATATTAGTAAATTTTTGCAAGGGCTATCACTAAGTAAGCATTTTCAGCCCGTCAAAACTCGACTGTCTCGAAACACCGGCAACGGAGAGGGCATGACCCGAAAACGGAGCCGAAACGCCGCAAAATGGAGGAGGAGGGGGTAAAGGAAGAGCAAAAGATCACTAGGTAAGCGCGCGTTCATTACGATTACTTTTCTTTCGGTTATTGCTTAGCTGCAGTGTTCATCATGGATGATAATCACGTGTCATCCGTTTTAATACTAGATAAAAGAGTTCATTTTACAAATATATTTCAATAATAATTAGATCTGTGAACTGTAACCATGTGCGACAGGTCTGTGCAGTTTAGAGACACTTGTCTAGAAGCACTGGAGGCCCTAGTCTACAAGCACTGGAGGCCCGATAATTGGCAAAGGAAGCCCGATTTGAAGTGAAATCCGTCCATTACATCGAGCCCGAGATCCGCGGTCAGAAGCCAGCGACTAACTGCCCGAGCTATGGTACGGAGAGACACGGTACTGATCGTAGGAAGAAGCTACTGTTTTACTATTTCGTAAACCGTAGAAGGCTGGGGGTCACATGTTACAATGATTTAGTTAGCCTTTCAATTTTCCTTCGGTTTTACGACCACGGTGTTCAAGGATGTGACGCCATGTTGTTTTGCAGCCAGGTTCCTGAAATGCTGATACGTGTCTGCTACACAACACGGCTTCACGTCACAGTAGATCGTATAACACCGAAAGCCAAGAGAACCGCAAAATGTGTTTTAGTATCTGACACTTCTGGGTTAATGCGCATCCAGATTCTAAAATACAATCAGTGGAAGCCTGACATCTCATACGTTTTGTTGAATGCGCTGGATGTCACGAATTCACAGTGGAACTCAGTACTGTAACGTCTGTGACGCTCTAAAATGTCTTTGTAAGTAGTTGTTTCTACAGACACAACATATTTTTCCCAAATGCGGCAGCCATGATACCGAAATGTTTCACGAGCAGTACTGATACAAGAATATGAGGCCGGGCCACAGCACAAGGGGAAGGAGAGGACCAATGATATAATGCTGCAATATATTCGTAACTAAGCATTTTGCAAGGGAATGTTGAGGGGTTAGTGCCTACATCACACAGGGAAGAAAAGCTGGAATGGTTACAGCAATAGCCGCATTCGCAGACTGAACAGCAGACATCGTATACAATGGCCTTACTGCACACAAGTAGTTGGGGAGAGAAATAAGCGAATCGTAAACTGACAACGTATCAGCCAGGACCCTACATTAAGTGGTGCTGCCTACTGTCGCTCCCACATCACAAGATTGCGGGTCCGACGCGATGTTATTGCCGATTTCTGTGTGTGTGTGTGTGTGTGTGTGTGTGTGTGTGTTTGTGTGTGTGTGTGTGTGCGCGCGCGAGTGTGAGAGAGAGAGAGTGTGTGTGTGTGTGTGTGTGCGCGTGTATATATAAGGGTGGCATCCAATGACATGGTTTCGTAAAAACGGTCAGCTGGATCGAAAGTTTAAAGATTAATTTACAGACAGCATGATTTCACATGCCTACTTTATTCCCATACGAAAGGAAAATACGCCCCCCCCCCTCCCCCCAAATCACGGAAATCTCGCCGGGTCGTCCGGTTTATACACCCGCATACACAAAACGCAACTGGCAGAAATGGGGTTGACGTCCCTTCCGATATCTGGGGAAGATGACGAAGTGGATGAACATTTTATTGAGCCAGGTAATACTGTGTACGGAACCGTGAGTGACCGGTCACGTCACCAAGCGACTTCATACTATGGGGGTGGTCCAACTATAAGAAAATCGAAAATCATGCGGTCATGACCCATTTCAGCAGGAAGCGGGCTCCAAACAAGCAAAGCAAGAATGTAAGTGGGGGTAACCCAACTGTTTCGCCCTGTATCAGCCTTTCGTGGCAACAGACCACGCTTGTCCGCAATGCAGTTTGTGTGCGTGCGTGTCTTGTTTACCCAGCTCTCTGGCAGTCAGCTGCAGTCAGTCCAACGTTTCTGCGTAGCTATGTAAGCAATACAGTACGGAAACTTACTCCATGAGTCGAGCGACTATTAACAGCACTAGAAGGGCTACGCTGTGGCAGTTAACTGTTTTGAAAGATACCACACAGTTAGATGTGACCTTCATGTGAACTGATGTGCAGTCGTCATATAATACTATGGTGATTTAGGCTCATCTGGACAGCGTCCAACAAAATAAGCAAAGTGCTGTACGCATAACGCAACGCTGTTGCAGTGGACAGGCAATAAGTAAGTTATTACATATTCTGAGTATGTGTACGGACAGACACAACGAAGCTTAATAGTCGCTTTTCGCAATTTTGGGAACGCGCCTAAAATGGTTGTCATTAGCATGGGGATTAACCTTCCATGCTCGATATTAAGAAAAAATTGAAGTGAGAAATAATCATCGAATTCTCAAGGACGATGTCATACAACATACGGAGTTTCCAATTTTTGACGACGCGAAAGTGTTTGCGACAGTTCCCGCGCTTAGGCAGCGTCATAGATGAAAACTCGGCAGTTCGTGAGTTACTTTAAGTAGTTAATTATACAAAAATATCCGAGCGTATAAGGCGCATTTGGGGCAGGTATACCGACAGGTGGACAGTTCAGGGTTCGAACTCCGGTGAGGTTAAGAGACTTTTTCTCCACGCCCCTTCAGACCGGCCTTAGGGCCCACACAGCCTTCTGTACAATGGGTACCGGGACCCTTTCCGAGGGGGGGGGGGGGTGTTGAGCGATCGGATCGTGGCGTGGACCACCCACCTCCATTTAGCGCCAATACACCCTCTAGTCCTCCTGTGTGCTGGCACGGGATCATAAGGGGAGACCTTTAGCTTCATACAGCGCATTATTTGCGACGGTAACAAGTGTCACTACTTTTTTCGGGACGGGGTGCCGTTACCTGTAAACTTGCTTCAACTTCAGGTGTCTAATCCTACGGTGGTTTCTAATTAGCGCGACTACTTCATGGAGATATCACTTAACACTAATTAGAATGCAAGCACTAAGTTACCACTGCACTGGCTGTATCGCCATCGCCACCTCTGCACAGTCCACACTTACCCGAAATTAAAACACCGAAATCAAAATCACAGACAACCACAACATTAACAAATTCCGACAGGCAGACCGTCCGACTGCAACGACGGCATTCCAACTTTTCCAATACGCTAAACGGAAAAACTACTGCGATTTTTGGGGTCGGTACCTCATAGAGCGAAACTTCCGAACTGTTCAGTGACTGGGGCTCCTATTATTTTCACCTCCGAAGTTCACACGGTTGCCATATTAGTATTAGTGGTGCAAAATTTTGAGAAGTACCAAGAAGCGGATATCTGCAACGCCTATTCAAACACGCTTTCATCAGACGTGGGGTCAGTTACTTTTCACAACAGTGACACGCCCATCTGTAACTGACTACACGGTCAATGCTCGCTATACAAATTCCAAGAGAAAGGAGGCAAAAGAAATATTTCGGTCACTTCTCGCAGTGTGCACTGAAGCACAGTTTGGACTGCACCAACATGTCACGTGGGGAACTGAAAAGAAGTGCGATAAGAACAAAACTATACTAGGCAGGTATCGGGAAAGTTCTGGTATGATACTTGCCCAGAGCACCATATCGTAGTTAGTATCGAATAACTGTGTATACATTTTTGTCCACAGCAGGGGCGTATCTACCATGCAGAAAGAGCATGCAAAGCACTGGGGTCCACAATTACAGGGAGCCCATGAGCCTAGCGCAACATTTTTTTTTTTTTTTTGCACTAACAGAATACCACCCACTGCTCCGTAAGATGTGTGAATTCGAGCGTATTCGTAAGAATTCAACTTCGCGCGAATACGCTGCAGCGTTGCAAACCACAGCATACTTGTATATACATACCAAGTTTGACAACAGTTTCGAGATTTAATCCATTACTTTTTGAGAATGTGTTTTGTCACGCAATTTGTGGACGTTTACATTATTTGGTGACTTCTTGGCCTGTCGCCAATTTATTACTAAAGGCCCAAAAAATTGAATGTGCCATAATTTTGGAAAAAGAAGTAAAATTCTGAATGTTTGGTAACACAGCTGTTCGTTGGTAGGTTTGAAACGCCGATTCTGCAAATAATAACAAGTAAGTTAATGAGATTTAAATAAAAAAAAATAACTTTAAAACCAAGTCTTTTATGACAGTTTATAAGAAGTGGCCATGTATCTCCACAGGTAACACAAGGCCCATCGACGAGCTTTGCATAGGGACCCAATTACCTAGCTGTGACAATGGTCACAGTATTTGTATTTGTATCGCTCGCAAATAAACTTTTCTTTACATGACAACTCGAAAATATCATTTATCAAAACCGTCTTATATTAAAAAATGTAGGTAATCTACACGGAAAAAAGCCTGTTTGTTGTCACCCAGCGAACCGTAACTGCACAGTCATAAAACTGTAAATCGACATTACTACGAAGTTAAGCCGTACCTTTAGGTGTCTTCAAGCCCTGCTGGTTAAATCGTCAGCATGACAATGATACGGAGCACGTACGCTATTCTTAAGTCATTTATGATAAAAGTAACACATACACGTAACAGCAAGACGGAAGAGGGACAAAACGAAAACGAGAAATGGAGAATGCAAGAAAACGGGAATACTAAAGTGGAGGGGGGGCGGGGAGGAGGTTAAAAAGTAGATGCGGAAACTACATTAAGGATTATAAAACTAAGGACTGTAAGATGGGACAAAATAAATGGACTGAATGCATAAATGAATGAATGAATAAATAAATGAGCCAGAAACGTCAGTTTATACTGAATTTCCGATTACGAATAAAATGCAAAATCCGAGGTCATTAGACTGCAAACGTTATGAGACGGCTTATCATGTCATATTCAATTACCAAATAATCATAAGCTCTGCCAACGGAAGACAACACTAAATATATTACAATGCCAAAACCACATGCAATGACACCGTCACCGAATAAAGTCCAGGAAGACGCACGCTTATTCCGTTTGTCTGGAGGTTCTTCAGTCTTAACTCGGATGCCAGATTCGTGCTAAAAGTCGTTACAGTCAAAAAATTACTACAGTTCGTTCGCTTCGCACGCGTTCGAAGAAGTACAACGTGTACATTCCAACAATAATTTTTATTCAGTTCTAACTACGTCTCTGTGGAATTAAACTACTTGCACAGGCACATCCGGCCGAAATGCTCGCAGAAAACTCACCACAGAAAAAGTACAGTTACGCTACAAGTTCTACACATTTCAACAGAATTTTAGTATGTCAAACAGTACTGCTTATTCAATTCCTGAATCCCGGAAACAAAAAGTGGCAACGTTACCCTAACGTTTCTATAAAACTTTGGAATTGAACCGAAAGCGGCGCTGGCACTATATCAAAGGTGGGTGTAAACGGTCACA
>Ga0123355_10022889_pt1 | contig 10018 bp, 3 predicted proteins | sample TergutEmb28metaG_3_FD_89872 | JGI IMG/M metagenome (GOLD analysis project Ga0123355, IMG submission 89872) | Embiratermes neotenicus P1 segment gut microbial communities from Petit-Saut dam, French Guiana - Emb289 P1 | ecosystem: Host-associated > Arthropoda: Insects > Digestive system > Gut ...
AAATAACTAAAACCTCACTTACTGTTGTTAGGGAAAGCGACAATAATGGTAAGATAACAGATTTTTTAAATGAGTACCCCCTTTTATATGCTGCAATGGCTAGCGCTATTAGAATATTTATATCTAAAATAAATATTCTAATCGGAATTGGTAGCCGAGCGTGATAATGAAGCATTGTAAGATAATAAGTAATGAATATTGAAATTCCAACTAAGCAAAATGTTTCTTTGACATTTACTCTTAGCTTTTTATCCCATATCAATAGCTTAAAACTTATTATGGTAAGTAGAGTACGTGTCAAAATTAATATAGCAGTCATCTCACATCACCCCTTAGCTTATAAAAAATGATCCTTCACTCGATTCCAGAATAATCCACCCTTGCGTTTAACAAATTGAACATGCTTATCAGATAAAGCCATATTAATTGCTGTTAATTCCGAAATGTCTAGCTCTAGATGATCTTGAGTTAGGGTCATTCCTTCCCAATTTTCGGACTCTAATATCAGCTTCTGTTCTTTCGGAATAATAAGCGGTGACCCAATTGTACGATAGGCATTGCTATTAATTGAGGCAATTTCTGTTAATTGATAAACTGGTAAGCTTGGATATATAATTGCTCCTCCAAGGGCTTTATTATACGCTGTACTCCCAGTCGGAGAACTGACACAAACTCCTGTCCCTCTGAAAGACTCTAAAAACATCTCATTAATCTTAATATCTAAATGTTGAGTACGCTTAGCATTTAGAATTGTAAATTCATTTAAAGCATACCTGTATCGCGTTTTTTCTCCTGCACAAAGTTTAGCCTCCAGTAACGGATACTTATAGCTTTGGACCTCCCGAGTAGTAAGAAATTTGACCATCGCATCTAGTTCTTCAGGAAGCCAATCTGTATAATAACCCAAATGGCCTGTATGAATCCCAACAAATTTAACTGTATTTAATTTTCCAGCATCCATATAATGATGAATAGCTCTTAATACTGTACCATCCCCCCCTATGGTAAACACGAGTTCTGGGTCATGGATGTCGACAATAAAATTCTGTTTAATCAGTTTTTGCTCAAGTTCCTGCTTGATGCGATTGTTTCGTTCTGAATCAAATGTGAATACTGTGAATTTCATAGTTTGCCTCCATTCAATAGCTGCACTATCAAGTTTTCTATAAATATTATACCAGTTTCCATTTTACTTTTGTAGTGTTTTTATATAAAGAAAGATGCTTATTTTACCCTTATTTTACAATATTTCCCCCAGATCTCAAGTAAAAACTCTTCCGAACATGAATCCATGTTGGAAGAGAGTGTATAGATAGCCGAGTATAATTAATACTTAATTATTCCTTTCAATTTCGTAAAACTGGAAAACTGGGCTAATCTCTATCAAGGAAATCAAATCTGCCTATTGCGACTTACGTTTTGTTGCAACTTTTGTATACCAAATTGTACTAATCACTGCAGATAAGATAGCCAATAGACCGAAAATCATCAGTGCAATAGTCCCACTGCCCCCAGATGGAGGTAAAATAAACTGTGGAAAGTTACCTAAATAAAATAGACCACCGAAAATGACATTTTCGTAAAGCATACCATTGATGTAAACGTAAGGAACATGGGTGCCATTAGGATTGGCAAATGCTGGGACGGTCGAATCACCCTGTGCTGTGATTTGGAAGCCAACTTCAATCATGCCATCAACTTCACGTTCAATGGCAATGATTCTCCACTGACCAAATGGTAGCTCATGACCTATCGGTGGAATGGTCTCTACCAAGTGATAATATCGACCAGGAATCAGCTGAAATGTAAGGGGTGTGACATTACCAGGAGCATTTAAATTTACACCACTGTCCACGTATACCCAATCATCACCAGTCATCATGCCATCTGCTGGTGTGCCACCTATTCCATTATAGCGAAATAGTGAGAACTCAGCATCGGGCAGTAGAATACTCTCAAGCCAGTCTGGTGTATCCCATTCTGAAAAGCTATAGAGATAATCGTTAGTCTTGTGGAAGGTGAAAGGTACGGTGTGCTGATTACCCACATGCAGTTCACCATCAATTTCTACAAATGGTAAGTTGTCATCTTGTTCCAAAATGCTCATCACACCATCCTCAATGGTAATCAGCCAATAGCTAGTAGGATGGACAAAATGCAGTGGCGTAGAATACTCTACTAAGCGATAGGTGCCATCTGTGATGAATTCGTACTCAAATTTCACCCGCCCGCTGACATCGCTAGATTGTGTCTCTATTAGCACATTGTTATCATAGAAATATAAATGGAAAACTGCATTGTGGAGGAAGCCCGCCTCGTCAGGGTTAATGTAGATCGTCATATCAGTTTTGTAAAATTCCAAAGTAGGTGCAATATTCCACATCGCTGTAGCTGTGATATGGCGGCTAGGCATGTTAAAGGTTGTTCTGTATCTGCCATCTGCGTATGTTTCGGTACTGATATTGAGATTTGTTATTAGATTGCCTTCATCATCTCGAAACTCCCAGTGTGAAAAAAGCCATGTCCTATTTTCACCTGTAGGAGCACGATAGATTGCTACTGGATCACCCGCTTCAAAATAGCCAGCACCACTAAGATTACCATCTGACAGAAAGTGATCAATTATGCTCAGCTGGAATAACGGCATCGTATGGATATCTTCGTTATTAAATCCATTCATAGAGCCCGAAACAGTCGCATTAATTCGTGAGATGTGATTGTCTCGTAGTTGATAACTCTCATGTACCGGGGCTGTATTACCCACCACAGAAGTATCTGTGTTACTGATGGAAACTTGAAGGAGTGCGGTATCGATATCAGCAAAGTTGGCTATCCCAGTAAAGCCTATGCCACCGCCACCAGCACCAGCTGAATTGCCGATAATTGAGCCACTAGTCATATAGAACTCAGCAGTCCCATTATTTGCAATGCCTATGCCGCCGCCTGCACGTGGAGAAATATTGCCCACAATTGTGCCGCCTGATAAGTTAAACTGGCTTCTGACCCATAGCATCACGCCTCCACCATGATTATTAGATTCATTGGTATCAATATATCCGCCTTCCATGTTAATGGTGGCATCTCCTGTTGCAAACAATCCTCCGCCATTAGTAGTAGCCTCATTTCTATAAATCGACGCACTTCCTGACATGATGAATGTTGCATTAGTTGCCAAGCCCACACCACCTCCAGTTGTTACAGATATGTTTCTATTAACACTACCACCAGTCATGACTAATATTGCGGTCCCATCCCCATGTATCCCCGCACTAGAGCTAGCTGTATTTTCGGTAATTTCAGTATTTTCAGACATGGTGAAATTAGAGCTACCACCTACATTAACACCACCTCCAGTTCCATCTGCGTGATTGTTATAAATAGTACCCCCGTCAAAATTAAACATCGAACTTCCCCAAAGTCTCACACCGCCACCAAAAGCTCCTGTATTAACTGCTTTGTTATTTTCAATCAAAGCTTCATCACGCATCGTAAAGGTAGCAGCTGAAACATGTACACCACCACCACCACCATCGTAAGCTCGGTTTTCAGAAATGATAGTCTCATCAGACATAATGAGCGTAGATCCAGTAAACAAATGTGTGCCACCACCAGTGGTGCCAGCAGCATTTCTCTTTATTATACTGAAATCAGATAGTTCTAATCTAGCATTAGCTCCTATGTGAATGCCACCACCTGCACTTTCCGCACGATTGTATTCAATCTCACTTTCTCCTGACAGCGAGATGGTAGCAGGTGTAGTAGCAGGGCTGTCGCTAGCGTGAATGCCACCACCCGTAAGGGCTGCTGTGTTGTTATAAATCACAGCATCAGCTATACTAGCACCAATACCACCTCCTAGATGTAAGCCACCTCCTGCATTGTCGGATATGTTCCCAGAAATTTCGCCACCATTCATCGTGAAGGTAGAGGTGGCTACCATCACTCTTACACCACCTCCAGCCCCTGGTGCCCCTGGCACACTGTAGGCATAGTTTCCAGCAATTAATGCATTTCCAGACATGGTAAAGTCTCCTCGAACAAGGACACCACCACCACCATTTCCATTTGATGTGTTATTATATACTATAGTATTATCAGACATCATAAAAGTTGTCCTACCAACTCCAGTCGATGGTAGCATATAAACACCACCACCGCCAGTCGCAGCAGTATTGTCTTCAATTATACTATAATTAGACAGCTCTAATCTAGCATTAGCACCCAGAAGAATACCGCCGCCTGCGGTTCCGGATCGGTTGTATTCAATCTCACTCTCACCTGACACTGATATGGTAGCAGGTGTGGCAGCGGGACTTTCACTAATGTGAATGCCTCCACCAGTAAGAGTTGCTGTATTGTTGTAAATTACAGCATCAGCTATATTAGCACTAATACCACCTCCCAGATGTATGCCGCCACCTGCGTTTTCGGATATGTTTCCAAAAATTGTGCCACCATTCATTGTGAAAGTAGAGCTGGCTATCATCACTCTTACACCACCGCCTGGTCCTACAAATCCTGGCAAACTATAAGCGCGATTGCTAGAGATTTCTGCATTATCGGACAGGGTAAAATCACCCCGTATGAAGACACCACCACCGCCACCACTAAGTGCCGTATTGTTATAAATTTCGGCCCTATCAGACATTGTAAAAGTTGTCCTACCTGCCCCTTCTGGTGTTAACATATTAACACCACCGCCATCTCTGAAAGCAATATTTCCTTCAACTCTACTTAGACCTGACATTGCCATTGAAGAATTTCCATTGATTTGCACACCACCGCCACCTGCATTTGCTCTATTGTTGTAGATGAGGCCCCCTTGCATCATGAACGTGCCGACATTTTGTATAATCACACCACCGCCACTAGCCGCACGGTTATTCGATATTTCACTGTCAGCAGTCATGTATAAACGGCCACCACGAATTTGAATACCGCCATGAATATAACTTATTTCTTCTTGACTCCCACTTAGGGTGATATTTTCCAAGCGCAGTGTTCCATCTACGACAAAATGTCGCTGATTTAATGTTTCCTGAGTAAGCTTAAAAGAGCCGCTACTCGTACTTGTGATTGTGATATCTCGCCCAATCGGAATGACGATTGCATTATGATTTTGGGTAGGTATATTTTGCGCAAGTTCAATTGTTGTCACTTCAGGATTTGCCACTGCCGCTGCCAAGTCGGTCCAGCTATTTACTGTTTCACTGAATGGAATCACCCTAATATAGTCATTCGAATCTTCCTCTCCTTCCGGTTCGAGATAATCATTTTCTTCCTCTTCTGTTTCCTTAATGTAGTCTTCTTCTGAGTAATAGCTTTGTTCCTCAATGTAGTCTATGGTATCATCATGGTAAATAGTTTCTTCTTCTATTGCTACTGCTAATGTTGTGGTTTCAAAATCAGATGTTAAATCATATACTCCATCCACATCGCTTTTGACTCGCTCAATATATGTATTATCCATAAAAGTATCAAGAGATGTCGTAATTATTAGGCATACTGCAATATTAAATAAAAGTATTTTCACTATATTTTTAAGTCTAATATTTTCAGTCATGTCACGTCGCTCCAGTTGTTCCTATAATCATTTGAGATGAATTCTTAGTGAGATAAGTATGTTTTTTACAATAAATATTAATACTAATTCGCTCTAGTTAGTTATACACGTCATTTAAGTTAATTATACACATGTTCTTATGAAAACTAATAAAAGCCATCAGAGAAAAGTTGCACTTAAGACATTGGCACCTAGAGAACATGATATCATGAGAATAGTGGCATGAGATTTAAGTAACAAAGAAATTGCTGAAGAATTATTCTTAACTCGAAATAGTCTTCTGATTATCAAGCAAAAGAAAAGAGCCCAATTTGAGCTCCTCACTGTATTAATCGCTAATAGGCAATTGCAAAATGTGAAAGCCCTGATGTCACGAGCTTTTTTCGAATGAGAAAAACAAAGCTCCTCACCAACTGATAGTCTCTTCTAGCTTAGAAAGTATCGCCTTTTTCACTTTTTCAGCAGTTTTACGATATTCTGAGCGAATTCATCGATATCCTTTTTGCAATTGCCTTTTAATCGCTAACTCTTTTCTAAACTGCTCCCAATAAACAGGTATTTTTAACCAAATGATACATTCTCCCCTTAATGCTTACTGATATATCCGCATCCGCTAGAAGCCTCACATCATCTTTTGTCATCGTTACTTGAAGATTTATACCCTTAAAGCAAAGATTAAAAGCTAGTCGCTCCCATTTTTCTGGAAGGTTCGGATTGAGCGTCAACATATCTCCACGCACATTGACACCTCCAAAAGTACTTAATGTTACCATTAATGTCGCCGCCATCACACCGGTGTGAATTCCCTCTGCTGTTGTTCCACCTTGAATATCACCATAATCAGAATTCAATGCTTCTGAAAACAGTTTCCATGCCAACTGGCGATTCCCAATCTCTTCCGCTAATGGAGCATGAACGATACGTGAAAGTGTAGAGCCATGAGAAGTACGAGCTAGATAGTAATGTAGGTTCTTTTCAAGGTAATCCTCAGGTAGTTGATAATTCAAATCCTGCAAAATCTCATCAATCTGATTCTTATCAAAATTATAAAAAGCCATCAAAGCATCTGCTTGCTTCGTTACTTTGTAATCATTAGCTGACTTACCTTCTGCTTTTAATAAGCGATCCAGCCGATAAATGTTGCCATATTTTTCACGGTAATGATCCCAATCAAACTCTTTAAGCTCAAAAAATCCTTGATATTGTCCGATAACTCCGTTTTCATCTATGTCAAGTGTTAGGCGATGCATGATATCATCAGCTTTTTGCCAATCATCGTCAGTAAAGCCCGTTTTTTCCATCAATCCCTTTAGCTTATCAGATGGTATTTCTAATTTTAGTCGCTCCAATGCTTCTAAAAACCACACTACAGTCATATTTGTATAGGCATTGTTTGTGAACCCACCTTCTTCGGCGCCTGGGTACTTATCATGGAATTCATTTGGGCCCATTACTTTATGGATGTCATAACGCTTTGTTTCAGGATTTTCAGTGGCTTTGCTAAGCCAGAACTTGGCAACTTCTAGGAGGATCTCCATGCCATACTTTGCTAAAAATTCTTGATCTTGGGTAATGTGATAATAGTACCAGACGTTATATACAACAGCTAGGGATACGTGACGTTGGAGACTGCTGTAATCCTTTCCCCACTGACCTGATAATGGGTTTAGATGAAGGACTTGGCTTTGCTCATCACCATAAAGCCCCGATTGCCATGGGAACATCGCGCCTTTGTACCCATGTTCCTTTGCATAAATTTTCGCCGCTGGGAGTCGCTTATATCGATACAGTAAAATTTGTTTGGCAGTTTCGGGAAAGTGTAGAATGTAGTAAGGCAAGATATAGATTTCATCCCAGAAAATATGACCGCGATAAGCTTCACCATGTAATCCTCGTGCTCCGATAGATGCATCTAGGTCATAGTTAGCAAAAGGAGATGCACTTACCATTAAATGGAAATTGTGTAGTCGCAACAGCTTTTGGCTGTACCAATCCCCAGTGACTTTGATATCTATTTGTTGCCATAGATCTTTCCAGCTGCTTGTGCTTTCTGCTTTTGCAATCATATAGCTGTTTTTTGTTGCAGCTTCAGTTGCTTTTTGTACCAAATTGCCAGTAGTTTCATTCGAGGTGAAAATAGCAACTTGCTTTTCAAAAAGGTAACTAACACCTGACTCAGCACGAAACGTGACTTTTTGAGTCACAATTTCGTCTTCTACTTCATTTTCTATTGCCATATCTTGGGGGATAGATAGTTTAGCTACTATTCCTAGCTCAATATTAGATTGTGTGGTGACAGCTCCAAGGTATGCGACATCCTTGTAAATAGCTGCCTCTTTTACCACTAGATGTTTTGATGCCAAGCTCCGATATCTCTCAACACCACTGTTGATAATACTCCCGTCAATCTGGCTACATATTTCAATTTCCCCGCTGAAATTTATTGGCGTGATTTCATACGATAGGGCATATTGGTGGCGATCTTTCATATTAGCTACCTTTTTTGTCCTAACAAGTACTTCTTTACCATCACCTATAGATGCTAACAGCTGTATGGTTAACTCACCGTTTTTCAGATTCAAGCTCCGATAGCAATCTAAAATATTTGCTGCCTCTGGAGAAAACCAAGGTTCATCATTCACACGAAAAGTAATGAATTGTGCATTTGGTGCATTAACAAAATCTTCATTTACCACTTCATGTTCACCGATAGGGGTTGCTAGTTGATTAAATAGACCAGCTATATAAGTGGCTGGGTAATGATCATCGCTAGCCTTTGCCTCAGCAAAAGCCCCTCGCAATCCGAAAAAACCATTTCCAATTGTTAACAATGATTCTTTTGAACATTCTTTTTTACCTGCCCCTATTCCATGGTAATCTAAGTGCCAAGTATGATAAGAATAAAACTCACGGATGGCGTCATCAAGTCCAACTTTATCTACTTCCGCTTGTGTTAGTACAGGAAGTCCTATTTCATCCATCAATGCCAATCTTACATCTACCAGTTTGCCATCCACTAGGTAGACTGTATTGGAAAATGATGATTGACACTCGCCCTCCATTATGATTGCTTTATGTTTAGTTTCCAGTAATTTTTTGAGACAATCTTTTAAATCTTCTAAGTCATTTGTTAGACTAATAATTTCTTCAATATTGTTATCTTTCATAATGACTTGTGATTCTTTAAACAATAACTTAATAACTACCATGAAATCCTTCCTCCTGTTTACAATTTCTAGCCGGATGAGACACTAGGCAAACAAGAAATAAAGCTACACCTTTTTTAGGCATAGCTTTTTTCATCTTGCATCATTAACCTTACTCAGCCATTTTATTTAACTTTGTTTTAGCAAAGACCATTGTCAATACAATTGGTACTGCAATCGCAATCAACATTGAAATCGCAAAAGTAATCATGCTTCCCGTTTGGATCGACAAAATTCCTGGAAGTCCACCTACACCAATCGAGTTAGCTGTTGTATTTGTCATTACTGAGAATGTTGCAGCAAGCGCTGAACCAATGATAGCAGCTAAGAATGGGAATCCGTATTTTAAAGTGATACCGAACATAGCTGGTTCCGTAACTCCTAGGTAAGCTGAGATACAAGCTGGAATAGAAACCTGCTTTTCCTCTTCATTCTTGCGATTAACAAAGATCATTGCAAGTACTGCTGAACCTTGTGCGATGTTAGAAATTGCAATCATTGGCCACAAATTAGTTCCACCAAACTGAGTAATCAGCTCTAAATCAATCGCATTTGTCATATGGTGTAAGCCTGTTATAACTGCAGGCGCATACAAGAATCCAAACACACTTGCAAACAGCCAGTTCACACTTGATTCGAGTCCAGCATTCACAGCATTAGAAATCCATGAACTAATTGTCCATCCAATCGGGCCTAATATCCAATGAGAAAATATAATTGCTGGTAAGAGTGCTAGAAATGGCACAAGAATCATTGATATGGCTTGTGGGGAAATTTTTCTAGCAAATCGCTCTAAATACACGAGTGCAAATCCTGCCAAAATCGCTGGAATAACTTGTCCTTGGTATCCTCTCATACTAAGTTGGAAAAAACCAAAGTCCCAATAAGGTATTGTCCCACCTCCAGCTAGATGTCCTGCAACACCCCAAGCGTTATGCAGCTGCTCTGATACAAGAGTAATCCCTAGTACAATACCCAGAATTTGAGTCGTCCCCATCTTCTTCGTAATCGACCACACGATACCAACAGGCAAGAGATGGAAAATCGCTTGTGCTGGCAACCATAAGAAATGATTTACACCATTCCAAAATACTGAAGTCTCAACAAGCGTTCCATTAGCAAATTCAATGTTTTCTAAAATATTTCTAAACCCTAAAATCAGACCCCCAATAACAAGTGCAGGAATAAGTGGTGAGAAAATTTCTCCTAAATTATCCATCAACTTCTGTAAAGGAGTCAAATTACTCTT
>Ga0123355_10022890_pt1 | contig 10017 bp, 8 predicted proteins | sample TergutEmb28metaG_3_FD_89872 | JGI IMG/M metagenome (GOLD analysis project Ga0123355, IMG submission 89872) | Embiratermes neotenicus P1 segment gut microbial communities from Petit-Saut dam, French Guiana - Emb289 P1 | ecosystem: Host-associated > Arthropoda: Insects > Digestive system > Gut ...
ATGAATGTAGCATGGTTTGCACCGTGTGGATTTTGCACAGTACCTGTTTTTCCGACAACGGTTATTCCGGGTATTCGTGCACGCCATGCTGTTCCTCCGGGTGCGTGTACCGCATCATACATCCCCCAATTTATGGCATCAAAATGTTCCGGATCTACCATCGTATAACGTCTTGTGATAAAATCTCTGTCGGGAATAATCGTATCGTCGATGGTTCGAACAAGATGTGGCGTGATGAAATAACCTCGATTTGCTGTAATTGCCGCCAAATTTGCCATTTGCAAAGGTGTGATGCCGACCTCTCCTTGTCCGATACTTACCGAACGAAAATTGCTGAACGCCCAGCGATTTTCGCCGTGCATACGGTCGTAAAGTGCTACCGTTGGAATGAGTCCTCGTCTTCCGCCGGGAAGATCAATATTCAAACGTTCGCCAAAACCAAAACTGCGAATATATCTGTTCCATTCTTCCAAACCTATTCGGCTGTCAATAAAAATACTTCGATCTCTGCCTTGTTGTATGGATCGCCTAAATACCGCCACAAAATAAGGATTACACGAAACCGCTTGCGCATCTCGCATATTACGTACCGGGCGATGCGGACGACAACCAACTTGCGATTGATCGCAAGGAAAACTTGAATTTTCATCAATAACTCCTTGCTGCATGGCAATTAAGCCGACCGGAATTTTGAAATGTGATCCGGGAGGATATTCTGCTTGTAATGCTCTGTTGAATAATGGTCGTTGCGGATCAAGTTGAAGTTGGCGAAAATTTCTGCTGAAATTACGACCCACTAAAAGATTCGGGTCGTAGGTTGGCGAACTCACAAACGCCAATATTTCTCCGGTTGCAGGCTCTATCGCCACAATCGCTCCGCGTTTGTTTTGCATCAATTGTTCTGCCAATTTTTGAACTTCGATGTCCAACGTAGTTTGCAACGACATTCCGGGAACGGAAGGCACATCAAACATACCATCTCGAAAACTTCCTCGCACCCGATTATGAACATCTACCAATAAAACTCTATTGCCTCTTTCGCCCCGCAAATATACTTCATAAAATTGTTCCAAACCACTAAGTCCGATATAATCGCCCATTCTGTAATATGGGTCGTTATCGATTATTCTTTGATCGACTTCGCCGATATAACCCAAAACATGTGCCGCTGCAGGTATCGGATATCTGCGAACTGTTCTGGGAACAACATAAAATCCCGGAAATCTAAACAAGCGTTCTTGCAATTTTCCAAAGGTTTCTGTCGAAAGTTGTGGCTCAAAAAGTGATGATGTAAATCTCGAATGTCGTCTGGCTCTTTCGAGATTTCTGCGAAAATCTTCTATGGAAATACCAATCAATTGACAAAATTCCAGCGTATCCATTGCTCTGACTTGTCCGGGAATCACCATCAAATCATATACCGCTTGATTGTAAACCAACAGCACGCCGTTTCTGTCAAAAACCAAACCTCGTGCCGGGTGTTGTGTAACATTTCGCAACGCATTACCGCTTGCTGCTCTGCTGAATTCTTCGTTCACAATTTGCAGATAAAACAAGCGTGCAATAAAAATCACAAACACCACAACAATCATGGTGACTATTTGACGTTTGCGATTTTTTTGCGGATCTCTCATCGAATGTGGATGTCGGGAGTTATCACTCTATTGCTTTGAACGGAATCTCTGTCAAACATGTAAATTTCGAATCTAACAATTCCAAGTTCAGCTCGTTGTAAGAGAGGAAAATCATCAAAAAAACCAACATCAAACGTTCCGCTCACAGAGCCGGAACCCAAATTCGGAACGGCGAAAGATTTGACCCAGTTTTCCGGACTCGTTGGATGAATGGTTTGCATGGGAACGTAAATGGTGTCGGTCAGCGATATTCTATCGAACACATGAACAAAAAGATTGTGGGTTGTATCAGGAGCAATATTACCGATATTTCCATTGCCGTCTTGAAATCTTATCAGCAAGCTTATACCCACAAGGCTATCTCTATTTACTGCATCGACCCAAAATTGCACTCTTTGGAATTCTAAAATCGTTTCCGGTGGAAAACTTTCTTCCGGAATACACGAAAAAAATCCCAAACAAATAAGTGGAATTATGAAAAATTTTCGTATCTTTGCAAAGGTATTGGTCATGAGGCACATCTGATTCTAATCCACAAAGATACAAAAAAAATCTCAATTCATGGCATTTTTTGAAAAAATATTTTCAATTTCTTCGGAAGCTGAGTTCAATGAAGTCGCGTTGGAGATGTTCGAATTTCAGATGCAGAACAATCCGTTGTATGCAAAATTCGTCAATGGGGTACGAGGTACGAGGTACGAGGCATATGGCGAAGCCACCCTTCACCCTTCGCCCTTTACCCTTCGCCACTATTCGGAAATCCCGTGCTTACCCATAGAAATTTTCAAATCTAACAAGATTTTAATTGATGGCGTGAATACCGACCAATACTTCGCAAGTAGCGGAACAACCGGAGCAAACACGTCAAAACACTTTGTTGCAGATTTTAGTGTTTACGAAAAAAGTTTTACAAAAGGGTTTGAACACTTTTTCGGAAACCCCGAAAACTACGTGATTTTGGCTCTTTTGCCGAACTATTTGGAGCAAAAAAATTCGTCGCTGATTTATATGATGATGTCGTTGATTGAACAAACGAAATCTCCGGAAAGCGGTTTTTATTTGGATAATTTTGAGGAATTAAATTCTGCAATTCAAAACAACACAAAAAAAACAAAAATTTTATTTGGCGTTTCCTACGCATTGTTAAATTTCGCTGAAAAACATCCGCAAAAATTAGAAAACACGTTGGTTTTCGAAACAGGTGGCATGAAAGGTCGCAGAGAAGAATTGAGCAAAACCGAACTTCACAGCCGACTTTGCGATGCGTTTGGTGTTGAAAACATTTATTCCGAATACGGCATGACAGAATTGTTTTCGCAAGCCTACTCCAAAGGTAAAAACAAATTTTCTTGTCCGCCTTGGATGCGTGTATTTACAAGACCTTTGAGCAATCCGCTGGGTGTTGAAAAACACCATATCGCAGGCGGAATCAACGTGATTGATTTGGCAAATTATGATTCTTGTCCGTTTATTGCGACACAAGATTTAGGAAAAATAGTTTCCGAAAATGAGTTCGAAATTCTCGGAAGGATTGAAAATAGTGATATTCGGGGGTGTTCGTTATTAACGGAAAACGACCAATAAAAAACAACTAAAACGAAAAAAATGAGCAGAAACCTAATTTCCGGCATTCAACAAATCGGCATCGGCGTTACAAACGTTGAGCAAGGTTTTGAAATTTACAAACAAGCGTTTGGTATGAACGTTCGCATGTTCGACGATGAAGGAACGGCAAAACTCATGCTTCCCTACACCAACGGACAACCGCAAAATCGACGTGCAATTTTAGCGTTGAATTTGCGCGGTGGTGGCGGATTTGAAATTTGGCAATACACCACACGAACGCCGCTTTCTCCTGTGTTTGCACCCGAGCTCGGGGATTTGGGTTTTTCGATTTGTAAAATCAAATCCGACGATATTCAAGGTGCACACAACCATTTGCAAAAACATTTTACGATGCTTTGCGAGCCGCAAAAAGCACCCGACAGTTTAATGCATTTTTTCTGTCAAGATTCGTTCGGAAATATGTTTGAAGTCATGGAAGGGTTGCCGTTTTTCGGCGGTGGGCGTAGCAAAACGGGCGGTTGTGCCGGAGCAATTATCGGCGTATCCGATATGGAAAAATCCATGAAATTTTACAACGAGGTGTTGGGCTATGATATGGTGATTTATGATGAAACCTCTGAATTTGCTGATCTTTCAGGAATTCACGGTGGACAAAAAACATTTCGCAGAGTGTTGCTTTCTCACAGCGAGCCGCGTGTTGGTCCGTTTTCACGTTTGTTGGGAGCATCTTATATCGAACTTTTACAAGCCCAAAATTATGAAGGCAGAAAACTTTACACAGACCGTCAATGGGGTGATTTAGGTTATATTCATTTATGTTTTGATGTGAAAAATATGAATCAAATGAAAATCAATTGCGAAAAACAAGGTTATCCGTTTACAGTGGATTCTGCTATTGCCGGCGAAAAGTTTGATATGGGCGATGCCGCAGGACGTTTCGCCTATTTGGAAGATCCGGACGGAGCACTTATCGAATTAGTGGAAACCTACAAAATTCCTATTTTAAAAAAATTAAATCTTTACATCAATCTCGAAAAACGAAATCCGCTAAAACCTTTGCCGGACTTTATGTTAAAAGCATTACGATTTGCATAACCATTAACCGTCATTCCGAGCGAAACACACGAAGTGTGTGAAGTCGAGAACCGAAAACACGAAGTGTTGAGTTCAACGAAGTTAAATCCCCTTGCTATGAAAAACATTTTCTTAATCTTCATCACAATTTTCATCGTCAGTTGTACGCAACAACCGCGACAAGTGCGGTTTTCAGGCTTTGCTTTGGGTACGTATTACCTTGTCACGTATTATCATCCGGAAGGAAAAAATTATCAATCGGAAATAGATTCAATCCTTCGAGAATTTTTGTTTGTGGCATCGCTTCACGAGCCGAAATCGGAAATAAATGCGGTAAACAACAACGTAGATGTCGTGCTAAGTCTGATGTTTCAGGATATTTTTAACAAGGCGGTTTCGATTAGTGAAAAGACTAATGGTGCATTTGATTTTACCGTTGGACCTTTGGTTAGAGCGTTTGGTTTTTGGAATGTCGAACGTGAAGTGATGACCGATGAAAAAATCGCAGAAATGCTGAAACTGGTTGATTTTAGAGGGATTCAGATTATCGACAACAGAATTGTCAAACAAAACCCAAACATCAAAGTTGATTTTAACGGCATCGCAAAAGGCTATGCGGTTGATTTAATCGGACAATTTTTGGAAAGCAGAGGCATCGAAACGTTTTTGATTAGTATCGGAGGAGATGCACTTGGTCGTGGTATAAGACCCAATGGAAATTGTTGGCGTGTGGGCATTGAAACTCCCGCTGAAACGTTCCTTTCTCGGCGTGAAGTTGAAGTGGTTGTATCGCTTTGCAATGCGGCTTTATTAACGTCTGGAACATATCGCAGATATTTTGAACAAGACGGCAGACGGTTTTCGCACACCATTGACCCAGCAACCGGCAGATCGGTCGAACACTCGCTTTTGAGCGTTTCTGTGCGAGATTCCTATGCTTGGCGTGCCGATGCTTTTGCAACGGCATTCATGGTTTGGGGTGTTGAAAAATCGTTACAAAAACTCGAAGATTTGCCTGGTGTAGAAGCATTTTTTATCTCTGCCGGCGATGACGGAACACTTGTCATCACACAAAGTGACGGATTTTAATTTTTTTTCGTATCTTTGCAATAAAAAAATAACATGAAAATCGAAAAAAACAGTCGTGTGAAAATAGCTTATATGCTAAAATACGACAACGCAAACGGCGACATTATTGAAAATATTTCCGCCGAAAATCCATTGGAAATCACCATTGGAAACGAAGACTTGCTTGAAAAATTTGAGGCAAAAATCATAGGATTAAAAACAGGCGACACCTTTGAATTAACGCTTTCTCCGGAAGACGCCTACGGAAACTACGATGAAGAAGGCATCGTCAGTGTTCCGAAAGCCGAACTCATGGAAGATGTCGACGGCGTTGAAATCTCGGAAGGAGAAATAGTTCCTATCGTTACAGACGATGGTGAAGAATTAGAAGCCGTAGTTTTAGAAATCGAAAAAGACATTGTCACTTTAGATTTTAATCATCCTTTGGCTGGCGAAACCCTTTATTTTTCAGGAAAAATTGTTGATATTAAATAAAAAATCATAACATGAACAATCACAAAACTACTATTGCGGAATGGATTCATGCTTTTCGTCCTTGGACATGGGCAGCATCTATAATGCCTGTTACTTTAACGTCTGCATACGCCTTTTATTTGCAAAAATCGGGCATGATGTCCGTTGAATGGTGGTTACTACCTCTCATTCTTCTCGCTGTAATCGCTTATCAATCCGGTATGAATATGGCCAGCGATTTGGACGATTTCAAGTGGAGAGTCGATACTACAGAATCTCTCGGCGAAGAAAAACTGCTTGTGTCCGAAAAATCTACTGAAAAACCTTGGAGAAAAGTTTATGTCTGTGTACTCGGTTTTGGAACGCTTATTGGTTTTTTTCTTGCCTACCATTTATGGCAAGCCGGACACGGTTTACACTTGCTTTGGCTTGGCGGATTCGGTTTGATTTCAGGATACTATTACATTTACTTCAAAAAATATGGGTTAGGTGATTTGCTGATTTTTACTATATTCGGACCGCTTATCACGTTAGGAACATTTTATGTCCTCACCGGGCAATTATCTTTAATGGCTGTATTGATAGCCATCCCAACGGGATTAATCAATTGTGGCATTTTGCATGCCAACCACACGCGTGACATTTCGTATGACATAAAAGCAGGTATTCACTCATTAGCGTCTATGGCGGGTTTTCGCAGTGCACAGTGGCTCTATGCGATATTCGTTTTTGGTGCATATTTAGGTGTTGGAATCCTGATTGTTCTCAACATTTTACCGCTCACGAGTTTGTTGGTGCTTTTGGTGCTTCCGATAGCTATAGTCAATGTGAAGACAATGTTTAAAGCCTCGTCGGACGACCCGAAGACCATCTTAACGTTGGATGAAATGACCGGAAAATTGCAAGTCGCATTTACCGGATTGCTTTCGCTTGGAATTTTTATTCATACGCTAATCTGGGTATAATGATCAGGTTTTTTCGACTTTATTTTTCTCGCATTTTGGCGCTTTTTTGTGGAATTTGTCTGTATGTTTCCGGACATTCGCAGAGTATGGGCTTTCCAAGATCGTCATTTCTTGAGGTTAATACTGCCTTTGGACAAGTTTTTAATACCAATGATTTTGTATCGACTATTCCCGGTTATCAGGCTTTTTCACTAAGATTTGCACAGACATCGACCGGTAGCCGATGGGAAGATTTTGCATATAATATGCCTTTTTTCGGCGTTGGTTTTTACATGCCTACTTTTGCAAATAATCCGGGTCTTGGAAATCCTTTTTCCATTTACATGTTTAGAGGAAGCACATTAAGACAGTTTACAAACGACCTCGGCTTGATTTTTGAAATAGGTTTAGGTTTGTCAATGAACTGGGATCATTACGATCCTTTCGATAATCCTAACAATATGGCAATAGGCTCACGCAATAATGTTCATGTCGGCATGAGGCTTTACCTGGAATATTTTTTGTCTCGAAATTTTAATTTGAAATTCGGTGTTGACTTAAACCATTTTTCAAATGGGGCATCTCGCAGACCAAACGGCGGAGTTAATTTGGGTGCGTTAAGCCTTTCTTTAGCCTATAATTTCAACCCACCAAACAAAGGAATGTTGTTGCGGAACCCTCCGCTTCTTGAGCCTCCATACGTTCCGGCACGTATTGACCACAGTGTGCAATTTATCATTTCAAGCCGACAAAGCCGTTTTTCGACATACGGCACAGGCCTACTCACAGATTTTGTCGATCATAGTTTTACGGTTTTAGGAGTGGCTTATAGTCCGATGATTGTGAGAGGTTTTAGGTATAAGTGGGGTCCCAGTATTCGTTTGATTTATGACGAAAGTTCGAGGGCAAGAGCATGGCGAGAAAAACATCCCATAGATGGACAATTGTATTATAGAGTAGAAATAGATCCGAGATTTAGAAATCGTTTGTCGTTAGGACTTGGATTTTCCGGAGAAATTTCTATGCCGGTTGCATCTGTTTTTGCCAAACTTGGCTATAACGTTTATCACAGACACCTCGTTGATAGCCGGCTTTATCAAGTTGTCGGCGTAAAAGCCTATTTGCAAGATAATTTTTTCGCAACATTCGGTATAAGTGCAACACAATTTAGTCAGGCACAATATTTGTATTGGAGTTTCGGTTATACATTCTCAACAAAACCCCGAGAACGAAGACGAAGATAGAAACGTACAATTGTGCGTTTCCACAAAACAAAAAATAAATATCATGAACAACTTTCAATTTCAAAATCCGACCAAACTCATTTTCGGAAAAGGACAAATCACAAAATTAGCAACGGAAATCCCGTTGAACAAAAAAATCCTCATCACATTCGGAGGAGGAAGTGTGAAACAAAATGGCGTTTACGACCAAGTGAAAGAAGCCTTGAAAAATCACAGCTGTGTGGAATTTTGGGGCATCGAGCCCAATCCAACGGTTGAAACGTTGCGTAAAGCTATTGCTTTGGGCAAAGAAAAACACATTGATTTTTTGTTGGCTGTCGGCGGTGGATCTGTGTTGGATGGCACCAAATTAATTTCTGCCGGAATTTGGAATGAAAATGATGCGTGGGACATCGTGATAAATCCGGAATTACATGGAAGATATCTGCCTTATGGTGCAGTTTTAACCTTGCCGGCAACAGGTTCGGAAATGAATCAAGGTGCTGTGATTTCTAACACGGCGACAACTGAAAAAATCCCGTTTTATTCATCCTTTCCAACATTTTCGATTTTAGATCCTGAGACCACATTTTCATTGCCGAAATTTCAAGTGGCAGTAGGCATTGCAGATACGTTTATGCACGTGATGGAACAATATCTAACCAAAACTGACGAGTCGCCCTTGATGGATCGCTGGTCGGAAGGCATTTTACATACCTTGGTAGAAATTACACCAAAAATCCAAAAAAATCAGCACGATTACGACCAAATGGCAAATTTTATGTTCTGTGCAACTATGGCTTTGAACAGAATCATTTCGATGGGTGTTTCGCAAGATTGGTCAACACACATGATCGCTCACGAAATAACCGCACTGCACAATACAACGCACGGACAAGCTTTGGTTTTGATTTTCCCTTCACTGATGCAGGTTATGAAAGAGCAAAAGCAAGGAAAAATTTTGCAGTATGGCGAGCGAATTTGGGGCATCACCGAGGGCTCTACGGAAGAAAAAATACAAAAAACCATTGCAAAAACCGAAGAGTTTTTCCGTTCGTTGGGCTTAGCAACTAAACTGTCTGAATTGAACATTGGTCAAGATTCGATAGATAAAATTGTTGCTCGTTTCGAGGCAAACGGAAAGGTTTTTGGGGAAAACGAAAACATTACGTCTGCTGTTGTGAAACAGATTTTAGAACTTGCTTTGTAAGGACGAATGCATACTCGTCCCTACATTTTCACCATATAATTTGGCTGTTTGTAAAATTTTTCGTATCTTTGCGGACTATTATAGTGTCCTAACGGTATGAAAAAACTGATTTTTTGCGTTTTGATGTTGGCTTTTGCCGTGTCAGTTGTACGTGCTCAACGCTCGGAAATCGGTGTTTTTGCCGGCGGATCGTTCTATATGGGAGATTTAAATCCTTCGGGATTGTTTCATCAAACACAAGTTGCCTTTGGTGCCGTTTACCGCTACAATCTAACGACACGCTGGGCACTTCGTGGAAACGTTCTGCTGGGATCTGTTCAAGCAGGAGATCCCAATCCCGAACTTAATACGCTGCATTTTCGTTCGAGAATCAACGAATTTTCAGTTCAAGCGGAAATAAATTTTTTGACGTTTTTTACAGGAAGCAGAAATCATCGGTTTACACCTTACCTTTTCGGAGGAATTGGTGTGTTTACGTTTAATCCGCAGGCTCTTTCTTCCGATGGCAGCAGATGGGAAGATTTACGTCCATTGGGAACCGAAGGTCAATGGCTGATGCCGGATCCGCCTCTTGTTCCGGATGTAGAACCTTATAGTTTAACACAGATTACGTTTCCTTTCGGACTGGGCTTCAAGTTTAGCTTGAGTCAAAGAATTTCCCTTGGTGTGGAGTGGGGCATGCGAAAAACACTTACAAATTATTTAGACGATATCGGCGGTTTTTATGTTAATCCTTCAATTCTCAATGCACAGATGGGTCATGAGGCATATGTTCTGTCTCGACGTTCGTTAGACGGCTGGACAAATCCTGCTGACGCTCCTGA
>Ga0123355_10022891_pt1 | contig 10017 bp, 6 predicted proteins | sample TergutEmb28metaG_3_FD_89872 | JGI IMG/M metagenome (GOLD analysis project Ga0123355, IMG submission 89872) | Embiratermes neotenicus P1 segment gut microbial communities from Petit-Saut dam, French Guiana - Emb289 P1 | ecosystem: Host-associated > Arthropoda: Insects > Digestive system > Gut ...
GCCACGCCTTTTTTATCCAAAACAAACTACGACAAAAAAAAAAAAAAGGGGGTTAGTTTCTTTACTCACAAATTTTAACAAAAAAATGATGAAAAAAAAGGGAAGAAAAGTGGGGGGCGGGGGGGCGGAGGGAAGCTTCATGGCCTTTAAGATCCCCTAACTTAAATCCACTAGATTTTTACTTATATACCCATTTAAACATACTATAAATGCTACAGCAGAGAAAAGTATAGCGGTACAACAACAAAGAATGAAATTGAGACGTGAGTCAATTTGTTGAAATCTTGGGATATCTGAGCACGTGCCGCCATGTCAGTGATATGCACAGATATTGCATTTAAGCACAGCAACAAGAATTTCACTTCTCTTTGTAATGTGCTGTTGTTAAGATGGTAATCTGCGCAGTGTGTTGAGGCCATTTGCAGATTTACACTTTTCGGTTGGTGGGTTTAAGTTTGCTTTTATTCCTTCTACCAAAATTATATTGCTGCTAAAAAAAGTTACAGCATTCAACTAACCATGCTTGCATATAAACTTTTCTTTGTTACTGAGCGATGTGGCATTATTATTATATTTATTATTAATAAATGCCCACTGAATAAATACCCATAGATTTATTATTTTCTTATTATATAGCGGCGAGAGTTACACACCACCATTGACATCAGTAGGAAATACAGATTAGTCACATGTAGTATCCTTATTATTTCCAGTAGATCAAATCCCAGGAGAAGGGAGTCGAACCGCTGTTCCACTCATATGAAGAGAATGGGTATGTGGCTATACTAGGAATGTAAAGTTCGTCTGCTAGCAGATATATGCTCTGAGCTGCTGGGAATATGTGGAATTTTATATTTGGTAGAGAACACTAAACCGACAATCTGATAGCGATACTCTTACTGTCTCCAGTATTCTGAAACAGATTGTAGGATAGTAGGAAATTTTGGTCGTTGTTAAACGCAACTTTTTACTTCAGACATTACGTAAATTTTTCCGCATAGAGTTAAACAAATATGTGTATTCTGATCTATATTTTCTACAAGAATTACAGGTGGCAATAAACAAATGTAAAATCTGAAACTGGTAAAAAAAAAACAGAACATCTGATAGGACAATGTAACAGTGTAATATAAACAATCTGCAGGAAGAAAAGCTGGATCACCACCCTTTTTCATGCAAATTATCCATCTCCCAAATATGAAAATTTCTGATAAATTTGAACAAAGAAATATCAGAAAGAAATATCCTTCTTAGCACAGCGCCTGATTTGAAATATTAAGAAAAATATTTCGGCTAAGAGCATTTCGCACAAATTTTACACTCCACTTACAACACGTCTTTCCACACCGGCAGTTCATAAGTAAGTCTCTCTGTCTGTCCACACGCATTTTGCCACTCCCACTCAGCAACTTCCCTTCCGCCTAGCAACAGTTTTGGCGGTTCAAACAGATTCGTACTGTTGCTAACGGAAGAGGAAGTGATCCGGCGGCCTTTTGTCATAACTTCGGAAGAGAGCTCGACTACTTTAAAACTGAGATACACTCTATACACTCTCTGCACTCTCTACACTCTATATACTCTATAAGTGGACTCCCAAGAACTAATTCCCCATATTCTACAAGAAATGAAATATACAAAATTTGGATAATGAACGAAACGTTTATATATTATTATTATTATTATTATTATTGTTGTTGTTGTTGTTGTTGGTTTTTTTTGTTGTTGTTTCGTTGTTGATCTTTAAGTGCAGATTAAGTATTGGAATGGAGAATTTGTGGAATGATTCTGAGGGGGGGAAACCCGAAGAATTGGGAGAAAAACCTATCGCAGTGCCAGTTGCTCAACCAGCACGTACTTAGCCTAGTATACATGACCTAGCGCAGGATCGAAGCTGAATCTCCGCATTGACAGGCCGGCGACTAAATGCCTTATCCATGTCACGCGCACTCAATTCGACCTTTAGGGCCCTGGTACGTACATTTCTTCACGTGTAATCAAGCGAAATCTTTCCTCATTGAGCCTAATTATTAGTGGATCGATAGACAAGTTCAGCACTCGCGTGCAGGGTGGCCATTGTTGTTCCCAACCTCGAGTGAACTTATCATGCTGTAGTCACGAGAGTCTGCTTCATCTGATGTGCAAAGGTCGGGAGTCAAAGCTGTTAACCGCCAAATCTCGCCCACACGCGCCAGAATATGGATAAATTTCAGGGTCTTTAAGAAGGCGGTTATATAAGGCTATAAAATGTTACGACCTTTCAGTCCGCATTGTATAGAAATGCGTGCCGTGTTTCTTGTTCATGATACGGGGCACTGCAAGGTTACAATCGAAGTATTCACCTTCTTTTAATTGCAAGAATTTCGAACAGACGGATGTTTTAGCGTGATATATGTAGGGTCATTATACGAAAAACCAACTGGTCATTACAGTGCCTCAGCAAATGCGGACGGTAATCAGCCACGATATGTTAGTAATCACATCATTCAGTGACACATTTATCCGTACAATTTCCATTAGCACTGTTTCCAACTCCACAAATGCAAGTAAATATCGTCAAAGTCACCATATTGTTAGGTATAAAGCACTCAGTGTTTCTGTCAACCAACCTATAAAAATGATTTCGTATATCTAGCTTCCTACAGTTATTATCCTTTAGCAGCACCATCAGAGCGGAAGCTACATCAATATTTCACGCACCCATCGTGCTGTTACGTTCGATTCCCGCCCTGGCCTGGATATGTCTCTTGCGAGTGTTGTGTGTTGGCAGGTAGAGGTCTCGGCGCCGGGCTGAACACTCGTTCAGAGGAGTCCAACTGAGTGTGGTGTGTCTGAGTGTGATAGTGAAACCTCGATAATGGGGAGGTCCTGGCCCACTAGGGGCTGTTGTTATATCACGTTCTACAACAGTCACTTCTGTTTGTAAGAACATTTCACAAATCTTAATGTTCTGCCATAATACATGCCTTTAAAAAACTCCGGAAACCAGGTTAATATAGCGGTAGAGCTTCATTCTGATATCAGAGTAAAATTCTGTTCGAATCTCGGTAGGGTTACTGTCAAATATGGAAAGTTCTTTCAGTTTACTCAGTCACAGAAACATTTTGACATAGCCCACGACCACTTGTTCCGGAACCCGTGGCTGTCCTCCCTTATCATTCAATGGCACTAAACTGTATTTCGAGGTCCAGTGGCACCACTACTTCATAATTTTCATCTATAGGGAACGAAATACTTAGAGACATAATAAGAAAATAAATTTCTACCGTGCATAAGCTCACATATAACGTAAAGAAGACAGTAGAATATGGCATATTGAATACTGGAATAGTAATAATAAAAATAATAATGAAAGAAACGCTGGTACGAGCATGTACCAAAGTCAGGAGAAACCAGTCGTAAAATTAAGGTAACCATGTTATAGAATCAACAAGTGAAACCTGACAGAACCCTCCACAACAACAATTTATGATAATGCAAAACGGACTTGTATATCAATAGCCAATGCAAAAATAGGACAGAGTAAAGTAATCAAGAATGAAGCCGAAAATATTTTAAAATACAAAGAGCCTGCAATTGAATACAGCGCGTATGACATATAAAAACAGAATTCATACTAATAATTACAGGGGCAAACGGAGTTATCCTATTCTATAACATGAAGACGTGTAGGAGGTGTAGAGGTATAGCTCCATTCATATTTGACTTCAACACTAGCTGGAGATGAGCAATAATTTTTCACTCCCCGGCCGCTTACACTCAGGAACGAATAATGAAGCCCTTTGAATAAGATGCTAGGTGGTGCCCCAGAGCGAATCTAAACGTTTTGGAGAAAAGGAAAGTCACTTGAAGTTTTTATAGGAAATGAAAAACACTCCATCAAAGATGTAACACAATTCCCGAATTTCATTAAAATAAGACTTAACTTTTGAAAGACAAATTATAGTCCACAAGTCTAACACTACCGAGCGAGCACAGACTAGGCTACAAATTAACAGCATTCGTCTTGGTTGAAAGAACTGAACCCGCGTTTAGGCGATCATGCATGCTACACGCACAATGTAGCAATACACATTTATATATGTAATTCGACTATACTATACGCCATGGCGTATGAGCATCTAACTGAAAAATAGGACTGGGATATCAGATCTGCTTTGGTAAAGTGTCCTACGAAATACTGCATAACATTCTGGTACAAAAGTTGTGAATGTGTTTAACAGAGGCCTCATTCTGCTACCAAATAAAAAATACAGATCAACAGATTCTTACCAAACAAATGATCAGTTCGGAAAGACTGCCCACTGAGCACAGTAATGTGCACATTCGTAAGAAACAGAGTGTTTCTGCGCGAGTATCTAGCGATTAAAGGCACTTCGGAAAGCTCAGTAAAGTTCTACGCAACAGCTTCCGCAAATAATTGTGAAATACAAATACTGCCAACAATGTGCACAAGGAAAATCAAGACCATTGTAGCGATTAATTGGGAAAAATTATAAAAAAGTAACATACATGGGGGAAGAAATCTGTTTGAGAGTACTGATTAGGGAAAATATTGCCGCTGACATATTTACCAGAACTATAGTCGTGTACGTAATAAAATTAATAACAATAGGACAAGCAACACGAATTAAAAGAGCCGCCCGATAGTATATATCAGCCGTATATGTAACTTATTTAGAGTAACTCCAGAAAACAGAAAGTGTGGCCACTCACGGAGACAAATATTTCCAAAACGAAGAAAAGTAGGCTACAATTAAAATTTCTAAGTTCTTGATATCTAGACTCCGCAAATTATCTAGTTTCCGAAACAAAATATAATGTTTCTGAAATTTGATCTGTTGCTATCTTCGCGTGGAAAATTTGGGAGACATATACTGGTTGAGCCTGACAGAACTAGTTGTTATGGGCATTTTCCAGAGAGAAAGTTCGTGTGGCCCTATTACACTTCTTCCAATATTGCCGGTCTTCAAAATTCTAGATTGCGCACTATGGTGGTCTGTTAAAAATGTAGTGTAAATGTCTGCTGCGTCCAAATAGGTCGAAAAATCAGTGATCCGGATTTCACAAGTCACGCTGTAAACGGCAGAGGAGGTGGTGTGCAGGATATGAGTAGAATTGGAGTGCCGTCGGCACATACCGTGCAACACAATATAAAGGTCGCGCAAGATGCACATTTATAAACTCACATGACATAATATAAAAGATGAGCATATTGTGCGTTTATAAACCCACTTTGAAACGATTACAGTTTTTCCTTCCACTGCAATATTCAAAACATAACTTGAGCCATGAATTTCTAAAGATTTTCCTCGAAGTTTGTAACCACTCTGTATGTTCTTTTAAAAAGAGTTTGTTGAGACACTCTGCTTAAAGCTCCTGTTTTATACGAGAAATGAAGAAATCAAAATCTCCTTGTGATAATTCACGTGTTTTTCTTTGCCCTTTCCGGGCAAATACCTGACTATAAAACACTTCCACATGATAAATGTTTCACATAGTGCTATGTAACGCGACACATTTATCCAGTTGCAAAAGGTCGATTGAAAATTTGTAATTGTTTAATCTCTGCATTTGGAACAGCATATTTAAATAATACAATATGCAATGTAAGGCTTAGAGTGAAACTGTTCAGAATGAAAATAAGTAGCAAAGTAGAGTCAGAAAAATTACAGAACAAAGCTTAAAGTATCTTCCTTATTTGGCAGTTTTAAACAAACAGATTAAATTTACAAACATTATGAATTTTCCCAGAAGTATAATGTGCTACGGTTAATCATTTCTCCTTATTTTTTACTCAGCACATAACAATGATCTTTGCTTCTCAAGTTCCCGTCTTTCAGAACTCGCCTCTAACCGAAAGTAATAACTACAAATTACAAATAACACTGGCCAACAAAGATTTTGGCCCATGAGGAAAAATGTCTGGTTCTGATGTATTTTTGGACGCTGAATTCAAATATGTTTCCAGAATTTCTCTATCACCCACACGTTTCACTTCAGGTTAAAGGGCTGGAATCTTTTGCGCCAGGACACTAAGGTGTGTTTTACCGTGGGCGCCATGAAGAATTCAAGGATTTCTTCTCCCAGGAAGATGGTGTAGTGTTTTGCAATGATGTTTGTTCTGTTATGGAAGTTCTTGGCCATGTATATAACCCAGATCAGTGGCACTTGTTCATTTATTCGTCAAAAGTGAGCTTGAAGGTGGTTCTACTCCACAACGGAAATAGATTCCCCTCCGTTCCTTTGGTTCATGCAGCCAGCATGAAGGAAAGTTATGAAAGCATGAAGCTGTTGTTGGTAAAGATTAAGTATGACGAATTTAAGTGGAAGTTATGTGGTGATCTCAAGTTGTGGCACTGCTACTCGGAATGCAACTCGGGTACACAAAATACTGCTGTTTCCTGTGTGAGTGGGACAGCTGGGACAAGAAGAACCACTATGTAAATAAACTGTGGCCTAAACGAACATCACTGACGCCAGGGGAGAAAAACGTCGTCAGTCCTCCTCTTGTTCTTCCGAAGAAAATTTTTCTGCCCCCTTTGGACATAGAGTTGGGCCTCATTAAAACAAAGAACTTTGTGAAAGGTACGGATAAAACCGACCGTGGATTCGAATATGTGAGGAATGTTCCCAAATGTGAGTGACGCAAAAATCAAGGAAGGTATATTTATAGGACCCCAGATAAGGGAACTGATACAAGACAAACAGTTCGAGGAAGACCTGAATGTGACTGAAAGAAATGCATGGTTGTCTTTTAAGAGGGTTTGCAAGGACTTCTTAGGAAATCACAAAGCAGCGAACTATCAGAATGTTGTGAAGGACCTGTTGACTTCGTATAAAGGTATGAGATGCAATATGAGTTTAAAAATCCGCTTTTTGGAGTCCAACTTTTTTCCAGAAAATCTCGGCGAAGTCAGTGACGAACAAGGTGAAAGATTTCACCAATATATTTTGGCTATGGAAAAGCGGTACCAAGGCAAGTGGACCTCAAGTATGTTGGCAGACTATTTCTGGACACTGAAGAGGGATGTACCTGAAGCCAATTACCGGCGAAAGTCATAAGCCTCTACGTTTTAAAGGTAAGTTCTGATAGAAAAATTCTGTATACATATCTGAATTCAGCATAAAAAGTACTGTTAAGTTCACCTATTGAAGTTCGTGGGCAGAAAAAAGAGTTAAATTCTGTTGTCCAGCGTAATTGATGCCGTTCCGAGTTTTACATATCAAGATGAATTAAGCGATAGGTGCATTATTTTATTTATAAAATATTTCAACCTCTCTTACATTCATTACAGGGTGTCCTGCATTGACTGCACAAATATATGTGACCTGAAATTCAAGCCGCCTCACTTACTCTAGAACACTTGTATTCAAAACGTTTTTCGCAAAACGGTGGCTCCCGGGACTGCCTTTAATGCATTCTACAAGCACATTTGCTTTATAACGAATAGGCAAATATAATTTTCATAACTTTTAAACGCATTTTTATTTTACTCTGTATCTTTGGATATGGTCTCAGCTGTTGCTATTTTTGGTGTAAATCGCAAAGAATAACATTTTGTTCTTCCAAACGTGCTTATATATTTTGTTTCCTTACATAAAGTTTATATTGTAGAGGTTTTATTTAATTTTGATCTAAAAGTACATTTTCCTTTGCATTGGTTCCGTAAAATTCAGAATTCCTCAAAACATTTCGCATATACTAAGATTATGGAGACCAGTGCTTTAGAAAACAGTGACAGATGAATACAATTACGCCGGTATTTATTTTTACTTAAAACTTATTCATAAACTGCTCATTTTATTAGCACAGACTAACTGAATGTTAGTCGAGTAAAGTTTCAGATTCATGATATCTGCTAATGTAACGTAAAGGAGAAGAATCAGACGATGACGATTCATACAAAATAATCTGTTACGAGACGATCTGGCTTGTTTTAGGCAAATCCTGCTATTCGCGTGGTAATAAATTGAAGCTTTGAAGGAACACAATATACAGAACACATATCTCCACATAAGTTTTGAGATACATAGTGAATTAGTGGAGAGTGGTGTCTGTGCAGACATGGTGTCATGTACAATTTTGATGCAGTATATCATCATGTGAAAAAATCTATAAAAGTATGGATAGTTGAGACCCGTAGTTCCAAGTCGGGACCTTCCAAACTCGAGAACAATTACAACGCGACGTTGTACCATATGCTGTAATTCAGTGAATAAAACACCACCACCACCATCATCATCATCATCATCTAGCCAAAATTGAGTTGGGCCACCTGGTGATCCGCTCCGCTCTCGTACATGCAGAATAAAACATGAAAACATTAAACTATGGTAAAAATTATAGAACAAACACATTGTTTTCGTAATACCTATAAAACACATTCATCTACATTCTTATACGTCCGAATATTTTCACAAGTTGCAGGTAAAAAGAAATTTGCCTAATAAGTGTTTGGTATCTGATATTTCGTTGGCTTTTCAATAAACGTTTGTAAGCAATTGCCATACACAATACAACATAACAGTATAAATAATATGATTTATATTCTAAAAGCTATATATTTTAGAACCAGAGATTGTATGGTATGGGACTTCGTTGCCATTCAGACAGACAAATAATGTGAGATAATGTGTCATTGCTCTACACATTTTTAAAATTGATAGCCCAAAAGTGGTTTCATCGTAAACTGAAACAGTTTGCGTTATACTGTAAAAATTAACCAATTATGTGTCAGTAAAAAATGCTGTGATAGAGTGCATTGCAAATATGTCCAATCCTTCCAAATGATCTTGTAATAAACAGAGGTAAATATTACTATGTTCAATAAGAAAAAGAAAAATAAGAAGAAGAAGAAGAAGAAGAGTCATTTTTGGGAAGCTGACAGTCGCTCACTTTTCTTCATAACCCCTTTCTTTACGGAACCAAGAGTTTTAGTGGCGTGTTCACAGGAGCCCCCACTTGACCGGATTCTATGCCATGTAATAAGATTCTCACAAGGGACTCTGTTTCGTGTAACTGAAGTAAGGTCGATAAAATGAAGAAAAATGTTAAATTCATGCAAGGGATTAAGAACTTTTAGCTGTAGAAATTATACCTTATCGCCAATTGTGTGCAGTACACGTTGCGTTTCGTTGACCCTCAGTGGTCGGATTCTGACAGCAACCTGCAACAGAAGAACAAACAGGCTATACATTAGCGGCAGCGTCTTTTAAACTTGCAAGGCCCAGTCTATGAAAAGTCCACCTATCGCCTGCTGTAGCGTTGGCAAACGTACACAATGTAATTCTATTTCATGTGGTTCTCACAGTCAACAGTGATTGTTTCGCTAAACTGCATTAACCAGTTGATATTCATAGTGGAGAGGGAGCCTGTTCTAGCTGAGGTAGGAACTCAGATTTTCCGTAAAATTTTAATGAAAGTAAGACAATTTGTTACAGCAGAGAGGAATGCTGAGAGAACCTTGGCAAAAACAGTGAGATCCAACACTTAAAACGGTAGTTAACTGGGTCGTTAACGTAATGAGTTTTTGTCATAACTTCAGGGTTCTGTATATCTGAAACCGCTGCATGTGGCTTACAGCGCTTATTTTTATGAGATAAGCTCTATAGCCTAACACTCAACTCCCGAAACTGTGGAGTACCTGGGTGTACCTAGGGCTTTCTGTCGAGTTTTCTCCCTTGGTCGAATATTCCCGTTTGATGGCGCCGAAAACTAACCTTTCACACACTTCCGCTTGCTCCTGCTATTTACAGCATTGCCCAGGGACCAGCAAGTGGAAGTAGGCTTAGGATTTGTTGCAGAGCTGATTTTCAGATGGCATTTCTCTGGTTTTACCAAGAATTTCTAATCACATCGACATCCACCCTGAGATCTTAACAGGCCTTTGCCCCCCCCCCCCCCCCCCCCCCCAAACCCGGAACAAAAAAAAAAAAAAAAAAAAAAGCATATAGGATTTTTTTTTTCTCTTCTTAAAATATAATCAACATACCCTCAACAACAAAAATTAAACACAA
>Ga0123355_10022893_pt1 | contig 10017 bp, 7 predicted proteins | sample TergutEmb28metaG_3_FD_89872 | JGI IMG/M metagenome (GOLD analysis project Ga0123355, IMG submission 89872) | Embiratermes neotenicus P1 segment gut microbial communities from Petit-Saut dam, French Guiana - Emb289 P1 | ecosystem: Host-associated > Arthropoda: Insects > Digestive system > Gut ...
TAGATTTATGAAACAAGCTGCATTTTGAAGAGGAAAAAACGGAGAGTATATACCGTGTTTAAAATATTCAGTACCTATATGTGTTGAATAAATATATAAAATGCAACGTTTAGAGGTTAGCGGTGCGGTACGACCACAACAGTCGTAATTAGGCGTCAAAGGGTTAAAGCCGTTAGGGAGGAAACAAACTGTATCATGGAGTAACACTGTATCACTGAGTTACCTTATTTAACTGTATATGCATATTGGTCTTCATGTGAAGTACGTCATTCTTCTCAGATTTTAATACAGCTTGAATATTTTCGATAGATTTTCGAAAAATACTTAAATTTCAAACTTCATGGAAATCAGTCATGTGGGAGCCGAGTTATATGCGGAAGGACAGACGGACAGACACGACGAAACTAATAGTCGCTTTGCGCAATTTTGCGATTGCGCCTAAAAATCTGTGACTTGTGTTCAGACATAACATCAATTAACATTAATAGGCTAAGCATTACGGAAAAACAAGTGCTATTCAAAAACTATTCTATTCTACGCCTGTTTAATTACCTTTAATAATACGCAGTAAGAAAGTGACAGTGCCCATTAAACTGAGGTCATTTAAGCAAATGGCCAAACCACAAACCATTTACAAATGAAACTATTCAACTATTAACGTTCATGGTAGGTTTATGCAAAATGAATATTTATAACAACGTTTCTAGAGTGACAATTTTAAAATGTTTTAAGGCTCGCCATTTCATAAGGATAACATAATATAGCTGTACATTAACAAATCCACAGCCATAATAGTGAGCATTTTCACATATTCTTTCAATTCATGAGCTGAGGAGTGTTTGGAAAATCAATACCGATATAATCCAACCAAAAGCTTTGTAATGATTTAACAGAATTCAGACATGTTTACTGGAACTGAGACTCCTTTTTTTCCTGTACATTGGTGTCTTAAAAACTGTGTCAGTTACAATATAGCCAAATATCTATAGCACTTTGATATGATCTTGATCAAACACACAAAGAACAACAGCATATTTATACAAGAAACCATCTGCAATAGCCTCAGTATTCTGAACAAATAGGCTTCTGAATTATTTTACATCTTTTTTTTCAAGCTCGTGGTTCTGTGCATCATAATTCAATGTGAATAGAAATCCAACAGATGCAACATTATGCAGATATTTATTTACTGCAAAGCTACTCTACATGTTTCGGGTGTCATGGCACCCATCATCAGGAGTATTAAAAACTATAACCGCAGCCTCCGGTACAGGTCAGACCACGTTGGGGGGTAGTAGCGGTACAAGTAGTATGACCTACACCGGAGGCTGTGGGTACAGTTTTTAATACTCCTGATGATGGGTGCTGTGACACCCGAAACATGTAGAGTAGCTTTGCAGTAAATAAATATCTGCATACTGCTGCATCTGTTGGATTTTTATTCACATTATTTTACATCTGTTGTACGAATTTCCAGTGAGACTGAAATTTGTTCTTTCTAGGACATACTGCATATATATATATATATATATATATACATATATATATATTTATTTATTTATTTGCATTTCAGTAGTACTAGTTCTGCATCATTCAACTATATTAAATTCAACAAAGGTTGGACAGTTAATTTTCTCATACCAAAAAGTTTCTCTCAGAGAAGTCAGCAGGGCCACCAATGTACCTTCCATTCATTCATTCATAGGTTAGTGTATCAAATAATATCTTGATATACTGTCAGTTTTATAAACACTGCAGACATGGCACAAATTTGTATGGTTTGGATCAACACAACTTGGTGTGAGATGTGTCCAAATTTTCTGTCTGTGTGCCACAAAAAGACTCACTCTGTATTACAAAAGATTATGCACATAATTAGCAGTCATTCTTCTCTTTCAATCCAAATCTGCATACATATTAATAGCAGTGCAGATTGTATGTACTGATAAAAAAGAGTAATAAATAATACTTTGTGGTGTCATAAATTTGTGGGCAGTATCCTTTAGTTTTTTATGAATTCTTAATAAATACATTACTCCTAACACTTCTTGCAATAAACTAACCAGATAATATAATGATTTGTCACTGGGCAAAGCAATAAGAATTTACTTTGTATTAAAAAACCTCTTACACATGTACCGGGGTGCTGATAAGTCCTTAGCCCGACCAGGAAGGAAACAAGCTCGGAAGCATGTCAGGGACGCATGCGATTTCAACAAAATCGAGACGCAAGCTGTCATCAAGTTCCTTTTCCTGCAAGGCAACGTGCTGAAGGAAATTCACGCCGTTCTGAAAGAAACATTAGTTTGTTTCCTTCCTTATCAGCACCCCTGTATTGAATATATCTGTTGAATCCGGAATTTTTCCAGATATGATGAAAATAGCAAAAATCAGAACTCTGTTTAAAAAGGGTGTTAAATTAGATATTCAGAATTACAGACCTATATCTGTTCTGTCAGTTTTTTCTAAAATATTGGAAAAGGTTCACATGTTATTATCCTTTATTAAAAAAGTTCAGTAATATAGCAGATGAGCAAAATGATTTAAGATATAACAAATCGACTGAAACAGCTTGTCACACTTTTACTGAAAATATTCAACAAGCTTTGGATAAAAATTTGCATGTGGTCGGAATATTTCTTGATCACACCAAAGTTTATGATGTTACAAACAAAGATATTTTGCTCTATAAATTATAATCTTATGGTGTTAGGGGTATTTAAAATTCATGGTTTAAATCTTGTCACAGCATACACAGTTTGTCTCATTAACACAAACTGACTGTACTAATTTCACGATGAATAGATATTCACCTTCATCCAGATTAATTTTACGTGGTGTGCCTCAAGGCCCGATCATTTGCCTATGATTTTCCAGGGAGTAAATTTTGTCTTGTATGCAGATGACACTAGTATACTTGTTGCTGATTGACAAGGAAGCGCTTCAGCATAAAATAACATTTGTTATGCAACAATTAGAAACATGGTTCTGCAAGAGTGATTCTTATTGCAAATATTAAGAAATAAAATATGGGCCATATCATTTCATTCCCACCAAAATAGACATCCTTGTAGACCTTGCATCATGTGTAATGGAAATGAAATTGCATACAGTTCAGAATTGAAATTTGTAGGACTATTTATTATGGAGAATTTAGCTTGGAATGTTCAAACCCATTCCTTATGTGCAAGGTTGAGTAAAGTTTATTGTATGATTAAATCTTTAAGGGACATCATGAGTACACATATGTTATGGAGTATTTACTTTGCATATTTTCTTTCAAGATTAAAATATGAAATTATATTTTGGGGTAGAGATGGTGAAATTATAAAAGTATTTTGGCTACAGAAACAGGTGATTCAATTAATTACCGGTGTACATAAACCTGAATCTTGGAGGAATATTTTTAGGAAATTTAGAATCCTAACACTGACCTCACTGTATATTTTAGAAGTGTTATGATTTATAAAAAAAGTATCAAGGGAATCTAAAACAAAACTTGTGAATACATGGTCATAATACGAGAAATAAATGTGATCTACACACATGCTACTGCAGTACCATTGTGTATCAGAGAAGTATGACAAATATGGTCATGAAATTATTTAATATATTACCAGTACAAATTAAACAATTGGACAATTATAAAGGTTTTAAGAGAGAAGTGGAAACTTTTCTTTTAAACAGTTCATTTTATAGAATTGAATAATTTTTTGCACTTCAGGGAATATAGTTATTTCACACTAGGTGTGTCAATATGATAACAAATTGCACTTGTGTACATATTTTGCCCGTGTTCTTTTAAAACAGATTAATGTATTCATTTTTTTATATTATATCATTATGTATAATGCAACCTAATCACTATTTATAATTTGATTTTATTTTACTTGTATAATTTTGGATAAGTCCATTGTTACTATATGTGACAAAATGGGTGTAAATAAAAAATAAAAAAGTCATAAAAATTACAGATAATGTTTGATTATATCAGGGGTTCAGAATATCAAGACTCCTTTGTAGTACACAGCTTAGAGAAATTGGGACAAAACAGAAAAATGTAAGACCAATGAGTAGCAATAAATTTAAACTTGCTAATGTGGATATAACAAGACAGAATATATGGATACCATAAACCGTTAGGTCTTCAGTCTGTGATTTATGTTTATGAGAAATTTCATCTATTGCTCTTGACCCACAATTTCCGGTTCTCAGTAGACACTCTGTGCCTTCTTACATGACAAAATGTATATGCGTGCATGTATTTACATTATGAATCAAATGCATGACATTAATCTTGATCAAATTCTGTACTTAAATATAGAACTCTAGTCTAAAATGAGAATGTCCACCATGATGGGCGATGGAGTAATAACTTCAAATAATTTATTTGTGAGACAAAATAAAATAACAGTTTTAGATGACCCTAATATTCTAAATATTCAGATACAAACTTTCCAAGCACTTGTACAAAAAATTAAAATATTTATAAACCTTCCATAGTTTCATTTTGCTGACAAACATGTGTTGGATTGAGCAGAATCATAAAAACGTTTATAGTTAAGTAAAAGAATCAATAAACACACAGTGGAAAAGATATTATGGCACATCAAACTGAATCAAGGATCTGTTCAACTGGCCAGTGAGTATACTTTCATCCAAGCTTCCATGATCATAGATGTATCAGTTTCTTGCAATAACCACCAGCTCATAATCTGTACAATGAATATCAGGGCATGTTCACTTGAAGCACTGACTGTGACATCTGCAACACTGGTACACAGATTTCAAGCTGAATGCGCCACTGAAATTGGAACTTTCATCTTCGTACAGCTTTGTGATGGCAAAGTACCTAATTATCTGGTGTGTAGTTCCTATTTCTTTAATGCATTTAGAGCTAAACTCCATAAATAACAAGCTATTTTACTGCAATTATTAAGAATATTGGACTGTAACTGTTGTGTTATCTCATGCCTCTACTACCAGAAGAGAGCTGAATGTTGCAGTTCAAAATGGCAGTTAAGCTACAGTGGATGGAAAATATATAATTGACACTCCTTTTCCTTGTCAGATGTCTGTATCATCACTCAAACTGAACTTCACACATTAAATTTAATATACATAATCAAATAACAACTGTCCACTTGCATGATTGCTTTTCTTAATGCCCATTCATATGATGATTATATTCCAAATTTGCACATTCCATCCTCATAAAAACGTGTAACTTAGTTAGGTCATACACAAGAGTCTTCAGATACAACTGCTAATCACATGACAAGCAGATTACACATAAAAATAAGGGTTAATTCTTGTCTACACTGAAAGTCAATGCCTAATGTCACAGGTACAAATGATCATGAGAAAATTACAACTTCAAAACTGTTTGTCAAAGTTCCACTGTTCTTTTTCCCATCTTCAAAATTATAATGAATGAACACAAATGTGAAATAGGAAGCATTGTAGATATATTCTAAACATATAAGTTCTTACAAATGTCTGGAATGTACAAATATGAACAAGATAGTATTGTCGTACAATGTGCCAACCACAGCATCTTTTCCCATGATTTGTGTGAAAGAAAATGTCTGTACAAAAAGATATTATTTTGGGATTAAACCAAAATAAATTATATGTATCCCATGTGTCCAATGCTACATGTGTGACTAAGGGCATGAATAAATAAACTGAAACTGAACTTCTAAACAGTGAACTTGCTGTACTACTTCATGACTAAATAAAAATGATAAAAGAAATCTGATTTAAGAAAATGACTTTGCCAAAGAGCAGATCAGATATATGGATATATGGATATATTTTCACACATTTACACTCATAATGAAGAGGAAACATCATGTGACATCATCTGATATCACTTTAATCCTTTAAACACCGAGTTAAATCCCATCTGCCCTTTGTTAGCATTATTCAGAGCTCACCATATTCTTCACATTAGCAGGTAAAGGGTTAATTGGGCCTCAAGGTACCAGAATAAAGTCACAACACAGGGATGTTTATAACATGTCACACTTCTGTTTGCCCCTTCCAGAACTCATAAAAAGAAAAATATAAAAGATTCATATACATCTCTCCCCACCCAGAACAGTCCACGATATGCATGAAATTATTTTCAAATGTCATCAAAATAAATAAATTGATGCATGACAATTGTGGTCCCATACAAGCTGTCACAGTAGTAAAACAGATTAGAAAACATGTTCAAAACATGAAAGTAGACAACCGTACTTCAGGCATCATGTACTATTCAATCACAAACATAAATCTCTGTTACCAAATTTAACCTTCGTGACACATAAGAGTTTACTGCAAGTGTGAAATGTAAGATAAAAATTATATCCTGCAGCAAACCATCACAGATGTGGCCCCTAATTCATAATTCAGCTACCTAAAAATGTTACAACACTATACTTCAAGAGAATCAGAAAACTAGCAAGATATGCTTACATTGCAAAACATAATAAACATGACTGATTAAAATCCTATGGAAAGACAGGAATGAACATAACCAAAGTAAATTGGCAGAACTTTTATTTCCATGGGTAAGTAGGTGGCATAAGTTATCAATATGCACAGCCAATGCAACAGAATTTAAAGTTTTAACAAATTCACATACTTATGGGTGGGTTTTTCACAGCACTGTTAGTTGCACTGACTACATAGCTTAGAATGGTGTGATAATTCGTAAACAAGAATTAGAATGAATATGGAACACGATGACTGCAGCCTTGTTTGAGATTCTTGCCCAGCATTTGTCTGCAGAGGCAGAGGAAAGCCAAGAAAACATCAGTCATCACAATGTGTGTCTCAGCCATTGGAAGTGGGCACCTTCCGAATATAAGACAGAAGCATTACCACTTCAGCTAATTAACTTTGTAATTCTCATTCAAATAATCTTTAACTGTTGCACAGTGTGTTAAGATAATATAACATACAATAAGAAATCAATTTTCATCATAAAATTCCTTCCAGCAACTATACATCAAAATCCTAATAACCTACCTCTTATATAGGGTATCTGAACCAGGAACAATTTCACAGCTTTCTATATACTAAACTCATATAATATTAATAATTCTTACTTCTCCATACAGTGCACAACAACAAATACAAACCCATTTTTCTCTGAAAGTGTGCACATTCCTATCAACAAGCATCAGTGTTGCTTCCCTCTCAGAAAGTTCTATGTGCCACTGCTGTGCAATTCTTCATGATACAATTTAATTTATAACCTTAACTCTGCAAACTTCCAGACAGACTTTACAAATTTTTATCTCCACTATAATTGGGCCATCAAGCTACCAACAGGTCACAGTTAGGAATATCAGTCCATTATTTATGCATCCATGAAACTCAAAACAGTACAGCACATCAATTTACCACATTCAATCACATGCCCTGAGTAAAAAAAAATAAAACAAAAACAAAAACGCTTCAGAATAAACAGAAGCTCCAAATTTGTGGAAAAAACATCTCCAGCTATGGTCTTACTGAGGCTCTGCCATAGCAGCATCAGAGAAGAATTGCCCAGAGCACTATCAGTTATCTTCCCACCTATGTTCCATATCCAGGTGGTCCAAGTACAAGACTGTGAACCTCATGTAATCCATCGGCAAAATTTTTGTGGCCTCACTAACACTCATACAAAACACAAAGTACTTGACGTCCCATTGATACATATGATTGAAACCAGCGCTTGATTAAAAGAAACATAATTTCTTGATTTCATCTTTAGATTTCTTCAATCCCATTTTGTCGAATACCCTGTCAATTTCTTTGGAACCATTCATGGAGGAATGGAGATAACAAATGTATGCATTCTCCACCAATGCCCTACCCTGTCAAGAAATAGGACAGTTCTTCAATCTACAAGAAAGCAGGTCTATTACAACTCTACGATATCCACAAGAGATAGCAGCATCAAATCATTCAGACTTCATTATGTAAGAATCTTTAGTGGCCTGACATAATCTTACAAGGTCTTACAAACTTCAGATATTGTTCCATGTGACATATGGTGGTGAAATGTTGGGCCACCCTACTCCATAATATTCAACTGCAGTGGCGGAAGTAGTGGGGGGGGGTTTCAATATCAGGTGACAGAGTTCAAGGAGTGGAAAAAAGGGCAGCAAAGAAAATACTTTCAATAAACATACGTGTTTTCCTAGGTTCAACAAGTTTTAAATAATTGAGCCAAATGAAAGGAAATTCAATAAATAAATGTGATATTTTCAAAGCTCATAATTTATGGTAGTGGCAGCCATGGTGATTACTCTACTAAGGTGCCAAAATAACTAATTATGCCACTGCTCATTTGTTATCAATGACTGATACAGAAGAGAAGGCTCATTTGCTGCTGCAGCACCCAGGGACTCAGTCTAACTCCACTGCTACAACTATATGGTCTTACAATCTTCTACAGTTTCTGCCAGCTCGTCACAAAACAAACACCAATAGCTAAAATTAAGTGAAATGTAATCATTTTGTACTATGCAGTCCATATTTCTTAAAAGTTCAGATTCCATGGCAGATAAGTAACTAACATATCCCAAATGTTATTCCCCGCCAAAGGTGCCTGGTGGTAAGGTAAAGGTAAAAATGTCCCTGTGGTTAATTAGGCATGATGCCACAATGCACACAGAAAAGCACAACTCCATACATTCTTGGCCTCAGCATTAGACAGAGCTCATTGGTCACCTTCACAACCCAGCTGCCATGCCCGTGGGGTAGAAGCCTCAGATACTCACTGAATAGAAGGATGGGTGGACCCAACAGCCTGATCCAGATGCTCTGGAAAAAAGAAAAAAAAAATCCCCTGCTCCCACAAAGAATCTAACAATTCCTCAGTTATCCAGCCAGTACCCTACTTTTCATACCAACTATACCATCTCAGCTCCTGCCTGGTGGTAAAAAAGGTACTAATTGCACTGGAAACCTCTCTCTGTTATCACACACTCCATGTACTCAGTTTAAAAATGGTTCTACTTTCTAAGATAATTTTGAATTATCCAATCTTCATAAGCTGACACAAGCAAATTTAATGAATGAACATGAGTAATGTTTATACCAGCTGTCACACTCATGTTGAAATAACTTTAGAGATACTGGCAATAAGAAAACAGCTTAAGCCAATCATGATTTATGTTTGCTAAGGACCAAGTTTCAGGGTACAGAACTTACATGTCATGCTATCTCATTAAATACACAACATGCATCTCAGGACACAACTAAAGTTACAAAATATATACGAAAATATTCAATATGAATGGCATGACACATAAAATGTAACAATACAACTAAATTGGTAGTAGAAAGTTATATAATCTGTATGTTTTTGTAAGTTTCTTCGTTGTTTGGTACCATATACTACACCTATTCTGATACCACTGTATTGCTGCTCAGTAGACATTTAAGTTTTGTACTGTGTGCAGTGCCAAAATAAGATTGTCAGTGCACAATACACATCAGACGACAGTACATACCTCCATCACAAAGATGTACACCACCACCTCATGTAATGTTAAAATATACACAAGTTCCTTCAAGTTTAGTATTTGTAGTTTATTTAGCAACACTCATTAACCCAGACCACACAATACTGCATAACTGAATAAATGTGAATAATGAATTGGAAGCTGTGTTGCAAGATGTGGACAAACACGGTATTTGCCCAGCATGGCCTAGGAAGAACAGTGAGAATCCAAGAAAAACCTTAGATAAGACAGTGAAATTCTAGGGCAAGGTACAGAACTGAGAGCACCCAAATAAAAGCCCTGGCATTAGTGCTTGAGTCAACCTGCACAGTTCAAGTTTGTTTACATCAGAAATCAGTATTAGGTATGGTGCAAAGTCCTTTCATTAACATGCAGGATTGTTCATCATATTTCAAATGCTGATACAAGAACTACTTTCTTTCTATGTACCTCAGTTCACCAAACCTGAAGTCATTCTCTTTTCTGTTTCCAGAACAGCAGTCAGTCAATTTACTCAAAACATTAA
>Ga0123355_10022894_pt1 | contig 10017 bp, 3 predicted proteins | sample TergutEmb28metaG_3_FD_89872 | JGI IMG/M metagenome (GOLD analysis project Ga0123355, IMG submission 89872) | Embiratermes neotenicus P1 segment gut microbial communities from Petit-Saut dam, French Guiana - Emb289 P1 | ecosystem: Host-associated > Arthropoda: Insects > Digestive system > Gut ...
TATGTCACTCACAAGTGACATTGATGTTACGTACAGCTATTAACATTACAGAAACCACATATTCCTGCCAGTTTCAATATGTATTTGGTAATCAATAAGTGAGTAACAGCTGTCAAAGTTTCATACTTCTCTGGCTATTATCTCCGTAACCGTTCAACTTTGGATATAGGTGTTTTGGGTTATATCGGTATAGTTTTACATAAGGAACACTCTCCCGAAGTCTGGTACATTCCTCCTGGGACACACTGTATATATTTTGATAGAGAAATTAACAAATAAAAAGTGCATTAGAAAGAATATATTAAATTTTTAAACTGTTCTTGCTTTTTAGTAAGGGGCATTAAATCCCTCTATCATGGGGCATGTGGCTGAAACAATGGTATTAATACTGAGCAATTTAAACACTTGGCCAAGTGGTCTGTGTGAATGCATGCACCATTATTGTGCAATGCTGGCAAATAAAGGGTCATACAAAGTAGTAGAGTATTAGTACAGTGTACAATGTCATATTCAGTTTACTTCCTTGATTATATCACTTAACATTGTATACAAGTGTATTTATTTATGGTATTTTAATTCTGTATTTTCTGGAAATTGAAGTAAATTTGATTGGATTTTATTTCTGTATTTTCAAACAGTTCTAATCAAGATTTCTCACACCCTCTCTACCACTCTCAAGTGAACTTGTTTGCTATACAATAAGGTTCTGATTGATGATGTTGATGATGATGATGATGACGACGATGACGAAGATGTTAATAATAATAATTTTTGTCACCTTTATGCATGGCATTTAAAATTATATACTTGAAACAAACCATGTTTCTAGGGTATACAGTGTTGCAGTTTTCCTGTTTACAGTTTGTGCTACATATAATGTTATTTCACACAAGAAATATGTTCTGTATTTTTACGTTAGTTCTCTATGAGGTATGTGTGCAGTGCCAATATGGCTGTTTTTTATAGTTCCTTGATTTTGTACTTTCCCAGTATGTTGCTTAGGTATTGTCTCAATAATATTTCGATGGCTTTAGGTGCCTTTATTATTACTAGTATCACTTCTGCTTTCACATTACACTGAATTTCTCTTACAAGGTATTTATATTTTAGAATCTTCTCAGCTTCTTTCTTAATCACACTTATGTCTCCTAAATTGCAACATCTATTAACATTATGTTCCTTTCTCATTATCACGGATTATGATGTCTGGTTTATTGTTAGGAATGGTTCTGTCAGTTTGCACTTGTTGATTCCATAACCTTACCCTCATGACTTGTTTTGAATGATTTTGGTATATGGTCACATCAATGCTCATTGTTTAATTTTATCCCACTTTCCTTGCATATATTAAAGTGAAGTCGAGCACACACACTATCATATCTCATTATGTATTGTTCTTTTGCCAGTAATGGGCATGCTGAAATGATGTGTTCTACTGTCTCATCAAATCATTCGCAGAGTCTGTGTTTGCTGTCTGTTTCTGTTTGTAATATTTTTATCACATGACAGGCTCCCAGAATTTCTAGAAAGTCATGACATGAAGGTGGTAAGGTCAGACCTATGCACCAGCTGCCTTTACCTCCCGCCCCCAGGAGATATCCCTCACCTAAGGGAGCTCTTCCTTTCAGTTTTTCCATCTACAATCTTATACACATTTCTTATGTTCCATGTATACTGCTTTCTCCACATATTCCATCCTCCCTGATTACCACACATGGCGAAGAGTACAAATTTTGGAGGTCCTCATTATGAGATTAGCCAACCATTATTCCTCCCACAAAGGCCTAAATAGAAGCCTTTCTTCAGACACCTACATCTTCCTTTTTCCATCAGAGTGAGAGACCAGTCCACACCCATACAATACAACAGATCAGTGAAATTAGATTTTATGAATGAGATAGAAAAACAAACTGAATGGGATTACCCATATCAAGTCTGCTCATAATTTATTCATGAGTATAGTTTGAATTTGGTACTAACTAAACAACTCCATGTAGCAAAATGGTTCTTGAAAACCTCATATGTCCTCAAAAAGTCAAGAAATTCCCCTCCCACTATATTTTATAGAGACCAAATGTTGACATTTGTTGCTTTACTGAGCCAAAAGAATCAAGTTCTCACCTTCCAATACTATTTACAATCCATTTTATATTATCCTTCAATTTATGCGTAGGTTTTTAAAGTGATCTTTTATTCCAAAATATTTTCAAGACTTTTAAGGATTTACTGCCTGTCTTGATATTATGAATCTATGCTCTGTAAATGATACATAAACTGTAGGGCAAACTTTTGTCACTCTAATCAAAAACAGAACACAAAATTTAAAATTTACATGCTGCTGCCATTTGTGACATACTGAGTGACCAGCAGGCATCTATGCCAAATATTAGTATGGTTTAGAAATACTGATTTTTATTCCTTTTTATTGAAGGATAAATCCGAGAATTGAATGGAACCTCCTCTCCAGTAGAGGCATAAATGCAGACATAATGCTGGCCAGTCTCCAGTTCTTGTTTTGCAGCTTGTAAAAGAATTTATTGTAATAGAATTTAAGTGCAGTTTTATTTGAAACTTTATTGTAAATGCTTTACAAGATATGAAAAAGAATTTTACAAACTCATCATTAAATTAATATTTAAATTGTTAAGCTGTGCCATATTCAGGTAAATGTTCAGTGAAGAATATTGGGCTACAGTTTTATAAAGACATGACAGTCTATGTTTATACCACAGTGAATATTTTTATGAAATATCTTTTTGTTTTATGTTTTTATGTTATATTGACAGTGCATAAGTTCGTTGAGTAGATTTGGTAATGAAATTGCATAGAGCTAGACATGACCTGCTGGTACATACTTTCATTTACACCATGTTAAATGCAGCAGAAAGCAGTTGTTTTTTGGTAATAGTAATGAACCATATTTCCATGCATACTATCATTAAATCCAAAAAGTCCCCATTATTTTGCACAACTTCAGCATGAGTCTCATAAACCTTTCAGTCACATGACTGCAACCACTATGTAAGCAAATGAGTACTGGCAACCTCACCACTCTGACTGCAGAAACACACCTGCATGCAGAAGACTTCACAAACTCTCCCTGCTTCTGACATCAGGCAAGGTTCTCTGACATTACGTGTGCATAAAGCTGCAGACTTTGAGTAATTACTCCTGCTATAACAATGTCACTGTGAAAAGCTCATTATCTGTTGGTGTTTTCCAAATAAAGGCATGTTGTGCCTTTCTGAATATTATGTCTGTAATCTTTTTTATCCGACTGGTTAAAATTCTTTCACAAATTCTGTAATAACAACTGAGAAGTGTTACTCCTCTAACTATGGCAGAGTTATTTGTCATATTTCTGATGGGCCTGCATTGGCTTTCCAACGATCTGGTGTATCATTAAAAGTGAAAATTTAAACACTATATGAATTTTAATTTTATAGCTTCTCTGACATTCTACTACATAGAGGATGGCAAGCAAACTAGATAAAAAAACAGTATTGCAAAATGTATTTGCAAATTAAGTGCACTCGGGATTTTTTATATAGTGGTATGCAGGGGACACACATTGGAACTACATTATATATTGTAGCTCAGATAGTTTGGATGGTGTTTTGAGTAAGCTATAAGTTGGGTGAGCAAAGTATAGGGATTTCATTCCTGGAGGGGTTTGGGGGTGGCAAGAGTAGACTCCTACTCCATTCAGAGTACATGTATTTTTCTCAGTCAGAACTCTACCCATACTTGGGTTACGAGTTGGGCCTCTGGGCTTCTACCGACTTTCTGGTGAAAATTGCAGAACCCTTCACACAGTATAAATGGAGCTAATAAAGCTCAATCTATCATTTTTAACATTTTATGAGGTGACATCTGTGTGTTTTAATTGAAACTGGTGTGCATCTGTGTTTTATTCACTGGACCAATTTGGAGGTGCTGTTTGTGTTAACATAAGGATTCCCTGATTATGGCACCCTGAGAGTGTCAAAACATGTAAGAGAGGAAACTGTGTGTTGAATGTGTTTACTTTTTAGTGTATGAAAGTTTCGTTATATAGACTGAATTGTGAATCATGCATGGTACATACAATACTAAGATGGTTCCTATCTGTTGGATAGGTACCAAGGTTAAGAATGCCAGGACCTACAACTCATTTTATATATGACCTCATGGAATGGCTTTACCTCACAGTACGTTCTAATACTGAATTTGTTGTTATCATCTTTCAAATTAAGACTTCTATGGTATGAGACTGTTGACTTTACAGTGTTTAATCTACTGTTAATATATCTTATGCTGTTTTAAACTTGTATTTTTTTAATTTTTAATATGGTTGTCATTTTATAACCATAAAATTCATGCAATCCATAATTGACAAATCTAAACTACAGTAGAAAACCAACTATGTTCAAGATCAAAGATAACATCAGGACCAAAACATGTAATCTAAAATGATTAGCAAACTTTTATAAGTTTCAAACAAAATAGCTGTGTCAAGAGAATTTATTTTCTGTTTGATAATTGTTATCAGATCACAGAATTAACCCTTCAGTGCCAGCCTCATTTTACTGTAAGAACTGTTAATTCTTCACATGCTGCCAGCCTTGGAGCACCATATGGAAATGAATGCATCCAAGCCCCTCCATCCTTGGGAGAATTTAGAATTTAAAGGCCGGCATCATTAAAAGGTTACACCTGGGGCACAGAGACATTATCACAGACTTGTGGCTACCCATCTGACTTCCAGCAGCTTTCTCTCTGCACACCTTTTGTTGCTACCAACAGTTATTACATGCTTCCAAACTTCTTTCTGTCCTTTAGCATGTTATTTAATGACTCCATCAGTTGCTAAACTTATATAGTATTGGTGAGTGAAAGCATGAGTACAGAGCATGGGTGACAGTAGAAAGCCAAAGTACTGGGAAAAAACTGTTCCAGTTCCAGTTGGTTGACCATAAATCCCACATGGACTAGCCTGGGACCAAACTTCGGTCTCTGTGGTGACAGACCAGCGACTTTCATTCTAAGTGTGTTCCTGGGATATCTGGGTGTTACAACTTTCAAACATCTTGTCATTTTGTTTTATTATAATATTTCCTATAAATGTCATATTTTAACAGAGTCAGTGGTACTAATGATTACAAGAATCAATAATATGTAATACTTCATCCTTCAGTGTCAGCCTTGGTGCACTGTATGGGCCCCTAGCACACATGGTGCTTGCTTCAGTGTACCACGCAGTTGTGAATGTCAGTAACGATGTTAAAAATTTAAAACCTCTCCATCCTGGGCAGTGATTGGAATTTAAACCCCAGCATTATTAAAGGAATAAGGGCCTTCCTCCTCCTGATGCAACCAGTTGAGCCTCAGCTGTTTAGATAGGGGAGGTTTGCAGTGTACATAGTGTGGAGCAGCAAGACACCAATCTAAAACTCATATCACATGAGTTCTTTCTATGACACAGTGCAAAACATTTTGTGTGACAGTGTTGTCTGAATTGAAATTATCTTGCATATTACTCACATTAAAATAGTCTGCCATCTCATTGTACTACTAGTGAGTATAATTTTCCACATTCAATAAAGTCATTTATCTTCACTCTGGATAGAAAATGAGACAGTGCGTTTTATCACCAATTTCAAGTCACAAATAAGGTGGTTTAATACAGATCATTCCCTTCAGAATCCCTCTCAGGGAATGTAAAAATATGAAGACAGACTTCATATAGTAGCAGCACAAGCAAGAATTTGGTGTTACATATTTTTCATTGGAGCTCCACCTCCATTCCCCATATGCCTCTGTGGAATTCATGGGGAAAATTTTGAGACCAAAATTGAAGTCGATGTTAAACACACGCCCTTGTCATGCAACCTTGTGGTTACTGTTCTCAAGCAAATTCTACCAATTGTCACAAAGCACAAGAACCAGTACTGGTTTTATTGATGGCCCCAAAACTTTTGCCAGGAGAAGTAGAAGCACATTATACTATACACTAGGTTTTCAGTGCTATAAATTTTGTGTAAGTAAGAAGATAACCATAAAAGTGAATATGATTGTTTTCTACCATCTTTTTGTTTTACTTCCACACTGTTCTTAAAATATAACTTATCTGATTCCCCCATTCCACTCCATCTCACTCTGCAAAGATGTCCAATCTGGCCCATGCTAATATGAAAAATAAGGACTGTCTATATTATAACTTCAAAAAAGTTGGGAAACAATGCCTAGCATGATGATTTTTGCAACTTTGCTCCTCAACAAATTGCAACAAACCACTATATGTGGTTCACAGTTCCTAATATGCTGGACTGAATTCCTGTCACTAGGATATGGAGAAAAAACGCTTATGGAGCATTAGGTTTCTATATTTGGTACAAGAAATTTAAATGATACAAAATGTATGATGTGAACAGCAACTGTGTAAACCACAGATGGAAATATTGTCTACATGCACTGAACATGAATGCAATTGGTTATGCATATATAAGTGCAGGTAGAACATCATGTACACTGGTGTTTGTAATTGTGTGACTTAATAAAAAATTTTATTGATCTGAGAACTTTGAGGGCAACTCCTCAGTTTCAAATCATACAAACATCTGTTTAGTGGTTGTCACATTTTATGTGCTTATGGACAGTCAGAGTGATTTTTACAGGTGCTCCATATGGATGTAAAAACACCTAAGATAAATTAGTTTTAAGTTGTTAACTCCTCCCACATTTCGTGCATCCCAAATGTTTATTACCATCTCAAAAAAAAATCCTGTCACTTGTCTCTGTGGTGAGCCAATTAATCCAGTCCACATCCTCCCATACTACTTCTGGAAAATTCAGTTTAATATTCTCCCATCTACACAAGGGTCTTCCAAGTGGTCTTTCTTTCCTTCAGGTTTTCCCACCAGAACCCTGTATGTGTTTCTTTCCTCCCTTCACATGCCACACGCCCAATTCATGTCATCCTCCTTGATTTTATCTAACCAACCAAGAAACCAATCAACTAACTCCATGGAGCAGACTTCTTCCTGAGAAGCTAACAGGTCCTCAGCCAGTCACAAAATTCCCTGTATTGTATGGAACACAAAGGTTTATTACCACATTCACAATAGCTCACCACTTAACCCTGTCATGAGTCAGATCAATCCAGTCCATAACATCCCTACCTATTTCCTGAAGATCCAGTTTAATATTAGCCTCCCATCAACACCTAGGTCTTCCCTGTGGTTTCTTTCCATCAGGTTTCCCCACCAAAACCTGTATGCTTCTCTCATATCTCCCATACGTGCCACATGCCCTGCCCATCTCGTTCTTCTTGATTTCATCATCAAAATAATATTTGGTGAGAAGTACAGATTATAAAGCTCCTCATTATTTCCCCTTTTCCTTCATTTTATCAACCTAAAAATATTTCATGAGTAAAAATGATGGAGTTCCTTGTTACGCAACTTTCTGCATCCCTCTCTTACATCCTCCCCCTTCGATCTAAATGTCTCCCTCAGCAAACTATTCTTAAACACCGTCAGTGTGTGTTCTACCCTTAACATGAGGGACTAAGTCTCCAACATACAAAATTATAGTTCTGAGTATTGTATAATCTTTACATTACTAGATAGGCAACAGAGAGACAAAGCATCTGGGCTAAATAGTAGCAGGCATTCCCTGAACTTAATCTGCTCTTAATTTCTACATTTATACAATTTCAAGTTGTTAGTTTTTTTCCCAAATATTCAAATTTTGCCACATATTTAAAGGCTTCATCACCAGCCTTTACATTAAAATTTGTTCTGCATTCTGTTGACAAGACACAAATATGTACTTAGGTCTTCTCAAAATATACTGCCAGAACAGCCACCATAATAGCGACTATTAAAGCTTCTGTGTTTCTGTTTATGATACTTATGTTTTCGCCTGATAAGTCAATATTGCCGTCAGCATAGAAAAAAAATTTTGTCTCATTCAATTTAAATTCCTACAAGTTCACTTGTACCTTCATAAAGACATATTCTAAAGTCAAGTTTAAAGGGAATGGCAACACAACATCTCAACTGTTGTAAAAAGGAAATATATTCAACAAATATTTAAGAGTTGTGGAGCTTTTTCCTGTTCATGTCATAAAGAGAATATAAAGTTATCCCTGTACAACCATGAGAAGATATGTAAGTGTCGCGGTACATCTGTACATATTTTTAACCTTAGCACTGGATGGGAGTCAGTGGCCAGCTTCATGCCCCAGCAGCATTACCTCCAGGGAAAAGCTCCCAGTATCCCTGAACAGAAGGCTGGGTAAGACTCAGAGCCAGTCAGGATGCTTTGGAGAAGAGGAAAATCTCATACTTTGCTGGGAATTGAACCACGGTACCTCAGTTGTCCAGCCCATATTCTAGTCACTATACTAACCATGTTATCCCAGCTCATGTACAAAATAAAATAAAATCCTCTCATAAAATTGAACTGGACATAAAGTCTCTGCAGTAGTAAACAACATGTGAGATAAATAAATATTAATATGAACTGTTTTTATAGTTCATCACATAAAGGCTTATTAACAATGAAGAATATATTCATTTCAATGAGAACACAAAAAGTGATGAAGATAATATACATGATGAGACATATGAATCCTAGGCGTTTTCCAATCTGGAATCTGAAGATGGCCAAGACAACAAGAAGCAGAATGACAGAGGCGAGTAGAGCACCACAAGTGTAAGTGATTCCTTCTGATATTATATTAACATTGCTGCTGCTTGTATCTCCAGTCTCGATAATTTGCACAATGCACTTAATAAACCAAGGCATGCCCAAACACAAAAGGATGGCCAGAGTGTTGGCTCCAATAGAGCAACTGATACCCATGGCTCCTTCACCTGCAATATGGAAAAAAATTTGTACACGTCATTACATTTAATACATCAGTAACAGAATCCAAATTAATTAAAGGAAAAGCATTAGTAAGGTACAAGACCATTAGATAATGAATGAATAGAAAGGCAGGTATATGATATATTCACAAATTTATGAAGCTGAAATGGTAAGACATTTTTTTAAAATATATAAATCCAAACACACAGAATTCGTGGATTCCATACTGTGGTAGAATATTTTCCCTTTAATACATGTTTGAAACAGGACAAAATATGGTAGATGCAGGCATAAAGTAAGAGAGGAAAAATATGTTAGTGAGACAGCAACATAATGTGAGAGAGATAAAGTATGGTACTGCATCATAGGCGTAATATGACAGAGCCAGAACATGGCACTGATGTGTGGACTTAATGTGAGAGAGATAAAAAGTGTAGTGAGATGTGGGTATAATGTGAGAAACAAAATACATAGCAGCTAGATGCAGATGTGATGTAGGCTTAGTGTGAGGGAGACAAAACATGCTACTGACATGTGGACATAACACAACAGAGATAAAATATGGCAATGATATGTGGAAATAATGTGACAAACAATATATGTAGCATCAATATATGGAGACAAAAATTTAACAGCAAAATGATCTGAAGATAAACTGACAGAAGAAACACTGGAAGAAAATTGCAAGTTCTTTTATTAAAATTTATGTTATGCTGTGAAAATGTGAATAATGGTGACACACGAGAACAAACGATTGTAGGATGAAGAACAGGTGACTGATAAACACATAGGAGGTCTTGTTAATCATGCTGGCAATAACTGATTGTTTAAAAGATGATAACTAAGGAACAAAGAAAGTTGATGGAATGACACAAAGTGGGGGAATGAAGGCTGCTGAGACCAGATGTGCTTAGACAGAATATGGAGGCGACTGCTACAAATAAGTTACTGTTTAGATGGTCATGTGGCCTTGCCATAGAGAAAAGGAAGAACGCTCAGAAACAATACTCATTTCTTTAAAAAAAAAAAAAAAAAAACTTTTATTTACAAATTTACTTTTTGTTAAATATTGTTTTTGTTTTAGAGATATTTTTTTTTTATGCTTTAAACATTTTTTGCATAATTTTTTACTAAATTCAGTCATATTATTTCTATATTTAA
>Ga0123355_10022895_pt1 | contig 10017 bp, 6 predicted proteins | sample TergutEmb28metaG_3_FD_89872 | JGI IMG/M metagenome (GOLD analysis project Ga0123355, IMG submission 89872) | Embiratermes neotenicus P1 segment gut microbial communities from Petit-Saut dam, French Guiana - Emb289 P1 | ecosystem: Host-associated > Arthropoda: Insects > Digestive system > Gut ...
AAAAAAACCCCCCCCCCCCCCCCAGCCACGTCTCTTAATAGTAGTAATAAACAAAAACCACAGATGATGAGATCCCACCTTCGTTACATAACCGCATAAATCTTATAAACACTAATACTCTTTCGGATGAAACCCTGATGAATAGAGTGAAACATGTAGTTTTATCATCCTCTAATAAACATCATTAGAAATATTTGTTGTGTTATTGACTAAATACCTGTACCTATTCACCCCTACATGTTTCGGCCACTATCCATAGCCATTTTCGGAGAGTATCAACAATTAAGGATGCATAGAGTGTTGTTACACAGCTTGTTAAATACAAATGGTAAAATGCGGTATTTAACGACAGTATGCTGTCACAACACAATGTGTAGTGTTATAAGAAAATGTCATTAAATTATTAATACCCTACAACACAGTTACTGAAATCTGCTGCTTCCAAACATTTGAAGTAGCCAAATCTCTTCGAATTCATTCGCGTGTCGACATACAGATTTACCACTCAATTCAACTCGAATAGATTTGGTTATTACAAATGTTTGGATGCAGCAGATTTTAATAATTTTAACACAGTTTTTACATAACACTACACATTGGTGTTGTGACAGCATACTGTCATTATATACCGCATTTTACCATTCATATTTCACAAAATGTATAACAACACACTGTGCGTCCTTAAAGGTGAGGTAAATTCAGTCAAAAACACAACTATAAACATATGGCTAAATGATGGTGTTTATTAGCAATGGAAAAACTACATGTTTCGGCCTATAGCGGCCATCTTCAGGTTTTGACAGCTTTCTTGCTAAAAGAATTTTATACTATATGCATAAACCACGTGGTGATGTTGAGATCTTAAGTTTCGATACTCCCTGAAAATAGCTATGGACAGTGACCGAAACATATAGGAGTGCTTTCAAAGTCAGGAATTTGTGCAATTTGTTGGTGATGAAGCTGTTTTTATGTATGAATTGCACAGAAGATGTACAATATTACGCATACTATACACGGCGGGTCGTTCAGAAGTCATCACTTGTTCCGTTGGTCAGTATAGCCCTTCCCCCCTTCCTTATCGGTTCCGACGTTTCATGATCATGATCAGCACAGAACATGCCACGAATAAACACAACAGACATTCCGTCTTCATTTCATAACAAATTCCCAGCCTGACACAAACCTGCATGTTTACACACATTAATTTTTACGGTTTTAGTTTAACTTGCTTTTTGGAAGTCTGAAAGTTTGTTTTCGTGTCCAACGATTCAGTTACGGCCAACTTAAGGACTATTATGAAAATCTGTCGAGAAAATCCAAACGTGGTTGCTATCAGGCACAATTATTGGGTCCTTTACAATAAGACCTAAGTAGGGCTTAATCATGAGGTTCGTCATCCCCGTTGTGTTCTATGAAATAACTAATGTAGGGAGTGTGTACCGGTCTGACACAACTGTATTTATTGGTAGAATATAAAGTAACATACTGCTAACAACTAGGGTAAGTTAATAAACCTAAAATTATAGCCACAGATGCTAAATATCATTGTACACTGTACATTTTATACTTTAGTGTAATTGCACAGCACACATAGACACAATATGATACCTACCATAGATTTAACTACAATAACCTTAGACACAGCTTGGTAATAGCATGGACCCCTCATGTAACCCACACCGCCGAACCTCTCCGACAGATCTCGTGCCCACTTTACCCCCTCCCTTCCCCATATAAACAACTCATGTATGCTTGTTTATAACTGCTTAATAAATATTTCATGTACAACCTGAAGATGACCATTATCAAGCGCCGAAACATGTAGCTGTACCTTATGTAGAAAATACTTTATATTCTACCAATAAATACAGTTGTGTTATGTCAGTACACACACTCTACATTAGCTAAGTAGGCCTTATTTTTGCAGGCGATATCATACGACCATAAAAGCGCTCTCTTAAAGTGAAGTAGTTGAAGTCTGTTTGAATAGGCAAGAAGGTACAAAGCTTTACGCGAACACGGTAAAATATTACGTTACACGTACATCGCCTTTCTTTTCCCAACAGCATGACGACAGGTAAATTTCCCTGATAATTTGGCTCGTTTAGGTTTTATTTCCGATGTTAATTGTGTGTTATCGCATATTATAAAGGTAATACAGAGGTAGGAAAGAGGATCAGGTGTTCTGGTCACACAGAACATGTGAACCGAGAGGTAACGTTTAGCCATACCAGCCTACTTGGCGAATGTGTGCTAACGGCAGGAATTCGATCCGCAACGAAAGACGATATTGCTCATCATGCCGGCCGCAAGCACGGGCACCCAAAAGCTTAGAGTGATTCAGGCTACTTTAGGAGAAAATTATGTCACTTGCACTGGAAATTTTCAACGCATTACGTACGCTGTATGTGCTGGCGTGAACAAAGTTTCTGCAAGAATATATCTACGATTTCTTTTGTTTTGTTTTTTTTAACGGCTCTGTATTGACTGCTGATGTTTTGTTCTGTCAAATAATATCCTACACAGTGTAGTTCAGAAGGCAGGGTAAGAATTTTGGGAAGTGGTAATATCGTTCATTGTGAGAGCTGTTTGAATATACAGTGAAAGGCAAGCAGAAACTGCAATTATTATTAATTGCATACTAATACTAATACTAATAATAATAAAATTTGTTACAACTCACAATAAATGTTCAAAAATCCCACCGTAAACCACAACGCACTTTGCAACTCGTGTGCGAAGATCGCGTGTTTTTCGTCTGAGTTGATCTTCACGTTTTTATGCGGGCAGCAGCATCCTAAAATGCGAGCGAGCAGTTCGTCTTCTGTGTACACCTTTCTTTCATAAATTTCTCTGTTCGTCCCTTACGAACAAAAACGTAACGGAGAGAGGTCTGCAGATTCAAACTCCTGTCTCCCTCTCTGTAACCACTCACAAGTAACACATGTTCACATGAACATTTTTTTTTCCTCACAACGACCACTAACATCATCTCCCAAAATACTGACTTATCCTGCTGAATGACCCTATAACCTGGCGCGATTTGTAATTCCCATGGCGTTACCCCAACAGATTACTTAGATTCTACCATGTGTTATCGTGAAGTCTGGTAGAAGTGTCCCGAAACTTCAGAGAGGCCTGCCCGGGGGGTTTAAAGTTACATCAACTGATGTACTGTACAAATGTTCACATATCAGCAGATGTGCTGCATTATTCAGCTAAAGTGCTTAGTGACATTAAGTACTGCACAAACAGGAACAAACACCAAGACAGTGATCTCCTATTAACAGGAGAACACCTCATATTTTGAACCTGCAGCCTGTAACCTCACGATATGTAACCTCACGATATGTAACCTCACGTTATGTAACCTCATGACATGTAACCTCACGTTATGTAACCTCACGATATGTAACCTCACGTTATGTAACCTCACGATATGTAACCTCACGATATGTAACCTCACGATATGTAACCTCACGTTATGTAACCTCACGATATGTAACCTCACGATATGTAACCTCACGATATGTAACCTCACGATATGTAACCTCACGATATGTAACCTCACGATATGTAACTTCACGTTATGTAACCCCTGAGAAACAAGCAAAGATCTCAGTTTCCGTATAACTTCATATTCCATATACTTTTATTAGCTTGGCCAACATAATGATGGCCTGTCAGGCCGAAACATGTTTTTTAATTGGCACTAGAATAAACAGTTGTGTTTGCATTTACTGCGGTTCTTATCAAAGCATCTTATTATTCGTCAGCTTATCACCACAAACGGAATTTGTAATCACATAGTTAAAAATCACAAATACGGAATTTATCCAAAATCCATTCCGTAAGAGTCGTGTTTTTGCACGCGGTCCGACAGACGGACAGGCATGATGAGACTGTCACTTTCCACCATTGCTATGCTATAGCTGCTAAGAAAATGTAAAATTCGAGTGTCTGCTATCTAGCGGCACTTGTAGCAGTGTTTCCTTCAACTGTCCCAGGGACGCACCGGAAACTGCACGCAGATCACGTATCACATGACAAGCGCATGGCGTGTTCGATTGGTTTATAAAAGTGACATAACTCAAGAAACTGCCAGCCGCCACCAACACGGTGTCAAACGATCCTCGCCCTCAGTGACCACAAAACAGTCGCCACCTGTTACGTTATGCCATACGAACGTACACTGGTTGAAGCGTGTTTCGGCATAAATATGTGCGATTTACTGTTATTATTATCATCATCACCTCTACGCAGGATATTTACAATTATACACCTGAAACAAACCACGTTCCTACAGTATATAACGTTGCAGCTATTCTGTTGTTACAATATATGACACATGTAAGGCTATTTCCCACTATAAACCTTTTGCACTGTACATAAGCACTTTCCGCAGTAGGAGTGCAGGGCCCAGTGTGGCTGTTTATAACTTCCCTTATTTCTTCCCTTGTCCAAACCGTTCTTTTCTTTACCTCTGTATTTAGGATTTTGATAGATTTGTCTGTGAGTGGACGGTCCGCTTTGAACTGCTTCGTTGCTGTAATATTTCTCAGCCATAGAAATGCTCAGTTTTCTTTATTCCTGATCTTACATTCTTCTTCTCCAATAGCATATGTTATTATTATTATTATTATTATTATTATTATTATCATCATCATCATCATCATTATCATCATCATCATCATCTTTCTTGTTCTCGGTCAAGTGGTACACTGTGAAGATCATAATTACAGGTGTTACAAGAGTAATTACAAATAATGTCAATTATCAAACCAATTAGCCACTAATAAATAAATAAATAAGTGTATATATATAATTTCTATTTCGAGGAGAGGCTGTAGCCCGGCAGCTCCCCCTTTGGGTATGCGCTGTATTGATCACATACTTTTCTTATGTTCCAAAATCGACTCGCCTATTTTAAGGTAGTATTGAGGGCCTGCCAAAGTAAAATCTGTAGCTTTGTATCGAGAGTAGCATTCCTTTCAAGCCGATGTACGACAAGCTGTGCCATCCTTGAGGTGTTTCTTTTAATACCACTCCATCAGAACCACTGGCACAATATTCATTTCCTGCAATTTCTACGTTTCGCTTTTCTTCAGATGTCACACCTTTATAACTCTTCACTTTACGTGTATTTGCATAGTTTTTTTGTGTTTTCACTTACAGCCAAGCTGATGTCTGTAATTTGTTAAGGCAGCAACTTTCAATGTGAACACCGTGAGAAACTCACATCTGCCGCCTGTAATTTTCCCTCTTTCCTACATTTTATTCTGTTCTACAAACAAGGTGTCAGAATCTCTACTACGATCTGTAATATCTGCGTTAGCATTGGCGCCCGGGCAGCAGAAATTTTCATTTTCTATTGGGTTTACGAATTGTAACTTTAACGAGGCAATTAGTCATCGCCACTACCTTGTTCCTCCCTACCTTCAGTAAACTTGCACAAAACAGCCAGCAGTCACATATCGGTATTGTGACTACAATACAGTCATCAGTGCTGTCGAATGGCAAAAATGTAGTCGGAAATGCGTCATTAAAACGCCACGGAGAAGATTCGGAAAAAAGGTAATAAATGTTCGTGACGTAGATTATATTTTGTTGCATAAATGATGTGGGGACCGCGGTAGCACAGTGGTTAAGGTGATGTGCTACAAATCGGAAGGTCGCTGGTTCAATTCAAGATGGTGTCATTGGAATTTTACATTGACATAATCCTTCCGATCGCACTATGGCCCTGGGGTTGACTCAGCCTCTAACAGAAATGAGTACCAGGAGTATTTCCTGGTGGTAAAAAGCGGCCGCTGCGTAAGGCTGACAACCTTACCACCATCCTGTGCCGTTGTCATGTAATCTGGGAACCTTAACTTCCTGGAACCCTCTGGGTACCTCGGGCCTGTAATGGGACTGATTTACCTTTACATAAATGATGTGGGCTTCTGTATAGCTCAGACGGTGTAGCTACTTGCTACAGGATGAACGGTCCTGGGATCGAATTCCAGTGGAGAGACTTTAACCCTTTGACGCCTAACGACGACTATAGTGGTCGCACTGCACCGCTAACCTATAAACGTCGCATTTTATATATTTATTCAACAAATATAGGTACTGAATATTTTAAACATGGTATATACTCTCCGTTTTTTCCTCTTCAAAATGCAGTTTGTTAAATAAATCTAACATATTTGGTTCCTGCATTATTCACATTTTATATACAGGGTGTGCTAAAATTAAACAAATAATTCCGGCGCCAAAAGGTTAAACGCCCGTCCAGACCGGCTGTAGAGTCTACCCAGCTTGCTATACCATGACTATCGGGTTTCTTTCTCGGAGTTAGAGGGGTCGGGGATTGGCCTTGACCATCCACCCTCCACTCACGGCCTGTTGTGGAGTGAGCTTTCTCCTTATCTTTCATGTAAATGATATGCTAAAATGGTGAAGCGTTGTTTATGTCTTTAAATTAGACAAAGCTGTGCTTAAGAGCAGTGATTTTCCTGCAAGAAATTAATCTTTGCAGAATTAATGACAGAAATGAAAACACAAGGACTGATTTGGACCTCATGGTTTTCCGTTAAGTCCCATACGTTTACCCTCAGTAGGCACTAGCACAAGGACACACTAAGTATGTCCATACTTCCACACGCTCCGTATAACATGAAATGTATAAATCCCATTGGCATCTTCATTTCAGTGTGCTGATCCGTTTAACCACTTGACTTTTCTATAAGAGCGTGTATAAAAATCTTGTACTTCGTTCGTGTCCTAAAATCTGTAACACTAATATGGTGGTGTTCGAAATTCTGAGATGTAGCTATAATAATGTAATTCAGTGTGGGACCCTGACACATTACATGGGAAAAAAATCTTCGCAATATGTTCAAATTCTTGAGGTCATAATTTCGTTGCATAAAAAATTACAGTAATGCAACCGTGCCGAGTTTACGTATTTAGTGATAATCAAATGTTGGCATTTGACATTTCAAGCTTTGTACGGACACAGATCGCAAGTATAGTTGACCTATTTCTTTTCTATGAAATATAATTAATGCGTTATAAACCTTCTGCCACTACAACCTGCAAGAACGCGGGTGGAAATATATATACAGATCGAAACTACAATGCTTCGACGTATATCAGGAGTGAGTTCCCCACGCAAAACCAAGAATAAAACACATCAGCACATATCGGCAACAACTTTCGCAAGGTACAGCCCTACAATGTAATGACTCAAAATTTTGAGCATTGGTTGTGAAATGTCACTTGATAAAGAATAGTAATTGGACGCTTATCAAATTGGGAACGTGTACTGTACATAAGTCAGTCGTAAGCAATATATGACACACTTAAGTTATTTAATTTTGAAAGTAATCTTTCAGTTAAGTTCTAAAACCGTTCATTTTCGGACACACATTTATATAAGTTTCATTCTTTTTTATGTGAAGAACTCACTCGTGACGTTTGTCCAAGCATTTTAGATACACCCTGTATATGCTAAACTGAAATTTACAGTTACTAATGTACAATATGCATTAACATTTTCACCACACGGACTAAAACACCGGCTAGAGAGAACTTCCCATAATTCATAAGCAATATACGGCGAATTTATGAGCGGCAGTCGGCACTCTGAATATTGGATTCATAATAACAGTTCCAAAAAATTTCATATTGACCTATCAATAATTTAAGTAACAAAAAGCGGATTGCCTCTCAATTTGTATGTAACTAACAAGACAATCACTACACTCTTCTAACACACAAACAATGGAGCCTTTGCTTTGCTAAGGAAATTCTTTATAAACAGTTTGTGGCCTACTTTTTTCAGGATCCTGGCCTCTTTCGCACCTAATATACTACTTCCATCCATCTTGCCAGCTTTCAAAATACGAGATTCGTTTCGAAACAAATACATTACACCACAAACCCGATGTCATAAATTATAATTAATGAACCCCGCAAACAGACTTATCATTCTGAAGATAACATTAGCTCTCCTAACCAAGAAATCCCCCCTCCCCCCTTCTTTTAAGTTTCTTCACACGAATCTGTCACTGGTCCTGACTGTGATCCGTATCCACGCGGTCCACAAATATCCTATTTCTATCGGGCCCATTTTAGTATTATCCACCCACCTAAGCACATATACCAGCACTAGTCCACTTCAAGAGGGCTGACAAAAATCCCCAAATATCCTATTTCTATGAGGCCCATTTTAGTATTATCCACACACCTAAGCACATATACCAACACCAGTACCTTCACTTCAAGAGGGCTGACAAAAATATGTACCCATTTCGCAACTTCAATAAAAATGCTCTACAGTAAAGCCCGAAGACAACAAACGGACCACGTATGGCAGTTAGAGGCACAGTACCCTATAATTTTTCGGTGCCATGAAAGTACAAGTGTAGGCCATATCAACCCACAAGGTTCCCGTCTTGTAACGCTACGGACTGGACGGTCCGTGGTTCCAAATCCGGTAGGGGCAAGAGATTTTTTCCTTTAAAAAAAGGACAGATATCCCGGGAGATAAACGGCCGGAGCGTGACTTTAGCCCTTCTAGTGCCGAAGTTAAGTATCAGTGGAGCTATGCCTTTGCTCCTCCTACGTATCTTCATGGTATGGAGAGGGTAACTTCACGTTTTTCACACTCTACTCACTCGAAATGGATGAATTCAAATTATGACACCTTGTCTGACCGATAACGTCTGCTCAAATGGCAAAGCTTCTGACTGCCATTCGGGGACGTTCTTTTCAGGTATCGGCCGGAACAACGAACAAAGTCTACTGTCACACAATTTGTTGCTTCTTCAGTCCATTCACGCAAAATAAAACCTACTACCTTAAAATAGGTCACTGCTGCTTCTTGTTACAACTTACACAATTCACATTCTCTATAAACCTATCATTCCATGTTGCTGTATATACGGAATTAACAACAGCTTCTTAATACGAACCACACAGCAGTTCCGGTGAAGGAGAGTACAAGCAGGAAAATTCACCCGTTCAACCACTGGGCCTATACAACAGAACTTACCCTATAGATAACTGAGCAATTGGGGACCGCGATAGCACAGTGGTTAGTGCTGTGCTACAAATCGGAAGATCACTAGTTCGATCCCAGCTGGTGTCATTGGAATTTTTCATTGACATAATCCTTCCAATCGCACTATGGCCGTAAGGTCGACTCAGCCTCTAACAGAAATGAGTACCAGGAACATTTCCTGGGGGTAAAGACGGCCGGTGTGTAAGGCTGACAACCTTACCACCATCCTGTGCCGTTGTCATGAGGTCTGGGAACTTTAACTTCATGGAACCCTCTGGGCCACTCCAGGCCTGTAACGGGACTGATTTACAATTTAAGTGAGCAATTATCAATCCAGTGCACTAAAAAGCGAAAACGTGTGAAAATATAGGAAGCAACTGACACAATTGTTTTGGAAGAACTCTATAACATCCTTCACTAAATGCCAGATAAGAAGGAAGAACATAAAACTAAGTGTAGACAATAAGGTATGATTTTTCAGTGTACCTGTCTTTATTCAATCTCTTTTTAGGCGCTTTCGCAAAATTGCGAAAAACGACTATTAGCTTCGACACGTCTGTCTGTCCGTCCGCATGGAGCAACTCGGCTCCCACCGGAAAAAGTTTCATGAAACTTTATATGGGAGTGTTTTCCGAAAAATCTGTTGTGAAAAATTGAAGTTTCTTTAAGTTTCACAAGAATAGCGGGTAAAGTACATGAAGCCCGATATACATTCTTGATCACATCTCGCCCAGTTCGAATTAGATTGAGAATTGTTCCAAACAAAAGTTGTAGAGAAAAAAACAAGCGTTTTATGTTCATTAACTTTTCCCGAAAATCGTGTCGTTTATGAGATAATGCGGAATAAACTAAACTAAACTCCGTGGCTTTTAGTCCGCGAGCGAACCATACCGACAGAGCGGCCGCCGCCGGTAGGCGAAGTTAGTGCCAACTTTTGCGGATAGAGGGGTGTCACGTGGTTAGCG
>Ga0123355_10022896_pt1 | contig 10016 bp, 8 predicted proteins | sample TergutEmb28metaG_3_FD_89872 | JGI IMG/M metagenome (GOLD analysis project Ga0123355, IMG submission 89872) | Embiratermes neotenicus P1 segment gut microbial communities from Petit-Saut dam, French Guiana - Emb289 P1 | ecosystem: Host-associated > Arthropoda: Insects > Digestive system > Gut ...
GGGAATTTTCCCTGAAGGCGAGGATTTCCGCGGTGACCATGGTCTGGGTAGGTTAGTAGAATTTAGATTTAAAGGCCCTCCTGGCACTACATCCTCCTATATCACCACTCAAATCATCGGGACAACGTAACCGCGCCTCATGGGCGTCCCAACCTCAGAAGTCGGTTACGCTTCTGCCATGCCCAGGAGGGAAGACCACGAAGTCCACAAGGACATGTGGGGGCATTGGGGGGGAACTTCATAAATTTGGACCACTTTAAGACCCTGTTCACATTTCAAACACTTAAAACCAAACGTTTGTGACTTTCTGGCAATTGCAGTCACATGGTACCTTGAAAGAGGGTGTTTCTTTACTTCAGAGATGACATTTTAAATGTTATACCAAGGCCTTTTGTGATATGCACACCTGTAGAACATCCAGCCTTTCCTCAAAATGTGTTCAAGGTTTTACTTTCTTCGAAAAGAGAGTCTAAAGTTTTAAGAAAATAGATTGTGCAATATTCTGTGTAAGACGTTTCACAAGTGTTAGGAATAAATAAAACAGTATTTCATCATGAGCGCAGCAATGTCCTTATCTCTAGCAAACCTTGATGGCGGAATTTTAAGCACCGTCTGTCTCGAGATGTTGACGGCTCCATTATGCCCTCTGAAGGGGCCCCATTGCTCTATCACTTAGATTAAGAAAGGTTTTCTATTTTACTTGAAATCAGAATAAGGGGTTTTCTCTGTCTTGTTAGAAGCTAACTCACAGCACTTCCAAACTTCCGCATGCAACAATGAAACGGAATAGTCCAAATCTTTCTGAACTCCATTGGTAACATCCTCATATCTATAAACATCTGACCATTTTTTGGTTAGATCGTCGTATTCGCATATCCAGCAACAAAATATCAGATCGTATATGAGAGGCGGGTGTTTCCCCAAGAAACTGAAGAGATATATTTTAGCCAATTATTCTAAGTTGCAAACTCATGGATATTTAAATTGACTGTCACTGCAATCCGTTTAGTTTGAAATAATTATTGTTTATATAAATCGAAATGTTCCATTAAGAAACCATGCCACTTATATTACAATCAGAGTAGCCAGCCTTTGATCTTAGACCAAGCGACACAACCCGCCGTCTTCGTTAATAATATAGAAACATGCTGCCAGTCATCTTCATACACGTATTACATGAACTGCGAAACAAAATCATGGCGATTGGCAATTGCAAATATGATATTTTACTGGGACCGTGACAGGGGGACATTGTCAAGAGCTCCTTGATTTTATCTCAGACTCCCTTCATTTAAACCCAGCTAATTACTTCAAACGTAGCAGTGTAATTAAAATTAATAATAATAATAATAATTTTTGTTATTCTTTAAGTCAGCCCGGCGCAGAGGTCTCTTCCTGACAACACACAGCACTCACAAGAGACAGATATCCATGCCCCGGTGGGATTCGAACCCACAATCCCAGCAAGCGAGGGGCCGCAGACCCCACGCCTTATACCGCGCGGCCACTGGGACCGGCATTCATATTATTGGTCGTTTTAATACCTTTAGTGAGGACGTCTATTTTTTTACGACGCTGTCAGCGTCTCGAACTGTGCATCTGCAGCGTCGAACAGTAGGACAGACGTGCATAAACTTTCAGAATGCTAGGGGCCAGTGGGTTGACATGAACCAAGATCCGTAATGAAGGACCCAAAAATATTAGGCCTGGCGGAATATTCAAAGTTTCTACGATCTTTGAATGCGTTCTCCCTGAGAACGTCAATTTACTCCCTCTCGCAGCATGGATGATAACCCACCTTCTTCTGTGTTACGTTGTAATGGTACAAACGTAATGATGCCATGATCAGCAACAGAAATGGAGGGATTGATAGGCACATTATGAAATCGGAGTTTGTGATTCGACCCTCAGTACGACTTCGTTAAACAAAAATCTCCACAGTCGCTCTGTTTCCCACCCTGTTATATTAGGCAATTTCCCCACGGATAAATCGGATAGAGCGTGAGGCTCTATTCAACTGAAACTAACGCAAGAATTAAGCGTCTAGGGACTTCAGACGCACCAGTCTATGAGGCTCCGATTTCGCGCTGCTAAACACAGCGACAATTTTGCTTTTATCTTCGACAGAAGAATCTTATGCTCGAATAGGGCTGTTCCTGCTTCACAACTGCATCAAGAGCCCTTACTGTACTTGCTGGTGTATCCTGTTTGGCACCCTTAGTTCTAAGAGTCCCACTTCACTTTTGTCATAATGAACTGAAGGCACACATGTTTGACGTGCTTCTCCGTACTCACATTCCCTTCTTATGCACGATATTCATTCCTACGACTCCACTAAATCTCCTATATTTTCAGTATTTATGTGTATACAAAAATACTATTATTTCTAGTGGCCTGTTTAAATATACGAATACATATATGCGTCAGTATAAGGCCAGGAAAATAAAGAGAAATGAAATACAAGCTCCTGAATTCTCGCGGTCATCATACGTAGCGCAATTTGAACGTTAAGGACTCGGAATTCTGCCCACATACTATATATATATATATATATATATATATATATTTCTAATGATTCTTGAAATAAAGGGCCTTTATTTCCCTAAACAGAATTAACCGATTGGAATTTCCAATGGAAGCACGCTGTGTTCCCCTTGACCCACAGGGTGTATCTTTGTATATAACAGAGACTCATGTAAAGGGCTTTGTTCTTCTGGAATATTAGACTGTCGTATCCTACAAGAATGTAATCCTCAACCACACCGCCATGAAAATCTCAAGAATAGCAGATAAATTTTATTATTCAGGGTGTTACAAAGAATGTTTTTAATTCAGTTTAATTAGTACAAGTACAAACAATATAATAAAACAAAACAAAATAATAATAATAATAATAATAATAATAGTATGTTGAGGATATGATGATGATGATGATGATGATGATGACGACACAAATGTTAAAATTAAGGAGAGGGACAACAAAAATAATTAGCAGGTAAAATTTTGTAAACAGTATTTCAAAATTAAATTTAATTGTTACTGTGAAAATTTGTTGCTAAGTCTCCCCTTCGAGTGAAACATCATATGTTCCTTTATGGAGCCCTCGTCACAGATCAAGATACAGGATTCTAGTAGAATTCAAGACTCTCAAGGCTTATGTGTCTGGGAAATGACACTGTATATATTCAAGTATCCGCAGTCCCATCCTAGATGACTGTTATATCAAGATGTCTAAGTAATTTTAACTTGTTTGAACTTGGAATTTGTGATGCCAGGGAGAGAAAATTCAACTCAGGCGGTTACACTGATATAGGGTTCAGTGCTGGAAGTTAGAACAGAGCGAACAACATTTCATGACTTGAATAGCCGCGGTGACAACCTCTTTCTAAATTTTATACCATGAGGAGTACAAAGCTGAACGACAAGCCGTTCGGTCAAACAAGACTTATTTGCGTGAAATGACTCACGTTGCTCCCCACGGTCGCGCCGTCTTCGCGCTCTCCAACACCGAAACAAAGGGTCCGAATTCTCATCCGGGCATAGGCACTTTTCTTGAAGTTTTCTACTTATAATGTGCTTGTGCTCTAGAATTTCAGGCGATGATCTAATCCACCAATAAAATTATCCTAATGCAAAGGTTAGAAACTGTTTACAGAGCCAAAAGTGAAGAAGAAACAAGAAAAATCTTAATAATAAATGACATTTTGGTTTACGAGACGCGTTCTGACACACGGGTTATTATTCTAGTTCATGGCTTCCGCACTTACGACAAATGGCAGTATTTTACGAAAATAATTTATGGTTGAAGCAGTCAAATATGCCTCTGCGTCGGTCGGAATTGCAGTGTCAAATTTTGAAGACAAATCCTGCCAAACTGATTCTAAGAAAGATTCTAAATTCACAAACTAAACATTAAGTGAATTTGTCGCATCATATATCACTCTGTGATTATAAAACTGAGGTATATATCAGTCGAAGTGTTGTCTGTGGAAATCACAAACAGAGATGGGAATTTGCCTAAATTTTACGTTGAAATTTCAAAGGATTATTTACTCTTCACTAAATAACTAAACTTTCTCTTTGTATACCCCAAAGGTCCTGCACTGCTACTAACAACGAGGCTTCTAATATTTTTCTGTTAGTTAGTGTGTGTTAAATACAGGTATTTTCTGCAATAATACTGTGCCTTAGATTACTCCAAAATGTTTAGTGTTTTCCAATATAAGGGCTCATTTTGTAGGAAAGAGGGCTTTATAATCTTCAGTACTTTCTAGCAAGAAATTTGTCGGGAATTGTTTGGATTCACTTATTTCATTAATACATTTAGGAATAGTTTATTTTTCCTAGCGATTTTAATGTACGCGTAACAAGAAAACCTATTTGTGTACTTGAAGTTTCCTTTCTTTGCATAATTCCGTGTTTACTTTTATATGAAAATAAGCCTCAGTCAGCATATCCAGCTTACCATCAATACATTATGTTACTTAAACTACTTGAATGACTCCAAGGAAAACAACATTGTTTGATCACTCGATATCTGTTTGATCAAATCGAGAAGAGTGAAATGGGGAAGATATGTAGCACAAGTGAAAAAAAAAAAAAACAGAAATTCGTACAGTATTGTGGTGGGGAAATTTAAATGAAAGAGAACACTTGGAAGACGTAGGCGTAGATGGGAAGATTAAATTAAAAATAAAATATACTTGGAGGGCTTGGACTCTATTAATGTATTCCAAGATGGGGACAATGAAGCGGTTTTGAACACGGTAATAAATCTTCGTCTCCTATTAAATGCTGGCAATTTTTTGACACGTTGAGGAACTAAAAGCTTCTCAAGAAGGTGTGTATTCCGTACAGTCAAGACAGACAGAGAGACAGACAGACAGACAGACGGAAGGATGAATGAATGAATGGAAGAACAGATGGACCGACAGATGTATAGATAGAGGATAGACAGGTACTTAGAGAGACAGACAGACAGACACACTCACCTAATGAACGCAGAAGATGAATACCATTTCGGACGAAGTCGCGCCGTTTTACCCCATTTGTGTCTAGTACTGAGTTCCAGCTTTTACAATTATTTTTTCTGAAATGAAGCTACAACTTTCTACGCGCACAAAAATCCTACGTGAGACAACTTCAGCTTTCTATAGTTATATGTTATAAACTTTACATTAAATGTTGAAAAGCTGTCACGTTATTCGATGATGAAGGAGTTAAAGAAATTATATTCTCAAGTGACGCCGCTAATGCCCGCCAAAATTTTGTAAGTATCTTCCTGTTGTACCTTCGAAGCACGAAGTTAGCTTGAACAATATTTAAAATTTCAGATCTGCTGCGACACAAAAAAAAACCCTGTCCTCCACAAAACAAGGGATCCTGTGCTGTGTGTGTGTGAAAATACAAGGCGTTTGTTCTGAGAATAACAAGAAATACATAAATAGGCTTCGTGTGATAAATGTGGACACTTGTAAAAGTGAAGGTTGTTGGTAGAGTCCAGTTGAAACGTGATGGCACACGGTGACGCATGGGAGGGGAAGTGAAGGGGAAAATGGCGAATGGAGTGTGTAGCCAGTACCCTTCACACCACCTTGGATCATTGTGTATCCAGCATTACTACCAACCATAAAAGCTGATGCGCACAACTCGGCTGCCTGTAGTCGACTGAACTGACGCCCCTGCCGATTTAAATGAACTCGTCCGTTTCGCCGAAAGATAAAATCTGGTTTCTGCGCGTGTGCCATCACATTTCAAGGGCAGTCTACAAATAGTTACCAATGTGTTTTTAAGGGTTAAATAAAGAACATATTCATCAATATAAATATACAATGATGTATCAAACACAACAAAACGTTATTATGTTTCGTATTGTATTAGGGCAACATGTTTCGATTCTTATACAATCATCTTCAGGTCCTTCTAAGAATACAGATCCTTACTTAGCAATGTTTAAAATGCGCTGTGGGATCCCAAACGCTTACATTCTTGATAAAACTATGTATAAAATGCATGTGTCATTATGATTGTATAATAAGGACATAACGACACATGCATTTTATACATAATTTTATCAAGAATGTAAGCTTTTGGGATCCCACGGCGCATTTTAAACATTGCTACGTAAGGATCTGTATTCTTAGAAGGACCTGAAGATGATTCTATAAGAATCGAAACATGTTGTCCTAATACAATAATAAACATAATAACGTTTTGTTGTGTTTGGCTGATACATCATTGTATATTTATGCATGTATTAAACACTTCGGGATGGCAAATATTAAATAAAAAATTATTCGTCAATAACTTACTGTAAAAGAGATTGCCTGATGAATTAAGTACCGTAATTGTATGGGGTTTGTGGGTCTGGTAACTCAGTCGGTATAGCGACTGACTACGGGGTGGACGGTCCGGGATCGAATCCTGGTGGGGACGAGGTTTTCCGCCCGTCCTGACCGGCCCTAAGGCCCACCCAGTTTCCTATAAAATGGGTACCGGGTCTTTCCCGGGGGTAAAGTTCGGCAGGGCTTGCTGCTGACCACTCACCCCCTTCTAGTGCCGCGGTCATATAAGAGTAGAGCTATACCTCTACCTATCTTTTGGGCCACACCGGGCCTGTAACGGGAAAACTTTACCTGTACCTTTTTAATTGTATGGAATTTCCTGAGGTGATTCATGTTTTTGACGACATGAAACCGGCCACTTTATAAAATTCGAAGTTCTATTACAAAAACGACCTTGAAATTTTTAAATAAATCTAAAGTTGAGTAAGAAGTCTTTGACCATTTTTGCTGTGGGATATACAAGCACTTGTTCTATGTAAATGCCCGTAATCTTACTACTCTAATAACACTTTTTCGGTCACATATCTTCAAATGGCAGGTAATTATTATAATTCAATAACAGATAGGAATTAAGGGGCCGTGGTCTATTTTAAGGGATTTTACTAGAATATACCAGAAGTTTTCGAGTACAGATAAGAAGATATCGGTCAATGAATTCGCTTTAAACACGGAACTCACCTGAGTTGTAAGTAAGAATTGTTAACGACTTGACAACGGGAGATCAAGCTGTTACTTCCGGTTTTCAGAAATAATGACTTTTTATTGGCAAGATGAATATGAACATTTCTTACACAATTCTTTCTCTTTCTTTCATTTTTAATCTCTTATATACCAAATTTGAACGATATAACAGCATTCAATCATAAAGAGGCTCAAATTTCTTTCCAAATCCCGATACATATCTGTGAAACAACAAAGGGTCACGTCCCAGCTCACTGCGCTCCTTAACGTATCTATTGCGCTAGTTGTACAGAAACAATGTTGTTTATTGCGCTGGTTTTACAAAAACAACCTTGTTTATTCCCTGGTTTTACGGAAACAATGTTGTTTGTTGCTCTGGTTTTACAAAAACAACCTTGTTTATTCGTTGGTTTTACGGAAACAATGTTGTTTTTGCGCTGGTTTTACAAAAACAACCTTGTTTATTGCGCTGGTTTTACGGAAACAATGTTGTCACTTGCGCTGGTTCTGCAGAAACGATGTTGTTTGTTGCGCTGGTGTTACAGAAACATTACTGTTTCTTTTGCTGGTTTCACAGAAACAATGTTGTTTATTGCGCTTGTTTTACAAGAACAATATTCATTCATTACGGAACGTTCTTTTTCATTATTCTTTCATACTAATCGCTAAACAAGTCACATGTTGATGAAGCTGTCAGAGTGACCTGTGCTGTGCATTCCAACTGCGCAGTTACAACCAGTTCTGCACTGCACAAAAAGTTGTTTTGCCTCATATTCTGTCCATTCTGGTAGCTGTGACCACCAAATGCACTTTCGCAAGACGCAGTTATTGGCCATTATAGCAGCTTATAGAATATCTGCTGTGTTCGAATCATATGCAAGTACTGTTAGTAATTTAAAAGGCTATGGAATGGTGACGAGTGTTCATTTCGCGGTAACAAAATTGCTGTCTACCTCGGCTTCGTCCAGGGCAGGTCGGTGGTTCACGAACATCGTCACAGAATTGGCTAGGTGGGAGAGGGATCTGAATTTGATGCCATGTTCGTAACAACGTGACAGTTTATCTCGGTTGCACATTATAGGTCATCACGCTCATTTGTTAAGATTTTAGCTCAAGTTTACCATCAGTTATCGTACATGTCATCCTGGCGTTTAGAAGAGACGTAAGAGGCGCGACTTAAATAACGAGACTGATTTACAAAAGAGAGGCCAGGATATCGTAGTCTGTGCAGTGACTCATTGAGGGCTAGACGGTTTGGATTTTCGAACTCATTTGGCGGCAAGAGATTTTCTCTTCTTATTATGCGTCCATAACGGCACTGGGTCTAGTTCATTTTTGGCACCATTATGTTTAGAGGGGATGCAAGTTAATTTTCTTGTTACATTACTTTCCGAAATATTTTTATTTGTACTCTTCGAATACTTTTTGCACAAAATCCCAGTACAGTAACCTTCGGAGTGAAAATTGTCTTTTATTTACGTTCTTTTTTTGTGGCTAATATTATTTTTGTATTATTGTTATTAGTTCTGGGTTCGTAATTGAACGTTGTGTACTTGGGTCAGCAAGTTAATGAACGGGAATTGTAGAAATTAACTATAGGATTTAATTTTATCTTACATATATGTGTTCCAGCATATTAAAACTATACTCTCTATAAGCCAAGGTCAACAATTATCATTTAGGTTAATGACGAGATATTTTTTGTTGAAAACAGATTTCGAATTAAATTAAAGAAAGAGGTTGTATGGTTTGCAGAACGTTTATCTTCCGCCATGTTGTGCTGGAGGATTTCTCGGGCTTATCTTCAGAGTACTTCAGTCATCAGCTTTTTCTGGTGCAGTATTTTTTCAGCTTCTTTCGTCGGTGCATTTTTATGCAATGCTACAGAAACTTCGGACAACAAATGTGTGTGTGCGTGCGCGATCTCCGAATAATGTCAAGTTTTTCTCTGCAGCGTGTTATGTCTGTTACAATTTGTTCATTCTATAGGGCGGTAAATTGCCTAATATTATTTCTGGTACATGGTCTTACCATTTGTTCCTTTCCGCTCCAAGTTTTATTCTTCTTATTCTCTTTACAACTCAATTGTTAATTTCTACAAATTTAGTACTGCATTCGGATGTTTCAAAGCGACATTTCCATCCAGTTCTCATTCTTCTTACATGTCTCTTGTTTTTTAGGACTGTACAGGTACTCAGATATTGTTATTCTGCTGTCTTACATCATCTTTATTGTTGTTCCTATAGCACCTCTAAAGTAATTGAAGTATTCTCAGTTTGCAGTACGTAGTCACTCTATCGTAATAATAATAATAATAATAATAATTATTATTATTATTATTATTACCATCATCGTCTACTTTATTCAGGGCATTTATCTTTTTATTCCTGAGACAAACTATGTCCCTAAGGAATACAGTTATAATATTATTATTATTATTATTATTATTATTATCTTCATCATCTTCTCCTTTATGTAGGGTATTTATACTTATATTTCTGAGACAAATTATGTCCCTAGGGAATAGTTATTATTATTATTATTATTATTATTATTATTACCATCATCATCATCTCCCTTATGCATGGTATTTATATCTATATTCCTGAGACAAACTATGTCCCTAGGGAATAAATTATTATTATTATTATTATTATTATTATTATTATTATTATTATTATTATTTTGAGGTCTCTTGTCACAGGCCTTTTCTTCCTGGTACTTCACTTGAACCAGCGGTAAACCCCACCACTCAGGTTTCAAGTTCCACAAATTATTATTATCATTATCATTATTATTATTATCGTGTTGTTGCTTTCGAGTGTTTACGAAGTAATTGACTTTTCTTTTATAAATTGAACTGAACGGAATGATACTGCCCACATATTCAGAAAAACATTTTTTGTGGCGCTGCGGCCCAACGCGGGCCACGGCCTCCTCATTCTTGAGGTTTCTAGATCACACACAACGACGCATCACAGTCGGTAGGAC
>Ga0123355_10022897_pt1 | contig 10016 bp, 8 predicted proteins | sample TergutEmb28metaG_3_FD_89872 | JGI IMG/M metagenome (GOLD analysis project Ga0123355, IMG submission 89872) | Embiratermes neotenicus P1 segment gut microbial communities from Petit-Saut dam, French Guiana - Emb289 P1 | ecosystem: Host-associated > Arthropoda: Insects > Digestive system > Gut ...
GATGGACACACCAATGGTGTACCTATTGTTTCGCCAGAGGCATAGTAGGGTAGCTAAGTGTGGCCGGGATAAACGCTGAAAGCATCTAAGCGTGAAGCCCCCCTCAAGATGAGATTTCCCATTACGCAAGTAAGTAAGAAACCATGAAGACTACGTGGTAGATAGGCGAGAGGTGTAAGTGTTGTGAGACATGAAGCTGACTCGTACTAATATTTCGAGGACTTAACCTACAATTATTTCTACAATTACAATATCTAGTTTTTAAAGATCTATCTCTACTGAAGTACTGAGACTTCAAAGAGTTGAAGTTCTCTGAGAATTTCTTTATTTAAATATAATCTATCTAGTGATGATGGCAGAGAGGTCACACCTGTTTCCATCCCGAACACAGAAGTTAAGCTCTCTTGCGCCGATGGTAGTACGCAAGTGCAAGACTAGGTCGTCGCTAGGTAGATTTTTTTTAAATTTTAAAATTATGAAAAACTCAAGATAAAGTTGTAATAAAATTATATGAGATGTTTATAAGCATCTTTTTTTGTATTTTCGAATCATATCTGGTATAATATTCCACATGATGAAAAATAAAATTTTACTATTAGAAGATGATTTAATGATAGCTGGCGGGCTTATTTACGCATTAGAACAAGAGCAATACGACGTAATCCATGCTAAGACAGTCGAAGAAGGAAAAGATACAATTAAAAAGACCACTTTCGATTTAGTAATACTTGATATGCAGCTTCCTGATGGTTTTGGAACTGAAATTCAAAAATCTTTGAAAGGGACATCTACAGGAATCATATTTTTGACAGTAGTCGATGATGAAGGAAATATTGTAAAAGCATTCGAGGATGGAGCAGCTGATTATATCACAAAGCCATTTAGACTTCGAGAATTACTAGCACGTATTAAAAGAATTTTGCTACAACAATCTGGAACAGCGACCCAATTCTTACAATTAGGAGACGCTAAGATTGATCCAGAAGCTGCAAGAGTTTTTATTGATGACGAGCTGATTGATTTAACGGCATTAGAATATAAACTATTGCTCACTTTTGCGACGAATAAAGGAAGAGTCATGACGAGGGAACAAATCCTAGATAATTTATGGGATGCATCGGGCAATTTTGTTGAAGATAATACGTTAACTGTGTATGTAAAGAGATTGCGAGGTAAACTAGGAGAGGCTGTGGATATCCAAACAGTGAGAGGATTGGGATACCGTGTGGACTAAAAGTATAAAATTAGTAAATAAAATGGAGGCAGACTATGAAATTTACAATATTCACATTCGATTCAGAACGAAACAATCGCATCAAGCAAGAACTCGAAGAAAAATTGATTAAAAAAAATTTTATTGTCGACGGTCAAGACCCAGAATTTGTATTTACCATTGGGGGGGACGGCACAGTATTAAGGGCAATTCATCACTATCTGGATGCTGGGAAACTAGATACAGTTAAATTTATTGGGATTCATACGGGTCATTTAGGTTATTACACGGATTGGCTTCCTGAAGAGCTAGATGATATGGTAGGATTTCTTACTACTCGAGAAATTCAAACTTATAAATATCCATTGCTAGAAGCTAAACTTTGTGCAGGGGCAAAAACCCGATATAGGTATGCGTTGAATGAATTTACAATCTTAAATGCAAAACGCACGCAACATTTAGATATTAAAATTAATGATATGTTTTTAGAGTCTTTCAGAGGGACAGGTGTTTGCATTAGTTCACCAACTGGCAGTACAGCTTATAATAAGGCACTTGGCGGGGCGATTATTTATCCAAGCTTACCTGTTTATCAACTAACAGAAATTGCTTCAATTAATAGCAATGCTTATCGTACAATTGGATCGCCACTTATTATTCCCAAGGAACAGAAGCTTATTTTGGAGTCTGAAAATTGGGAAGGGATGACACTGACTCAAGATCATCTAGAGTTAGATATTTCAGAGTTAACAGCAATTAATATTGCTTTATCTGATAAACAGGTTCAATTTGTTAAACGCAAAGGTGGATTGTTCTGGAATCGGGTAAAGGATCATTTTTTGTAAGGGGTTAAACTTGGGGGATTGGAATGAGATGACTGCTATATTGATTTTTACGCGTATTCTAGATACTATAATAGGCTTTAAACTGTTAACATGGGATAAAAAGGCAAGTGTCAAAGAAATACTTTGTTTAATTGGAATTTCAATATTTATTACTTACTATCTTACAATACTTCACTATCATGCACATTTACCAGTTCTGATAAGAGTATTCATTTTAGATATAAATATTTTAACGATGTTAGCCATTGTAGCGTATAGAAAGGGTTACTCGCTTAAAAAATCTCTTATCCTACCACTATTATCGCTCTCTCTAACAACAATAAGCGAGATTTTAGTTTTTTTCGGAACAGGGACAGAGAATGTGAATATAATCGAAGCACTCCTAACTACATTGCTCATGCCTGTTGTATCCTTTTGCTTTATACACCTCACAAAAAAGGTTCGCTCTAAGGTTAACCAATCAAAAGAAATGCAAAATGCTTTATTATATGGGTTCATATTCATATTCATTTTATCTCATATAGTCGCATCATTTCGACACTTCTTATTCTCTGTTCATCAAGTGTCTATTTTTCTAATTATTATTTTAATCGTATTGAGTTCTATTTTTTTCTTTTATGCAAAAGCAATGGAAAGCAAGTACCAGCTTCAGAGAAAGCAAGATGAACAGGAAGCAATGCAGTATTACATAAATGAAATTGAAAAGCAGTACACAGATATGCGAAAATTTAAGCACGATTATCAGAATATCCTTGTATCAATTAATGGGTACATAGAAGACAGTGATCTTGATGGTTTGAGACAGTATTTTCATGGTCGAGTGAAAATTGTTTCAGAAAAAATTATAAAGCAAGATTTTATGTTAGAAAATTTAAGCCGAATAAAGATAAGAGAAATCAAGAGTATCTTTGCTGCTAAGTTAATAATGGCACATGAAAAAGGTGTAGAAATTAGCTTTGAAGCAAGGGAGGACATAGATACTATTCCAATGAATACCATCACATTGGTGCGAATGCTTGGGATCGTGTTAGATAATGCCATTGAAGCACTCATAGAATTGGGGGAAGGTATATTACAAGTAGGGGTATGGAAAGAAGCCGAGGAGGTCACGTTTGTTGTGCAGAATCTATGTCGTTTGGATCTTCCAAAGTTGCATGAATTGGAAAGGGTTGGTTTCTCAACCAAAGGAGAGAAGCGAGGCTTGGGATTGAATAATTTATCAGAATTAGCAGAAGAAGAAGCTAATGTTGTATTGCAAACAGCTATCTCAAACAATCAATTTATTCAGAAAATTATCATCACGGGGGATCGTTATGTTAAAGATATTTATTTGTGAGGATGATCAAATTCAAAAAGAAAAGCTAGAAAAAATTATCAAAGACTATATTATGATTGAAGAATTAGATATGAAAATTACTTTATCTACGCATGATCCAGATATTATTTTAATGAAAGTACAAGAAAAACCTCAACAGGGAAGCCTTTACTTTTTAGATGTTGACTTGAATCATAAACTAGATGGGATTGCATTGGCAACACAGCTAAGAACATTAGATCCTTCAGGGAAAATTGTCTTTGTTACAACACACGGAGAGATGGCTTTATTGACATTTAAGCATAAAATAGAAGCGTTGGATTATATTGTGAAAGATTCTGATCTAGAAGAAGTAAAAAGAAAAATTGTGAAGTGTATAAAAGTTGCACATGATCGCCAATTAAGAAGTAAAAGTTTAAAAGAAGATTATTTTATTGTGAAAACTGGTGAGAAAACTAATTTCATTCCCCTTAAAAAGATCATGTTTTTTGAAACCTCTAATGTTCGAAATCGACTTGTTTTACATTTGGAAAATAGCAAAATTCAATTTAGAGGAACTATGAAAGATGTGGAAAATTATAATCAGACATTCGTTCGAGTACATCATTCTGTTGTGGCAAACAAATACAATGTAGCAAATATCGATCATAAAAGAATGGAGATCGAATTTGTGAACGGAAAGCGAAGTATGATTTCTGTAAGAAAGTTAAATACACTTGAAAAAGCAATGAATGAGTAGTAGAGTGATTAAACATCCATCGCATAGAAAGAGAATTTTGACACTTAAGCACACTTTTTGAACAATTAGCACGAAAACATCCAAAAGTCATCCCAATGGTTTATTATGATAAGTATGATAAACAGAGTTGATATTTTATCAACTCAAAGGGGGTGTCTGAGATGAAGAGGTATGAAGAACATCATTTTTGATTAAGTATCTTGTTTTCAAAATAACTTTTTCTAATATAGTCTTTCGGAAAATCTGATCAGCAATTGGTGTGATAATAAGCTTTCAACTTGTCATGTCAACTAGGGTAGTGGTTTGAGGAAAAGCAAGCTGTATATCAAGGGTAGAATTTTCGAGCGGCTATAAAAATACAAGGAGGATGAACTTATGAATAAAATTTCAAAATTAGGTATTTTCGCACTTGCAACACTTGCTTTGGCAACCACGTTTTCTGGACCGATATTGGCGCAAACAAATCAAGCTTTTGAAACAGCCTTAAGCTATCAGTCTATTGCACCACGGGTTTCTGGAAATGTTGCTGGCACTACCTTTAGAGTTAGCCACCCGAATACTTGGGTGGGTACTTCTGCTGGTGCAAATGGTATAGAAGGTTCAAATCGTACAACAAGAATTCAAACTGTAGGTGCTACTTTTACGCGAACATCAGCACCACCAGTAGTAGCTGCTGATGGTTGGACTTATATTGAAGGAAGACTTAGTGGAACTGATGCACAACGTAATGGTATAGCTACAAATCGAGTGGTATGGATTGCGACTTCTCAATTGGAACGTAGAAACGATGCGATTACATGTGTAATTACTCATAATGGAACTGAGGTAAGGAACAATTTCAATAATTTTACAGCTCCAGGCTCTGTTGACGCGAATACTCGTTTCCGTCTAACACTGGATGGACTCGGTTTCAATAGTAATGGAGATTCTTGGCGTCTTGGAACGATTATAAACGGGGTTGGAACTAATGCTTGGAATGGACGAACTATGTGGGTGAGAGCCAATCGAATGGAGTGCTAACTTGATTTAGAGTTGATGAAGCTTAACCGTATGGGTTGAGAATTCCCAATTTCCTGTGTGATCACTTTGTCGTTAATTAGAAATACAAAGATGAAGCTAAAAAGCTGTGATCTCCTTATTCGAGATTCATAGCTTTTCATATGTATAGTAAATATTATGATGAGATAACAAAGAATTCATTATGAAACTGATAGCTATTAGATTTCCCATTGCTGGATATCAGATGTCTTTAAAGCACTATTATATCGATGTTTATAGATTCTTCAATTTAACCAGCTTAGGCAATTGTGAAAAGGCCACGGTAGTTCTCACGAAAAATAATCAGAGTGCCAAGATTTCGTGATTATTTAGTAGCAGAACTCATGATTTCTAGTTAAAACTCACGAAGAACAATCAAAGTACCAAGATTTCGTGATTATTTAATGGCAGAGTTCAAGTCTTCTAGTTGAAACTCACGAAAAAGTGATAAAATTAGGATTTCTCGTGAATTTCTAAGATGCAAGTGGCTATCAGTGGTAAGGAGCGTTTTGTTTTTTAGCACTATCAAAGCCCATAACATCAGGGCTTAGGCATTTTCGCAATTGCCAATTTAACCCGTTATCTGAAAGGAGAATTTTGACACTTAAGCACACTTTTTGAACAATTAGCACGAAAACGCCAAAAAGCCAGCCCAATAGTTTATTATGATAAGTATGATAAACAGAGTTGATATTTTATCAACTCAAAGGGGGTGTCTGAGATGATAAGGTATGAAGAACATCACTTTTGATCAAATGTTTTGTTTTTAAAAATTTGATAAACAGGAGGCTTTTTAAATGAATAAATTTTTTCGTAATTTAACAATTTTTGCTGTACTCAGAATTATTTTATTTGGAAGCAGTGTACTAGCAGCTGATCATGAGCATGATGAAATGTCTATGCAAGGCTATCTCATAGAGAATTATGGATATGAGTTTATAGAGAATTATAACTTAGCACTTGAAATAGTGACAGAGTTATATGAGCTATTTCCAACCAATAGAATGGGAGATACCATCTATCCAACCTACTTTGGTGGGAAGTATATTAATGATGAGGGCGATCTGGTTATCCTTCAAATAAAAGATGCCACTTCAAATGAAAGTACAACACTTGATTATTTTGAAGATGCAGTGTTCAAGCTAGCGGATTTTTCTTATACTGAGCTAGTAGCAGTAATGGATTTCTTAGATTGGAAGATCACTTGCGCTGAATCAAATGCAAGTACTTGGTATTTAGATGTGATCAATAACAGAGTCGTTGTACAATTAACTAATTATGGAGCAGATGAGATTGCAATTTTTCAAGATATGATTTTGGACTCGCCAATAATTGTCTTTGAACAAGGTGAGAAGAGTATATTAGCAAACAATCAGCTTGATGAAAGGCAAAGCCAAAATATCCAATCACGTTTATTTGGTACTCCTTCACCGCGACCGCCTGCGCTAGCCTCACCAATTATTCAAAATGTTCGCCTTGATATTAGAACTGGGGATAGAATCTGGGTTTTTCGCAACGGAGTAGGTTGGATTGATGGTGCATATTTATCTATTGGATATAGAGTCCAGGCGTTTAATGGTGAAATTGGATTTGTTACTGCTGCCCACATACCAACAGATATGCAGATAGGCGACATTATAAGCAATAACAGTGGAGTGCGCATAGGAGTGGTAAGGCAAGCTCAGCTTCCAGGAATTGATGCAGCATTTGTTGCTACAGGTGCTAATGTTGTAATGTCATCACACACAAACCTTGCAGCTGCAGGAAATTATAATGGAACATTTGTAGGCCAACGTGTTGTATTTCATGGCGCTACAACTGGGACTCAAGTAGGCAGTATACTCATTCCGCGTATTTCTGTACTTGGTTTAAATGCTGGGATGCACACGACTCTTAACTTTCGAGGTGGAGATAGTGGGGGTGTAATTTACACCATTGATGCAGCAGGTCATGTGACAGGAACAGCAGGAATTGCTAATTCTACCCTCCCAATTGTGCCTTATTCAGTGGTCTCAAGGGCAGATGCTATTAATAACACCTTTGGTTTAAGGTTAATACATGGAGGTCAGCCATCGCCAGCCCCAACACCACCAACTCCGCCTCCACCGATTCCAGGCATTCCAGGGGTTCCCCCAATACCCCCAATTCCCCCACGCCCCTAATGACAATCATGTCACTAAACTAAAAAGTATGAATCCTTAACCCCTTCGGATTCATGCTTTTTTCATTTGCCCTTCATTCTTTAGGCTTTCTACTTTAACAAAAACCCAATTCTTGCGTATCATATTAGGAGACCATTAATATATATAATGCAGTTTATAGATAAGAGGAGATGAGATAATATGAAGGAGGTCTTAAAATTTGAAAATGTTGGTTTAACATATCAAACACAATCAGATGAAGTTGAAGCGTTGCATGATATCAATTTTACTGTTACAGATGGTGAATTAGTATCAATTATCGGACCATCAGGCTGTGGGAAAACGACGATTTTATCGTTGATAGCAGGATTGATAACACCAACGAGAGGTAATATTTTGTTAAACGGAAAAAACGTATCTGACGATGCTTCAGGAGTCGGTTATATGTTGCAGCGGGATAGCTTACTAGACTGGCGAACGATTTATAGCAATACAAAGCTAGGATTAGAATTCTGTGGAAAACTTGGGGATAACTATCTCAAGAATGTCGAAGAGCTGTTGAAAACTTATGATCTATGGGATTTCAAGGACAAATATCCCCGCGAGTTATCGGGTGGGATGCGGCAACGGGTGGCATTGATAAGGACACTTGCAATTAAGCCGGATATCCTGTTGTTAGATGAGGCTTTTTCAGCGTTGGATTACCAAACACGCCTACTGGTGGTTGATGATGTTTATCATATTTTGCGCCAGGAAAACAAGTCGGCGGTGATGGTGACTCATGATATCGCAGAAGGGATCTCGATGGCAGATCGTGTTATCGTCCTTTCGAAGCGGCCGGGTACGATCAGCCAGAACATAAAGCTTAATTTTAAAAAAAATGACACGCCCCTTGTGCGCCGATCATCACCAGAGTTTCAAGAATACTTTAATAAGATATGGAAAGAGTTGGTTGTCTTTGAATAAAAAGAAAAAAAGAATTATTTACAACACTTTGAGCACAGAACGTCAGCTGTATTTAAAAGGAATTCAGAGGAGAAAAAGATTAATCGTTACGACCCAAATACTCATTTTAGTACTCGCTATTGTGATATGGGAAATCGCAGCTGTAACTGGGACAATTGACAGCTTCATCGTGAGTAGCCCAACACGTATTTGGCGTACTATTTTAAATTTTCGTAATAATCAGCTACTATTCCATATCGGGATTACATTTTTAGAAACGATGATTGGCTTCGCACTTGGTGTTACTATCGGTCTGTTCATTGCATTCGTGCTATGGTGGTCGAGTTTTCTAGCAAAGGTAATGGATCCATATTTAGTCGTTATCAATGCACTGCCTAAAATCGCACTTGGTCCAGTGATTATTATCTGGGTTGGGGCAGGCATGCAAGCTGTTATTGTAATGGCACTTGCAATTTCGTTAGTTGTCACGATTATGGAAATGCTAAGCGGGTTTATTAATACGGATGCTGAACTTACAAAAATGGCTCGAACGTTTCATGCAAACAAATTGCAAACTTTTACGAAGATTGTATTTCCGTATAACTTACATACGTTATTCAACTGTTTGAAAATTAATATTGGTTTATCGTTAGTAGGTGTTATTGCGGGAGAATTTTTAGTTTCCAGAGCTGGGCTAGGCTACTTAATTATCTACGGTGGTCAGGTATTTCAGATGGACTTGGTCATGACTAGCGTCATTGTTCTGGCAGTGTTGGCAGCCTTGTTATATGGAATGGTAGCCATTGCCCAAAGGGTTGTTATAAAAAGGTTTTTAAAATAGAAGGAGAGAAAGAGCTCAGAACTCAGAGTTCAGTAAAAGATTTTGGAGCTAAAGCTCATAGTTTAATATTTAAAAGCGAAGCGTTCTGAATTCTGAGTTCTGAGCTCTGAGTTCTAACGCAAAGCGTTCAGGGGGATTTATTGTGAAGAAATTGCTAGCTTTATCAGCTTTGTTTTTTGTAGGGGTGCTTGTTGCTTGTGGGGCGCAAGGAGATGATGAGTTGACGACGGTACGCCTTTCGGAGGTTATGAGGTCGGTGTTTTATGCGCCGCAGTATGTTGCGATTGAGTTGGGATTCTTTGAGGATGAAGGGATTTTGATTGATCTTGTGACGAGTGATGGTGCGGATAATGTGATGGTTGCTTTGCTTTCGGGTGCAGCGGATATCGGTTTGTCTGGTCCAGAGGCAGCGATTTATGTTTATAATCAAGGTCGGGCGGATCATGCAGTGATTTTTGCTGGCTTGACGAATCGTGATGGGAATTTTCTCATTGGGCGGACACCAGATTTCACATGGGACGATTTAAGAGATGCCCATGTGTTGCCAGGTCGCCGTGGTGGAATGCCTTTTATGGTTTTTGAGTATATATTGGCAGAGATTGGAGTTGCAGAGGATGTTTATTTTGATAATAGCATTCAATTTGCTGCGATGGTTGGTGCATTTTTGGGTGGAACAGGAGATTTTGTAACAGCATTTGAGCCAGTAGCATCAATGATTGAGCTAGAAGGGCGTGGGTATGTAGTGGCATCAATGGGGATGGAATCAGGGGAATTACCGTATACGGCGTACTATGCGTTGGGTAGTTTTATGGAAGAGCATCCAGAGTTGATACAAGGATTTACAAATGCGATTGCTAGAGGTCAGGAATTTGTACAGCTGAATGCACCTGAGGAGATTGCTGTTATTATTGCACCGTTTTTCCCAGATGCAGATATGGA
>Ga0123355_10022898_pt1 | contig 10016 bp, 4 predicted proteins | sample TergutEmb28metaG_3_FD_89872 | JGI IMG/M metagenome (GOLD analysis project Ga0123355, IMG submission 89872) | Embiratermes neotenicus P1 segment gut microbial communities from Petit-Saut dam, French Guiana - Emb289 P1 | ecosystem: Host-associated > Arthropoda: Insects > Digestive system > Gut ...
CGTCATTTTCCTTGCAATGAAAAATCGACGCGAGCACTACACACTACCTCACTCAAATGCTGCTTGCCAGCAACTGACGCTATCGAAAGGCGGGAAAAAATTCACGCATGCGCACTAAGGTTCGAGGTCGGCTCATGCAAGCGCGCTAGATTATAATCCATCAGGTGTTCGCATAAAAAAATACGGTCGGATACTTTTCTAACAGACCTCGTAAATTCTTACGTAGAAAAAAATAATTTAAACGATATTGTTAGCAATTTACGTGCCATGTAAAATGAAGCACCGTGGAATTTAGATGCCCCCAATTTACAGCGGCTTGTTAGGTGGGACCATGTTCACTGGATATTCTTCCATGGATACTTTCACACCTGCAAAACAGTGTGACATTTGTAGCAACTCAAGCGGAAACGCAAATCGGAAGACGAAGCATTGCAACAGTGTAGCTGAAAACATCAACAACTTAAACAAGAATATTGCTTGTTACTTACGAACGTAGCTGGCAGCTAGACTTGAGGTTTCATGCTCTAAGCATAAAACATGAACTACACTTAATTAGAAAAATAGGATGTCGTGATGTGAAGTGGATTCATCTGTCTCGGGATAGGTCCCGGTAGATGCTTATTGTGAAAACAGATCTTGCAGTTACAGAAGGCAGTTTTCTTCAAAATGTAGGTGAGTGTCTACCACATCGAATCGTCGATGTCGAGAGTTCGAGAGGCCCACAGAGCAAGGAGGCGGATCTCGTGAAAGAACTCTGATTTGTTGACAAGATTAATAACGTTCAACTGTTTAATAAAAAGTTCGCCCGATGTGATGGTTCGTTCAGGTATTCTTACCTCTCAGCCTGGAAGATTTACTTGTTCTCTAATAAGAGCAGTGCGTCTTTGTGAAATAATTGTTGACATATTGTAATTCGTGACTAATGTTTTAATGCAGAAGAGTGTAGTGTTGAGAATTATAAACACGCTAACCCATGTAATACTTTTTAAGAAATAAATTTCGAAATCTATGTTGTTACAGTGAATTGGAGTAAGTAAATCAGAAAACACTCGAGGCATCTAAATATTGAAGTGAAAACATGCAGGTGAACAAGTCCTCGGAGAAGATGTGTTAAAGGGAGGGTTTTAGGAATTCAGAAGTTTATCTGAGCGAGTGGAAGAAACTTCGGACAACTTGGCTTCGGTCCCTACAAAGCCACTATCAGTGAAAATGGCAGGCGTTCGCTCGGAAGTTATGTGACGTGGCAGTAGTTTATTGCGTCGAGTGGAGGTGCTGTGACCATAGAACAGGAATGGCGACGCTTTCCGAGACTGAATGCCATAAATGCTTGAAATGTGTAAGGACATCCTGCGGAGAAGAGTGAGAAAGGTTTGGGACTGGGGGCATTTTGATGTAAACTTTTTATGCCACAATTAATACATACATAATACATACACACATACATACATACGTACATATATATATACATACATATATACATACGTACATATATTCGTGCTTTCCATGGATCCTTAAGTGTGTCACAAAGAGAGTAGGATGTGGAAAAAGTCATAAATACACAAATATACACAAATTTTACAGTGTAAATTCTACAAACATTTTACAAAACAATATTATAAATCATCTTTCCGCATTAAAATTCATTTACAGAGTAAAAGGAGATGTATGTAGGTATTCTGTTTAGACTGCTTTACGCTTTAAGGACGAAACTGTATCCGTCTGATTTAAAGACCCAGTTCGTATTGCGAGTAAACACTCTCTGCCTTGGTTATAAAAACCGATAAGTTAATGCTGTAAAGAGAAATGATCGCTGTTTGTTCTGAGTTCCACGCAAAACACATATGCATTGTGGGTAGAACACAGAATTTCTGAATGTACATACAGTAAGTCTTGGCTTTAAAAGTTTAAGTATTACCTCGCCGTTCTTGAGGATTGTCACACTAGGTGAAAAACAGTTGAAAATTTGATGAATTTGTTTGAAAATTTTCCCTATTATTGATAATGAAGTTCATTGATGAAAGTAATACTGGCCTGGAACAGGTGGAATTTAGACTCGTACCTGAGGTTCTGGGTTGGGCAACAGCCATAATTCTGAAAATTTTCTTTTGTAAAGTGAAAATCTTCCAACTGTTGGAAGAGTTACCCAAATCTTTTTCCTTCTTTTTGTAATAGAATGAAAGTATGCGTAGTAAATTGTTTTGAGAGTGTCTCTCAATTCTATTGAAGCAAATTATAGTATAAACAACAACGTATCTTTCGTCCAGTACAAATCAAGAGAAACTTTAAACCACTACAACGATAAAAACACTTCTGTTTGTAAATACACACCTCAACACCGTTCCGCCAGTTCAGTGTAAATCGCACCGGCCAAGGATGAGAAGTTTCTAGACGCTTCCGTAGAATTGCGAAAAGGCATCATTAACTTCGTCATGTCTGTCCGTCTGTATGGAACAACTCGGCTCCCACTGGACGGATTTTCATTGAGTGTGATATATGAGCAGGTTTCGAAAAGCTATCGGAGAACTCCAGTTGCATTAAAATTTATAAGAATAACGGTCACTTTCCATGAAGGCCTAAGTCATTTATGATAACATACTATCTCACTCAGTCCTTCTTATAATGAGAAATGTTTCAGACAACAAGGTGTAGAGAAATTACAAACACGTTTTGTGTTCATTAATTTTTTTTTAAGAAAATTGTAACGTTTATGAGATAATGTGGACAAATTATGGTGGAGAGACAGTACAATAAGATGCAGAAAGGACGCAATTGATATGCCGGGTAAATAAGGCAAGAATACATACACATGCATTGTTTAATGCTTATTGCTTTTCCTCTGCAACAATGGTTACACCAACCTGTCTAATTTTTACGTTATACGTACTTTGCATGTCGTGTTTCATTTTTGACTTGCAGTGACACTTTAGATTTCGTTTAACAATATGAAGGCATACGAAATGTATCTTCGTTCAAAGAAAATGCTTTTCTCATACCACTTTGGACACGCTTGTCGTAAATAGGGTCGTCATCCCTGCCGTAGAGAGGAGACAGTTTGTCTGAGTGATTGGGAGAGTACGTTTCCTTATTCTTTTTTGTCCCGCACACCTCCACCCCTTTTGCCTTTCCTACTTACCTTGAGTGGGTGTAAAATATATGGCTGTTTACTTGAAAAAGAATTGTTTTTGGGAAGATATCAAATTGAAATAAGTGGGAGGTTCTACGTTATACAGTGTGTCCCACTCGCTACCGAACCCGGAATTTCTTTAATAATTCTAACACCAAAGAAGATATTGCAACGAAATTTGAACAGGAGTACGTTTGTTGTGTGAGCAATGAAGAGCAATGTGTCTGTAGTCCGCTTCAAATTTCGTTGCAATATCCTCATTACTGGTAAAATTATTGAAGAAATGCCGGGTTCGGTAGCGAGTGGGACACGCTGTATATTATGGAAGGCTATGTGCAGTGTCTGTATTTATTGTTATATTGGTATATAACAGTTAAAGTTCTAAGGACTGTGAAATGCTGTTCGTAGTTTTATCGTATTTTGTATTACGTGTTTCGTACATTTCCTGTAACAATACGGATTTATTATTAGAATTTACCAATTTTTATTTCAAGAGGCATGTTCTCTATCTCCTGAAAATAAAATCTCAGGTTTATTCAACCATGTGATAAGTATAGGGGTTTCCCCATTATTCGTTTCTCCACATTTAGCGGGGCCAATTTCTTTGACGAAAAATGATTTGAAAATTCCTGGAACTTCCGTGGGTCACATCCGTGGATCGCGAATTTTCCAACAGACAGATGTTTCAGTTCCGTTTTTTGTGATATGTGGGACCAAATTATCGAAATATTACATGAACACTTCCCCCACTTATTTTCGGCGATGAAATCCCTGGAGTACGACTGTTGCATCTGAAAACATTTTCAATCTTACGTGCATCCTCCGCTTTCACCCACTGTCCTGCTAATGATGCAGGCTCTTGGGCATGACGTCTGGAGAGCCAATAGGGCATGAATACACAAAGGGAATGGCAGGCCTGTAACCGTTGTAACATTTGTTATTGTTAACATTATTAATGGAATTGCGCGAAATATGCATTAAATAAATATAATTTGCATAAGGTGGTATGGTAATCATGTTCTTTGCTGACGTCTGTGATATAGATATATATATATATTTATTTATTTATATTTGTTATTTTTAAGCTATCGTTACTGCCGGCATATCACTCATCATCACCGATAAATTCACAATAATTTTAAACTTGTAATAAATATTCATTATTTACAATTTAAAAAAATTAATTAACTATACGCATAGTTTGTGATGCAGTCATGTGTCACTGTTCTACGTACCAGTGTTCACGATAAATGATATTTTGCGCCCAATGATGACTGGAAACGGGAGGATACACAAACGGAAAGAATTTTTTTTTTTTCTCATTTCAGGATATTAAGCTCTGTAATTCCAGAAAACTGCCTTTGAATATAATGAGCTGGTTGTGGTGAACAAGATATATTTTTGCTAAAATTTAAAATTTATTTGTAATATTCAGTTGACCCACCAACTCGGTCCTCATTAACCCGTGATTATACATTATTTCTTCCGTGTGGAAATTCTCCATTTTTAATTAGGCTTGCGTTCACGGGCGTCTTTGTGGTCGAAATAGACCATAGATAAAGAAGAATTCCCATACGTTGCTTGTTTTGAATGCCGGAGTATCTTCTTACACACCGAAAGAGGAAACAAGATTACAATGTTATGAAGATGTTGGTGGTTCCATCAAATGTAAGCGCACCGAATTCGTGACTTTACTTTTCCTTGTGCTTTATTTTACCTTGATACTGGTAGAGTTTCTCAAGTCTGACTTACATTGTTTTTTTTTTTGAAAATGTGGATTGTATCGCAGTGTTCAAGAAAGTGGAGTATTGTGTGTCTTATTCATCGGTCACTAAATGTTTCCCATTAAACTTTTACAACCTACTTGTGTGATGCACCAACAGGTTTAACATACAAGATTTTTTACATTCTGCCACACTGTATATGTGTGTTTTGTATTTATTTCAGCACAAATAGACTTTTGCGCCTTACAACATAAACTGATTGGTTTTTATAACCGAGATGAAAAGTGTTTACAGCGCGATACGAACTGGGTCTTTAAATAAAGCGGTCTGCGCTTCGTCTGTAAAGGGTTAATATGATCTTCGCTGTATTACACAACTTCCTGAACACCAGGCATTAAGAATATCACGTAATTCTGGGGATTTATAATTATATATTAAAGTAATAAAGACGAAATATAATCTGTTTTATTTAAAGACCCAGTTTCTACCGGACACTAAACACTGTCCGTCTCGGTTATAAAAAGCAGTCAGTTAATGTGAAAGGGTAAACTTAAGAATGCAAAATATTGCACTTTGAAATGTTTAATTTTGTGGTACGTAAAGTAAACAATGTGGCTTAAAAGTTATAAAAGGCGCAGCGGGTTTTTATACCTGAATGTTCCTATATGTCAGATTCGTGTGATCGTTGCTATTTTAAATAATTTCCCGACAGCAGGTAAAACGAGGATCTGTTGAGAATATTACATAATGGCAGTGAATTATGCAGGTGCCATCATCTCAACAAAGAAAAAACAGACTCTGAATGTAGTTTAATTTAGTATGAAATAAAGTGAAATACCAACTTGATGCATCTAGGTAATTTTATTTATGTATGTTTAGCTCGACATGTTTCGGGTACATACGCCCACCATCAGGAGCATTAGATGTTGAGTTGCAGCATATGGTTTTCTGCACCGAGTTTTTGGATGGGTGGTGGTCTTGAGAGTCGCAGCGGCTCTCAAGACCACCACCCATCCAAAAACTCGGTGCAGAAAACCATATGCTGCAACTCAACATCTAATGCTCCTGATGGTGGGCGTATGTACCCGAAACATGTCGAGCTAAAAATACATAAATAAAATTACCTAGTTGCATCAAGTTGGTATTTCACTTTATTTCATGAGGAAGGTGCACGTTCAAACAACCCTCAAGTTTCAATTTAGTATATGTGTATTGTGTTAAAATATTTCATTTTTATTAACGGCCATCAACACGTGCAGAATAAAAGCCCAGAGAACGGCGAAATGTATTTTGTAACATTTATTATCAGAGCAGTTATACCTACAGCAAGAACTGTTACAATATCGTATGTTACTAAAATCAGGATTTTTCCAGACCATCTGAAACAAAGGGACGTGTACAGTAGGTTGTAGTATGGGAGAAGGCGCATTATTGCCGTAGTTATGATTCATTATACCGGTTGCAGCTGCGGTAAAAATGGCTTGAAGAGGTGTCCCAGTCTTTAGAAAGCAAAACTAAATTGGATAGTTTCCATCCCGTTGTGTATGGTAACAATTGTATTAGTTAAAACCGTCTTTACACAACATGCACAATAACAGTTGCAATTATTACAACTATTCAACTAAACAACATGTTTCGGCCTTTTTTCAGCCATCATCAGGCTTACATAAACAGTGGTGTTTAGTCAAGGTACATTCATTAATTGTTACCTATGGGATCCCATGGTTTACAACAGCGTTATACATGTTGTAGGTATTGTTTTAAAACAATATAATATACTTTAGAAAGCAGCTGTTCAACTCCATCAGACTTATTATTATTATATATATATATATATATATCCCGTGGAGCTGCGGCCCAGCGCGGGCCATGGCCTCCACATTCTTGAGGTTTCTCGATCACACACAACGGCGCATCACAGTCGGTAGGATTCCTCTGGGCGCGTGATCAGCGCGTCGCAGAGATCTCTACCTGACAGCACACAATATTCACAACAGACAGACATGCATGCCCCCGGTGGGATTCGAACCCACATTCTCAGCAGGCGAACGGCCGTAGACTTACTCCTTAGACCGCGCGGCCACTGGGACCGGCTATAATTTTTATATACCATCATTAATTTGTGCAACGTGTCAGGTATGTAATTTGTGCTTTAATTTTTGGGCGCGTTCGCAAAATTGCAAAAAAGGAACTATTAGCTTCGTCATAACTGTCCGTCTGTCTGCATGGCAAAACTCGCTTTCCGTTGGACTGATTGTAATGAAAATTGGTTTGGAGTATTTTTCGAAAAGCCCTTGAGAATAGTCCATTTTCATTGAAATCTCACAAGAATATCCAATACTTTACGTGACCACAATATAAATTCTTGATCATATCTTGCTCATTTCTTCTTAGAATGAGACATATTTCAGACAAACGTAATAAAGAAAATCAAAACCCACATTTTATATTCAATAACTTCTTTTTTTCTCGAATATCGTGCCGTTTAAGAGATAATGTTGGAAAATATTGTAGAACCAGACAGGCCACAGATGACGGTATGGCGCATGCGTATTGCAGGCTGCAAACACACTCTCAGAATATGAAATATTTACTGCTTTTCCACTGCTACAGTGGTTACACGAACTCGCCTAAATATTACGTTACAGGTGCATTGCCTGTTTTGTCTTGTGCCATTGTTCCTTTTATATTTATTTTATGTGTTTAAACTTCTGCATCTTTATTTCATTGCCATTTTTCTAGGTACGCTTGTTCATGCTAACTAAAGTTGACTCAGTATTTTAACAAACAAGGAGTGAATTGTGTTTTTATCATTGTCGACACGACAGCACATCCTACAAGTATAATTATTTTATAATTATTCGGTATGTTGTTTTGTTTATTAATTTGTGTGTGTGTGTATTTTTCCTCTCATAAAAATAAAAACTGATGTAAACAGACTGAATCTTCAGCGTCACCGTTCTGAGAATCTCAAATCTCGCGGGACGTAATACCACTATTTGTTTTACATTTTCGCCCCTAGGAAGATATTGTTTCAGAATTATAATTTTTAACAGGGAATAGCACTTAAATGTAAGGAAGTATATTGCAAAAAATGTGTACAACGCACATATAAATCAAAGATGCACTCTGTAGAGCAACCAGATGAGAAATATTTTTCCCAGATTCTTTGTTATTTCTATTCCATTAATTATTGGAAATGAGATATACGTTAGATTTTCAAGATACGGCACTTATTCGTCAGAACTAAGGGAAGGAAGCATACTGAATTACGTACACTATCGTATGTCGTAGCCCCATCCAATTTTATATTTTATTTCTGTGTATTTTGACACACAGAGACTAATCTACATTTTTTGTTTTCTTTGCAGTGAAGAAGGCAAGATACGTCGGGGTCCAAGGTACGTACTAAACAACCAACTCCGTAAACAAAGTCCAGTTTGAGAATTTGGAAACCGATTGGATGTTGGAAGAATTCATCACAGTTTCTGGACTCCACTTTTTCATTGTCCTGTTCAGGACACATCCCACAATCCTATGACGTCTAACTGTGCTTCATGTTACCATTATTTTTTTAAGCGCGAGTCTTGAAAAATGGTCTCCTACTTTCAAGTTCTTGATTAAAATTCCTCATTCATTTTTCACCATTTCCTTGCCGACTAACTTACCTGTTCCTCCTCTCATAACCTGCTTGATTTAATCGCCCAGATAATAGAACTACTTGGTAAAGTGTACTACAAAGGGCCTGTATGAGCTATCCTTTTGTTTCGTGCCTCTTGTGAGAGCACCTTATACCAAGGTACGTATTACGCTTGCTAATTTATTCGTTATGCAGTTATTTGTACTATATTACATATATACTTTAATTAACTACGTAGTTTAATCTTTATACGAAACACGTGTCTGATATTTGCTTCTTTTAAGCCAGTAATGTAAACGGTAATTTATGTTTTATTTTTTGTTTTAATTAACCTGTATGAAACGAAGTAACTCTGTACCACGGAAAGAAGGCCTTTATGCTGAGATCATATTGTCACAAAAAGAAGCTGGTGTGTGTGTGTGTGTGTGTGTGTGTGTGTGTGTGTGTGTGTGTGTGGGCCGGGTAGCTCAGTCGGCATAGCGACTGACTACGGACTGGACGGTCCGTGATCGAATCACGGTGGGGACGAGATTTTACGCCCGTCTAGACCGGCCCTGGGGCCCACCCAGCCTCCTGTAAAATGTGTACCGGGTCCTTCCCCGGGGGTAAAGTGCCGCCGGGGCGTGCTGCTGACCACTCATCCCCTTCTAGTGCCGCGTTCGTGGAAGAGTAAAGCTGTACCTCTACCCACCCTCTGGGCCACACCGGGCCTGTAACAGGATCACTTTACCTTTATATATGTCATTGGTTTACTTCCAAGATACTGTAATTCGCTCGCACTCCATACGTATTTTAATAGAACTTTGACAATAGAAAGAACGGAAGAAGAGCTGTTCGTCCCAAGTTCACTGTCTCTAAAAATTTTTCACCATTTATAAAATGCCTGCCGTTACCGTTTTCACAAACGCCTTCAATTTTCTCTGTCCTGAGTCATATGAATTCATATTACATTCTCACAAACCAGTTATTTAAGATCCACTTTAATATTATTCTCGGTTTATGGATACCTGAGTAACATCTTCCCTTCATGTTTTCTGAATAAAGTTTTGAAAACAATTCACATGCGTACTTCTGTCCGTCGGAATATCCACCAAGCCCTCAGAGTCTCCTCACTCTTCGTACTTCATCAAGAGAGCGTTATGTTTATTCCCGCACTCTCTAACACAGGCCCATTGAACCAGTGGCTCGCGTTCAATACGGTTTTCTCAACCCTGCGTTATGTTGTCACTTAGACTTTTTAAATGAAAAATCGACATATAACAATTTCCGTGGTAAAGCCGAGGTACTGTACAACGCTGAAGTATTTCCGCTCGTTTCTTGGCAAACTGTGAGAGCCAAGTTACCGCTAATGACGCATTCCGAAGTGACCGCATATTTTGTTGTAGGCGTGTTAGGGGTAGTTCTTTGTCGGGGTTGGAATAGATCTGTGGTGGGAGACGCTGGATATAATTATACGGCATAGGCGTCACTTGGCTGATAGCACAGCGGGCTGGGGGGGGGGGGGGGGCGCGGGGGGGAAAAATGGCCC
>Ga0123355_10022899_pt1 | contig 10016 bp, 4 predicted proteins | sample TergutEmb28metaG_3_FD_89872 | JGI IMG/M metagenome (GOLD analysis project Ga0123355, IMG submission 89872) | Embiratermes neotenicus P1 segment gut microbial communities from Petit-Saut dam, French Guiana - Emb289 P1 | ecosystem: Host-associated > Arthropoda: Insects > Digestive system > Gut ...
AAGAAATTTAATGTTCGTTCGCTGCTCTAATTCAAGCTCCGACATTCTCGCGGCGGCACACCAAAACACACGCAGACAGTAACAGATGCCACTCAGAAAGAGACTGCCATAGATCAACAACAACACAGCTTTGAAACCCTGATATGTCAACGTCATCAATCTATAATCAGACTCTTGTCCAGTGCTGCCACGGCAAGCACACAGTGGCTAGTTCGCGAACTTAATTGTCAGACGACGTATATGGTGTAGGTTAGACATAGCTTGGTAACAGCATGGACCCCTCACGTAACCCACACCGCCCAACCTTTCTGACAGATACGAGATCTCGTGCCCACTTTACCCCCTCCCAACACCATGTAAGCACCCCATGTATGTTTTGTATAACTGCTTAATAAGTATTTCATGTACAACCTGTAGATGGCCATTATCAAGCGCCGAAACATGTAATTGTACCTTATATAGAAACTACTTTATATTATACCAATAAATATAGTTGTGTTAGACGAGTACACACAATCTACATTAGTTATTTCATAGAACACAACGGTGAAGACGAACCTCATGATTGCAAACGTCTTGGTGATTTTTCAGTTTCTTTTAATTCGAGGATGTTCACAATCTCATTCGATACAGAAAGAGAAAGCGTGCATATCCAATGCCTTGTCGTAGAATTGGCATTTCATTTCTGATCAGATATTTATAACGCAGAGCTAATTTCGCAAGCTTAAATATGTTATTACAGTACTTCGGTGTACACACAGTCTGCTGTTCAGTCTGCACAGGGGCTCATTCCCTTGGGTAGTGGGGTTGCGGTGAGAAGCTGATCAATCACAAATATTTGGTGCGCCATTTGAAAATATGATAAGCGACAACACCGCATTTCGATACGTCATTGTAGAGCAGTGATTCCGTGTCTCCTGTTAACCCACAAATATGTCTGTCAAAGAAAATAATTGTGTTTACTGAGCTATGTACACGTAATAGCACTTTAGCGCCTTGCAGTACCGGCAACTACTCTAACAAGCTAGTAGGGTAATAATTCTATAAGTCTCTGTTGTATTATCTAACTCTTAACATCTCTCCAACCATTGGGACTAACCTGAACGCGCGCGTAACGCCAGTAAAATAAAAATATAGTTTTGTGTGCTAAACACAAAATTCTATTTAAAGAAATAAAATATTCAGCACATTTATGAAGAAAACATTTTTTTTGGCGATTTACACTAAAAATAAACCCAGCGCCAACTGCTCATTAAAATGGGGAGTAAAAGGGAAAAATTAATTACAATTATCAAAATTATATTTACTGTTTTATTAAGCAGAATATGTGCTTAAGGATCCACCGAAAGCCGCCTACGGAACCCCAATTTTTTCTCGGAAGACAACTGGAACGCCACTGATCTAATCAGAGAGCATACGTTGCAACAAATATCTTATGGTGAGTTTTGAATATGCAGGATCTAGAACTACTCGTACAGTACAAAAATTCGTGTCCTTACAAAACGCAAATAAAATAATTACCTCGAATATAATAAGACTGCCTGGCATGAATCGTGCATGAGACGTTCAAAATTCTAACAAAGTTTTGGTCAAAAGGACTGAACGTAGGGCATCATCGGGAAGACTGTGGCATAGATGGAAGAGTACTGTTAAAATATACCTTAAAGTAATAGTAAAAGTGAAGGTAAAGAAGTCCCGTTAAAGGCCTGGAGTGACCTCGAGGGTTCCAGGAAGTTAAGGTTCCCAGATTTCCTGACAACGGCAGAGGATGGTGGTAAGGTTGTCAGCCTTAGGCACCAGCCGCCTTTACCTCCAGGAAATGCACCTGATACTCATTTCTGTTAGAGGCTGGGTCGACCCCCAAGGCAATAGTGCGATCGGAAGGATTTTATGTCAATGAAAACTTGCAATGACACCAGCTAGGATCGAGCAGCGACCTTCCGATTTGTAGCACGGCACCTTAACCACTGTGCCACCGCCGTCCCCCGTTAAAGTAACAGTGCGGGAGGAAATTAACTACGTTCATGTTTCATGATAGAAAAAAGAGTGGCTGTTTTTGTAAACACGATACCGAAACTACGAGTTCCAATCAGACTGCAGAGTATTCTTAATGTGTGAGCGACTGTTATACTGCTCAGGCTAACACGGAGCTCAATGTACAGTACTTCACAGGGAAATTCTTAAAAAGAAACATTATCAAAAACATCTAATCTGTACTAGTTGAAGAATAAAAGACCAACTTGATGTCACTTGCAATTTTTTTTCATTTCACTTCTTATGTGCTCAACATGTTTCGGACATAAATATATACATCGTCAGGAGCTTGCGTCTATTCTGTTGAATTACCACATTGGTCGTATTGTTTTTGGTTCGATGTGTGTTGTAGTTTCGGTGTGGTTGGGTTGGATTGGTATCCGTGTTGCAGGCTGAAGCCTGCAACACGGATACCACTCCAACCCAACCACACCGAAACTCAAAAACACATCGAACCAAGAACAATACGACCAGTGTGGTAATTCAACAGAATAGTCGCAAGCTCCTGACGATGTATATATTAATGTCCGAAATATGTTTAGCACATAAGAAGTGAAATAAAAAAGCAAGTGACATCTAGTTCGTCTTTTATTCTTCAACTATCACAAAGATGCACAGTCCAATAAGCATAAGATCTTATCTGTACACCTGACAGGATAACATTATGCACTTAGTGGTTGCCCCAATAAGTACAATTATTTTTGCCAAAAATAGACACTCTAATAGAGACTCTGACCATACCTTCCACCCCCGCCAGCTTCCTTTTCTAATTGTGCGTAGTCATATTATATGATGTCGAGTATTATAGTTGTAGCAAATATTGAATCAGAAAAGCGTTTAAGGGGGAAAAAAATGTAATTTATTCTAAGAGTCATATTAGAGACATAAGTATTCTATGTGGAAAAACAGCAGGTGGTGTACGTATAATTCACTCTGTAAGAAGAGGTTAAATAAAAATTTTAACAGAGACATCCCAAAGACGTAACAGTACTTAAACATTGGCCTTTAATTGTACATACGTTTAGGTACCAACGTGTATAATTACGTGTTTATTACACAGCTGAATAACCCAAGCTAACAATATTTTTAATTTCATCCCCTTAATAAGTTAAAGCCTCTCGTCAAGTATAGAATTAATGGCTCTTTATTTTGTATAATTTCTACAGGTCATAAGTGACAGTTACATTTGAATCTTCTGTTAACGAATATGGACAATGAGAGATGTCACATTACAAGGAACTAGTCTCTATAGTAAGTATACAGAAATTTACCTTTCCATTCGTCTACCATTCAATCGCCTTTACTGAAGACAGATAGGACGGAGGAGGTGAGAGGTAAATGAAGTGAGTAGGATGACCGAACAATAGGTGTGAACGGTAAAAGCAATATCATAACACCAACATCTGACAAATCTACACCTCCACCTTAATGAGAAAGGAATGGTGCATGAGGTCGACATTCAATGAAACATGTTACACGCCCTTGAACTGGGTGCTTCTGCAGGTGAGGTGTTTTGTGCAAGTCAGATATAAATTTCTGAGAAATCCTCTGATCTACCGCTTGGCCATGAAGATGAGAGTATTATGCGTTCCGAAACGTCGATAAGTACTACAGGTCGACAAGGTGTCACGTCCGAGAACACCTCAATAATCGTCGACACCTATCCGAAAGCCACGAATGTCACCGTCTGAGAATTCAGTTCAAGTACCTGTCAGGATATGAGACCTGAACTGCACACTGCGGTGTGTAAGAGGGCTTCTGGAATGTGACATCACATAATGGTGGCTAATAGGGGTTGAAGTTTCGGAAAAAAAAATATTCCCTAAAAATTACTATAGAAGAAAGTGTCTTAATCTTGAGGGTGAAATTTCCCTTCCCTGAAGGTGAGGAGATTATAATCCACCGATACACTGGTGTCTATCCAGCAGCAACATAACGGTATGTCCTAGAAGACCGTAATATCTAGCGAAATACTTAAATTATTAATTTTTGTTTCAAAATTTCCTTTCACAAACACCATAAATTGCTGAAGTAGTTTTATTTCAGCATCAAATTGGGAATTGATTTGCTGAATAAAGTGGTAACAAAAGCCACTTACAGGTGGTGTGAAATACGAAAACACGATTGAAACCGTTTGGAAACAGGAGCATATTGTATGTTGTGCCAACAACAGACATGGGAAAAGCGGAAAGTTTACCCACCCAGGAGGTTCGTAGTTTGTAGCGTTCGCTTTATTCTGTAGTTAATAAATAATTATAAAATCGGTGGCATATGTACTGCATAGAGAGAAGTAAAATAGTGATAAGAACTTTTGGTTTGGAACACTAAAATTTATCGTACATCGGAAAGAACTGTAACTGAATGGGGCGACACGATTATTTAGTTCACAAATCTATTGTGAAGACACAAAATGAGTGAAAATTGTTGGGGAGACTTACTTACTCCGTGGTGCAGAGACCTTCTTGAGAAGGTAACTGGTTTGCAGCTAGTCAAGAAATTCCCCGCATTTCACGGAACCCGAAGGTTCATTACCGCACTTACAAGCGTCCGCCATCTGTCTCTATCCTTGGCCAGCCCAATCTAGTCCATATACCCACATCCCACCTCCTGGAGATCCATCCTAATATTATCTACCCATCTACGCCTAGGTCTCCCCAGTGTTCTCTTTCCCTCCGGTTTCCCTACCAAGACCCTATACACCTCCCTCTCCTCACCTATACGCGCCACATCCCCAGCCCATCTAATTCTTCTCGATTTTATCACCCGCAAAATATTGGGTGAGGAGTACAAAAAATTGTTGAGGTTAGGAAGTAATAAAGGCGTTACTTTGACCAAGAGGACCGATCTTTACGCTCTGAAAAAAAAAGATTTACTTGACTTACAAGACAACCACCAGTTACTGCAGACTTTTTATTGTTGTTGATTTCCATACATCCTTTTTGCAGAAACCCCTTCAATTTCTGCGTCCTCCACCCAGTGGATACTCCGCTGGTCAACATTACAGTCGTCACTTAGTAACCTAGCGGAATGCAAGGTCGCATTCTACTTGCTGTGTGCCAGCATGTTGTAAGAACCAGTTCTTTACAGCTGTCACGTGAACACGTGTATTGTTACCGCTGAACCACAGCAGATCGAGAAAGCCAAGACTTGAAAAATAATATATCAAAAGGTTAATAGCAATCCGCAGTCAGATCAGTTCGTAGGTGCCTCAGAATATAGCCATCCCATAAGAATATTTCTTATGTCTGTCATGTCGAAGCTCGAACACAATAAAGTGCAAGGTGCACAATAGACGCAGAATTCATTTTATGTACACAGTACATAGTTTAAATGCATCACGTGCCACAACCATATTGCGCGTCGTCAGTTTCAGGATACAGGATATAGTCTCCATATGTGTATATTGTATATAAGCCTGTATATTAACTCTAACTACACTTCAAGAAGCAAATGCGGACGGACGAAATTGTATTATTTTTAGACACAATCGCATAATAGCGAAAAATTCAGTTAACTTCTTCACATTCGTCCGTCTGTTCACATGTATCATTGCAGGTCCCATTAAAAGGAATCCCGTGAAATTTGGTATTTCGACTTTTGTGGCAATTTGTCGAGAAATATCAAATTTTATTAAAATTGGACAAAAATGCCGGGCACCTTACTTGAAGGCCTGAGTATCATTGATTGTTTGCTGGGGATATGAAGTCGCTACAAAAATGCTGTCTTAGAGTGAAATGGTATCAGTCTGTTAGGATAGACGAGAAGGTACAAATATTACGCGAACACGCCATAGTGTTACATACATTGCCTATCTTTTTGAGCTTGAGGATTTGCACAGGCTTAGGAATTTCTTACTAATAAATGTCCCATCAAGAAACTTTACTAAATCCCACTGCTGGAACGATTCTTTGGAAAATTATGGGAGGGAGCTGTTTAAGGATTTATTCAGGGGATGATTTTGGTATTATTGCTTTTTAAGCTTCGGTTCCCAATACAAGACGATATTTAATTGGTTATAGGGGCGAAATGGCAAAATAGAATGCAGTGTCACGTCCGCTAAAGCAGAGATCTGAACAGCTCCTGATGCCTTTAGAACAGCATTATGAGTTCGAAATTTTAAGTAGTAGGTTCATTAAGGATGTACACAACGACAAAAGCAAGAACACCTCAAATCCAGTTTTCCATGATTTTTCTTTTTATCTTTTTCACTAAGCCGGTCCCAGTGGCCGCGCGTTCTTAGGCGTAGGTCTGCGGCCGCTCGCCTGTTGAGCTTATGGGTTCGAATCCCGCCGGGATTTTGTTTGTTGTGAGTGTTGTGTGTTATCGGATAGAGGTCTCTGCGACGAGCTGATCACTCGTCCAGAGTGGTCCTACCGACTGTGTTGCGTCTTTGTGTGTGAACGAGTAACCTCAAGAATGAGACCATGGCCCGCTTTGGGCTACAGCGCCACAGAAAAAAAAATGTTTTCACCAAATTGTCCTGTGGCCAAACTTGAGCACCACGGCTAAATCTATGGTCAACAACGAGCAAAAGATGAGAGCTAAAGGATGCTTTTGTTCCAAGACGAAACAAATTTATTTACAGCAACTTGTCAAATATTTTGAAATTGATGCTCCACATTTGTCGACCATTTCTCAAGTAAAGACACTGCGGTCCACGTGTGAAGACGATAAACCTGCTGTCGGAAAGTCATTCTGCAATAATTAATCAATATAAAGCAGTTGAAATTAATTATTATCTAATTTGCCTCTCTGTCATATTATCTAGATTGCCCTAGACAAAAGAAATAGATTTAGAACAGAGCGATTTAGAAAGAAACCAGGGCGGGAGACGTACGAGGTCGTTTGAGGGTTGTTTGACCGTGCATCTTCCTCACGAAATAATGTGAAATACCAACTTGATGCAAAGAGGTAATTTTATTGATGTATTCTTAGCTCGACATGCTTCGGGCTCATACGCCCATCTTCAGGAGCATTAGATGTTTAGTTGCAGCATATGGTTTTCTGCACCGAGTTTGTGGATGGATGGTCCGCACGGCACCGTCCGCACCGTACACACGACATACGCAGCGTCTCTCAAGACCACCATCCATCCACCAACTCGGCGCAGAAAACCATATGATGCAACTCAACATCTAATGTTCCTGATGATGGGCGTATGAGCCCGAAACATGTAGAGCTAAGAATACATCAATAAAATTACCTCGTTGTATCAAGTTGGCATTTCACATTATTTCATGTACGAGGTCGTCTTGAAAAGTCGACCCTGCAGGTTGCCCGAGTGAAGGTTACTGAATACGTTTACGTTTAAGAGACTTTACGAATCGTGCGACTCGTCTGATATCCATACTGTGATATTCAGGGTTATGTTGTGTAATGTTAGGTGGCTAATTATCAAGGCTTCTGAGGGAAATATCCTATCACCAATTTCAGGGTTGAAGTCAACACTGAAGTACTACGTATCAATCTGCCAGCAAAAAAAGAGGGTACCGTAACTCGGAAAAACAAATTTTCATTTCTTATTGGCTTGGAAACAGATTGACTCTAATTTGAATGCAGTCATCCCGTTGTGTTATCTGAATATTTACTTTATTACAATACGTTTCCGTCAACACAACTAACATTTAAAGTACAGGGTGCGGTAGAAAGAACTCCCCTATTTGAGAAGCGAATAAATTCAAAACCAAAGAAGATACAGCAAATATTTTTCTATTTCTGGAAAGCACACAGAATGCCGTTTTACATAAATGTATTTTGAATAAATTATCAGTCAAATGGCGGCCTTGAATATTGATAAACTGATGTAGCCTCTCGGTAGTTGTCCATGACCTTGAGAACCATTTCAGGTGTAATGGCAGCAAGTTCCTGTCGTATCGCCTCCTTCAGAGCTTACAAAGTTTGTCCTGTTTGTCTAAAGTTTGATACCCAAAGGTAAATCGTTTTCTTATCAGAAACAGCCTCCCGTCGACCAAGCGCAAAGCGGATGCGAAATGCACGCTGTGTTGCTACCAGCGACCCGCCATTTTTTATAAACCCCTCGACAATAAAGGTTCAATGTTCTCCCAACCACACCGTGGTGTATTTGCTGGTAGTGTTGGATGTGGCAGGTTTCGGTACTGTGGTGCTACGTTGAGGGTGTGATCACTGTGAAGGTTCACAGTGATCACACCCTCAACGTAGCACCACAGTACCGAAACCTGTCACATCCAACACTACCAGCAAATACACTCCATATGTAGTAAAAAGTGGTCTTTCTCCTGACGATGGGCATAAAGATGCCCGAAACATGTCGAGACTGTAGTCAATAATCAACATCTGGAATTGACAATAAATCATCTATATTGTTGCATCTTGTTGGTATTCTTTCTTCACGCTACGAAGGAAATTCTTTTTGGCACCTGAGCGACTGTGGTCTTGTCAAGAAAGGCTATTAACAGCCTCACACAATGCTCTAAACTCACCCTTACCTTTACGTTGCTCTAAACATCCAGTAACAAAGTTATGTACAGAATGCTAATAAAACAAGTGGATAAAATAAAGTGGTTTGCCTCTCTGCCACAAACTCTCCATTTTGACAGGGACTGTGGTCCTTGCTACGTTGCGACCGGAGCGGACAGGAGCGCTGTTCATCAACAGTGAGTGCACAAATAGCTGCAATCCATAACAACCACAGCACAGCCTATAAAACTTCTTAGGAAAGGAGATATTTCATACACAAAGTCTCTCCGTAAGTGATCATAAGGAATTGAATTAGCATATGGTTTGACTTCAGTCGATATGTATAAGATGTGAGAATGAGGACAATAAATGGCGAAGACTGGAGACAACATGTTGTGACTGTAAATACAATTTTTTTTTCAAACTGCAACGTTTATTCATACATAAAATATTACAACCATCATGAGAAACGCACAGTTACCACACACAAAGAAAAAAACATGGAAGATATTAGTAGAAGCTCAAACAAGTTACGTATTTCCTGAATGTACTTCATCATAGTACTTCAGTACAATTTTGTTACAGAAGTACGTAAACGATATAAAATTGTAAAAGATTTGTACGTGAATGTTCATTGTTTCCACATGACTATGTAATAAATTATTATGAATTAACGATTAAGGTTTTTTTTTAGTACTTTGTTTTAATACGCTCACGGCAGAAACTGAGCACTGCACGTGAATGTGTAGAGCCGCGAATACAGTGAGTTTCTTTGGCAGCGCCTCCGTGAAGCGATCTAATGCTCTGAGGGTCGGTCCGACTTGACGGAAGAACGTCCGATGCTTCTTTCTGAGTGAAAACTCGCTAAATATATTCACTGTACATTCTTGAGCCGATATGGGACAGGTGAAGTAAACAAAAGCTGCTCTAAATGGAGTAGATTTATGAATCACTTACTGCAGTTTATACATTACTCAATGTCCATAATTTAATTAAGGTCGTTTACAATAAGAGCATATATTGAAGAGTTGAACTTGTTGATTTAAACATTTACCACAACGTAGTAAGTAAATATGGAGTGACTAGGTTTGAATTGTGAACAATAAATGAAATATTTGTGGTATGATGAAAATGTTCTGTCATCTCAGATCTGTTGCCTTCGAAATATTACGAAGACAATAACTCCGGAGGCATCACTGAATGAGATAGCGATATTCCTCACTCTATAATTCCAAAAGGAAAGAGTAGTCGCCCAGTATTGCATTAATTATATCTGATATATATGAAGGGTAGAACGGAAAAATTTGCAACTGACTGGGGGACCCAGAAGAATCTCGTATTTTAAGCTCGTGGTTCCGTGCAACGTAATTCAATGTGAATAAAAATTCAACAGATGCAACAGTATGCAGATATTTATTTAATGCAAAGCTACTCTACATGTTTCGGGTGTCACAGCACCCATCATCAGGAGTATTAAAAACTGTACCCACAGCCTCCGGTACAGGTCGTACTACTTGTACCGCTACTCCCCTCCAACGTGGTCT
>Ga0123355_10022901_pt1 | contig 10015 bp, 7 predicted proteins | sample TergutEmb28metaG_3_FD_89872 | JGI IMG/M metagenome (GOLD analysis project Ga0123355, IMG submission 89872) | Embiratermes neotenicus P1 segment gut microbial communities from Petit-Saut dam, French Guiana - Emb289 P1 | ecosystem: Host-associated > Arthropoda: Insects > Digestive system > Gut ...
ATCAGATCTGGGTGGGGTGGAGTGGTTGGTGGAGTATATAGAGGGGAGGGCAGTGGGGGGGGGGGGGGGAGGGGGGGGGGGGGGGGGGGGTGGCAACATGGTGTCAAGGGATCTGTAGATGTATGTAACAATTATTGTTACTGGGTGTGGTGCAGCAGATCACTTATGAATGTTGTCTTGTGAGATTTGAAGTTGTTGGGCGCCCCTGAAAATGGAGGCGGTAGCCTCCAAAATATTGGTACCCTGTGCCAATCTGACATGGCTTCATATCCCAGAAGACTGGAATCTAGGCTTATTGTGTTTACCTGCAGTGAGCATGGTAGGTCATAATATTTAGAGAGAATTAGGGCATGACAGTGTGAACAAGTGACAGGCCACTATAGTGAACCTTTGGGTTTTGTATGTATTAGGGGAGTCTTCCCCCCCTCCCAATAATCATTTATTGACCTTTAAAGTTTCCCCAACCGTGAAATGTGTAACTTGTATTGCCCTTCTGTGTCCTGTAAGGTGGTGTTTCTTGTTGGGGTAGGCATCGGGCGCAGTAATTTTGTTGCCACTGCCATAATTTAGTGAAGCAGTACTATAGATTTGACGTTCATAGGGCCGTGCATCATATTTCTATAGTAAAACCAACTAGTTCCACCAGTGTATCAAATTTATTTTATTTTGGAATGACACTAAATGTTTCAGACGGTCTTTGCGTCCATCATCAAGAGTTCAAGACTCTGCATACTGCAACAGGCATTTGTCAAACAGATACTGCTGTCTGTTTGTTAGCCAGCAGACAGCAGTATCTGTTTGACAGCTGTATGTACAGTCTTGAACTCCTGATGATGGACGGAAAGACTGTCCAAAACATGTAGAGTGTCATTCCAAAATAAAATAAATTTGATACAGTGGTGCATCTAGTTGGTTTTACTATAGAAATAACAGTACTATAGAATTTGCATAGTAGTGTTCTTGTTTGCAGAGTAATTTGACTTGCAATGCCATCTCTGGCTGTCATGGCTGGCAAGAAGGAAGACCCAAAGTTTGAATTGTCTACTGCTCCATTTGATCCACGATTCCCAAATCAGAACCAGACTCGGTAAGTGTCATACTCAAGGTGAACATGTTCTTGTAAACAAGTCGGCTACCCATGGTAATGTCCACTGGTGGCATAGTGTTGTAAATGTAAATGTATGTGTGTGTTTTGTTTTCATAGTTAACAGTGTGTATTTAGAGGCATTTATGATTGAGGTTAAGCATTAATTTAAAATGTCAGCATTCTATAATATTTTATTTATTTGAAATATAAATGATGACATGACGTTGGGCATGCACTTGTTGCAGGTACTGCTGGCAGAGCTATGTCGACTATCACCGGTGCCGCAAAGTGAAGGGAGAAGGGTATGAACCATGTGAATATTTCCGTAAATGCTACGAAAGTCTTTGCCCATTTGCCTGGGTTGAAAAATGGGACACACAACGAGCAGAAAATAGATTCGCAGGAAAAATTTAAAGTCCCCCGTGCATAGAAGTGTTATATTTGCAAACATGACTTCAAATTTGATAGCTGGGACAGATTTAGTTAACAGTCGGTGGCCGTGCCATCGGAGTAGTTACTTCTGAGGTATAAGGTAAATTTAAGTTTTTGTTTTTTGAACGTTGAGCTTTACATCTTGTCCAGCCACAGTTGCTGTGGAAGAAATTGATCGCTCTTGTTCGATAGAATTTTCATCAGTTTCAGAGATGTGTAAATTGTTGTATAAATGGATACCCACTTACTTATGTAATTAAATTGTTTAAGAAATGCGAATTTGTTTACTTTTTCTAAATGGTGTGTGATACAGGGGAGAGAGAGAGCATCAAGTGGTTTATTGAACAGTGCTGTCAGGTGCTGAGATTAATATAGCATCTATGGTAGATGAAGCACTGGTGGAATGATACTGAGGGGGGAAAAAAACGAGTATTTTGGGGGAGCGGGGACCACAGTGGTTAAGGTGCTGTGCTACAAACCGGAAGGTCGCTGGTTCGATCCCAGCTAGTGTCATTGGATTTTTCATAGACATAACATCCTTCCGATTGCTCTATGGCCCTGGGGTTGACTCAGCTGCTAACAGATATGAGTACCAGGAGTATTTCCTGGGGGTAAAGGCGGCCGGTGCGTAAGGCTGACATCCTACCACCATCCTGTGCTGTTGTCACGAAATATGGGAACCTTAACTTCCTGGAACCCTCTGGGCCTGTAAGGGGACTGCTTTTTTACTTTTGGGGGAACAGCCAGTACCACTCTGTAGTACAGTTAGCAGTTCTTATAATAAAACCAACTAGATGCACTAATTTCTAAAATTTATATTTGGAATAAAACTACATGTTTCGGGCAGTTTCTCTGTCCATCATCGGGAGTTTTTCACTGTACACACAGCAAACCTGTGTGACATACACCATTGCTGTGTGTACAGTGAAAAACTCCTGATGATGGACAGAGGAACTGTCCAAAACATGTAGAGTTTTATTCCAAATATAAATTTGAGAAATTAATGCATCTAGTTGGTTTTATTATAAGAATATATCAAGATGCACGGTCACCTGAACGTCAAAATACATGTAGCAGGTTTGGCAGCTGTGCTGGGAGTACAACCTTTGTCCTGCATTTGGTCACTACCTTACTTCCTGTTGTACCGATTTAATTATGGCAATAATATCATAGGGTGAAGGTTAACTGGTTTCTGTGGAATATGTGGCAACAGTTTTAGCTCTCTGAATAAAATGCAGGACTCTTAGTTCTGCTCGCTTACCAAACACCACATTGTACTGTGAAGTGGAACATCACGTATGTAGTGTTATAAGTATAAACATTATACAGTCAAACACAATGATTTTATTAAGATGTATTTCGTACATTGTTTCGTTGAACGACATGTTTGGCCTCTAGTTATGAGCCATCTTCAGGTTGATTACTTTTCATCATCATATATCTTTCATGGAGTTGGGCCACTTGTTGGCCCGTTCTGGTCTCACGTATCCAGAAGTCTCTTTGAAGGTCTTCCATGATTCCTTCTGCCAGTTGAGTAGTAGTATTTCATTACCCTGGGTAATCTATTTCGAGGCATTCTTTTTACACGTATCCAGCTTCTCTTGTGTTCCAATAATTTGTCCAAAATTGGTATTATTTTTAACTTTTTTGCAATTTCTGCATTTGTTTTGTAATCCGTCCAATTGTATCCTGCTGTTCTTCTCATGTATTTCATCTCTGCTGCTGTTATTACGAGGGAAAGTCATTAAATAACAGGAATTTTATTCTGAAGTGCATGGAAAAGTATGCACAATGAAAAATCTTAGTTTGGGATACAAAATGGCTCCTTAGCAATATGTCATATAGAGGTCGTGACGATCAAGAAGTTTGAGCCTGCGCAGTAGGCCGTACAACATGGCCACTCCACTGTCAACTTGCACCGTGGAAGAGCAACGAAGCGTTATTTGTTTTTTGTGGTCAGAGGGTGTGAAACCTGAAATCTACAGAAGAATGAAGGTTCAGTATGGAGACAGTTGTTTGAGTCAGGGGAGAGTGTATGAATGGGTGGAAAGATTTCAAAATGGATGACAAAATGTCAGTGATGAACACCGGATTGGGAGACCAGTTAGTGTGGCAAGTGAGACAGTGAAACAGCAGGTCGAACTTTTTTCCAGAGGGCATCCGCAAGCTTGTGGACAGGTGGACCAAGTGTGTTGCGAAGCAGGGGGACCATGTCGAAAAATAAGACACAGACAATTTCTGTAAGTACTCTTGTAAAAAAGTTATTATAAAATTCCTGTTATTTAATGACTTACCCTCGTACTTTTCTTAGTAAGGTTAAATATACAATTAGCAATGCTATTGTTACCTACAAGATCTCGTATAGCATATCAAAACTTTAACACTGATCCCACTGTACAGCAGTATTAAAATTAAATTAGTGGAAGTTAATTTTATAGGTAACAATAACAATATCATTGCTAATTGTATATTTTACCTTACTAAGAAAAGTAATTAACCTGAAGATGGCTCATAACTAGAGCTGAAACATGTCGATTGAAACAGTGTAAGAAATACACCTTAATAAAATCATTGAGTTGTGTTTGACTATATATTGTTTGTAATTATAATTCTTCTATATAACACAATGGGGATGTCTCACCTGAAAATTATGTAATATGTTGGTCTTGTACTGCAATGTCATTTTATGTCTGCATATCTGTTAAGTAAGGGGCACACGGTAGCACAGTTGGTTAAGGCACTGTGCTACAAGTTGGAAGGTCACGGGTTCGATTCCCGATGGCGTCATCGGAATTTTTCATTCATTGACACAATCCTTCTGGCCGCACTATGGCCCTGGGGTTGACTCAGCCTCTAACAGAAATGAGTAACAGGAATATTTCCTGTGGGTAAAGACAGCCGGTGCGTATGGTTGACAACCTTACCACCTTCATGTGCTGGTTGTCTTGAAATCTGGGGGGCCTGAACCTTCTGGAACCCTCAGGGCCTGTCCAGGTCTGTAATGGGATTGCTTTACCTTTATGTCTGTTAAGTAAATTGCAGCTTTTCCTGGAAAAAAATTCAACTTGTCATCCAGTCTGGCATCACAGATTGACAGCAGTTAGCATTTACAGAAATTATTGGACCATATGCTTGTGGAGATGACGGCTGTCATTTTGTAAGGCAGTAGTATTATAATTTTGTTATGGTCCTCTTGGTGACTTCTGATAGTCCAGTTACAGGCACATCGGAGACTTAGGCAAATGTTACAAGCAAAGCGCATATACTGTCCAATATATTTTGGGATACTGCTGTATAGTTCGGTTTATGGCCTGCACATGCCAGTTTTAGTAGCATCATTATCACGATTCTGAACAGTGTTTTTGGCAGAAACTTGGACCCCAAAACTTTCTTCTTGGTCCGTTTTGTGACATTTCTTAAGAGAGAAAGTTGACATAATATTTCTGCCGTATATTCATTGGTTCAGAGTAAACTTTCATGCCCAACATAATGAGTACCTTGCAAGGACTGCAGCAGAATTATTGAATTGGACAATCTTGCAGCACCTTAGTCATACACACCTTACATCCACATGATTTAGTAAGTTTTGTATCCGGTGTTTTCAGCCTGTGGTGTGACCTTGATCCTGACTTCACATACTACTGTTTTATTTAACTGGACATTACAGAACACAGTCACATTTAACTCCATGACACATAAGTTGGTATCCAGTGCTTCCAGACTGTACAGAAGATCCAGCCTTACATTCTGTGCATATATGACTCAGAGATATGACAGATACAACATGCACACATCAAGCTTCACTATATGGTATTACCACCACAGTTGGAAGGGTGGCAGCCTATGCAATGAGAACTAGTAGCAGATAGGTCTTGCATTAGCATAGCCACCAAAGAATCTTATTCCCTTTTGTCACGTGGCAAAGTAATGGAACTCAGTGTTCGGTAAGAGGCAAGAAATGCATTTGGGAAGGCAGCTAAAGGATCATGTTGTCCCTCTTTCATGCCTTTAAGGCATAGAGGAAGAGCAGATTTATAGCTCCATTCCTCCTTAGTCTCAGAACTAGATGGAGGCTGCTTTATCCCTGGGAAAGGTCCCTCATACCCATTGAATATGAGGCTGAATGAGTTCCGTAGCTGTTGTGGACGTTTCGAAGGAGAAGAGAACATTTTACTGCTGTTGGGATTCGAAGCCCAGACCATGCAGCCTGTAGTGTAGTGGCTGTAGTGACTGTTCTGCCAAATACCAACGTTGGTCTGTAGCTGTAGGGTGATGGCTTGCATAATCAGGCTCTTTGCTCCATGTAGTTAACCCTTTCATGTGTTGCATATATCATTTGAGTTCCTTGATTGCAAACTTTCGCTGTATTGCGAATGTTGTATCTCCAGCGTCTGAGTTTTATGTGCTGACGTTTCAGAACACTCCGTCTTTTCAGATGGGATCACCCAAAAGAAAGAATACAAAATCATTTAAATTGTTGGGTTGGTTTGGCTTCAAGCTAAGCTAGGTTAGGTTTAGGTTACGTTACACACTGTACAGATAAATTCTTTAATTCTTCTCTACAGAATTAGCACATGCCCTCTCCCTCCCCCCAAAAAAGATATATATATATATATGTGTGTGTGTGTGTGTGTATGTTGCATATAGAGGGATAAGTCTCTCTCACCTCTTGAGAATTTGTTCCCCCAGGAAATACTCCCAAAATTGTAACTCAGCTACTCCTTGAAAGTCCGGTTTCCATGTAGTCACTGATTTTCTGATTAGGGGTATACATTCCACTTAACTTAGCAAAAATTCAAACTTTTTTTGTGCAGTTTAATATGTAAAGGGGTAAGAATGAAGACAGTGAGGTGGTGATACCAAGTCTCATGTGGTATTAGTGTAGTTTTTTGGATTCATTTATATTTGGGCTTCTACCATGCAGGCTTCAGTATCAGCAAAGACACATGGCACTGGGTGACAGTAGCTGGTTGTAAGCAACGGTACACTGCGTGCCTAATTGTACTTGTGGCGTGTGGCTGGCAGGTGGAGTTTGTGAGGGGCACCGTGCTTTGTGTCATCACGTCCGAATATTCCTTGTGGCATTGCTTGTAGTAACCCTTGGCCCTTTTTGTGCAATAGGTGAATGTATCCCTTTTACATTCTGTTACCTTTGTGTGTGTGGGAAACAGATTTACCTCACAATTAAAATAAAAGTGTCCTTTTAGTTTGAGAGTGGGAAACGCCCCATGCCTTGCGTAAGTCAGTAGGTGCTGCCATGTATGAGCAACAGAAGAACTGCTAATGAGCGAGACAGAAGATACAAGAGCTGTAAGAGAAGTTATATTTTGTAATATTCTTTGCAGTGAACAACTAAAGCAGTTTTTATTTGTGCACTTGTTTGGAATGTATTATATACCATAAATTTAAGCATTGTGTCATTCATAGAATTCAGTTGCCTCTAGCTGTAATCACGTTACAACAGTGTGTATCAGTACATATGTACATATGTATGGTATGGTTTCAGCATGAACATTTAATGTTTCAGTCACAAGATGGTAACTTTGCTCACATGACTGGTACCAAAATATGTGGCATTGTGTGTGTGTGTGTGTGTGTGTGTGTGTGTCTGTATGCCCTGACATGCAACATTTGTCAAGTGACTGGAAATTACAAGAACTGTATGTACCATTTACAGTTCCCCACTGTGCCTCCATTTCAAAATTTTTAAATGTATTTGTGTCCGGTGCGGAAAGTACTGCTGTCAAAGATACTGGAACATTTGCAGGAGGGGGGGGAAAGAGAATTGACAACACTTTGGTAAAAAGCCTGAAATTTAAGGGTACGCACATGGCTGGAAATTTGTTGTTGTGTACCATTTGCAGCTCTAGAATTAAGAATGATTACGAATGTCATAATGCAGCGCTACATGCTTAATTTTCTCTTGTATAAAGTATGTGTTTGGTTCAAGCAGTGGTTTTAATGTGCTGGTATAGTCTACAGTTTCAGTAGGGAAATGATTAAGTCTAAAGCACTTTTTATACTTCTGTAACAGGAGATGGGAGAAAAATTAGATAATGGTGTGCTTTATAGGATGTGCTCTAATCTGGATGTCATTAGGGTACTGAAATCGAAGATGCAATGAATGGTACATGTGGCAGCTAGGGCGTAGAAGAGAAGTGTAGGGTTTTGATGGGGAAACCTGGAGGATGGAGACTGTCTGGAAGACTTAAGCATATATGGGAGTATAATATTAAAATGGATTTTAAAGGAATATAATTTGAAACGTGCAGTGAAGTTACGTGGCTGCGGAAAGGGAGCAGGGTGAGATCGTGCGAAAATGATGATGAATCTTTGAGTTCCATTAAATTCAGGGAATTTCTTGGCTGGTTGAGGAGCTATTAGCTTGTGAAGAAGGACCCTGCTGCAGTAAGTTGATCTGTTGGTATCCGAGTCGCATTGTTCGTAGTTTAGACAACGTTGGAACGGCTGTAGATTTTGTTGATTAAAGGTGACGTCATGGAATGGCACTAACGGGGCCTCCTCGATCACCGGAGCACGATTATTTTATCAAGCAGCGGAATGCAGCCAGACGGCACGTGGCTGTCATTCACGTCACGACCGCCAGCCTTCTTGTGGTTCGAAGCCAGACGTCTTAACAATCAGGAGACACGCCTTATGGCGGTCTCTTTTGCATCGTGTTGCGATTTAACTGCTCTGTAACCTCGTGTGAAGGGAAATCTACTGCATGGGACACGTCTGTACATGTCTGTCTTGCTAGACAGTGCCTATCACGACCGGGTCGTAAACTCTGTCACTTTAGTTCGACTCTTCTCGTGCTACAGTCGTGTGTGTGTGTGTGTATTCATATAAATGAAACGAACTTGATGTGCCCTTTATTCTCAGTACATTTCGTCTATCAACGTCTACATGTTCGGGCGTATTTGTAGCCCATCATCAGGAGGTGCACCGTATATATACAACAGCTGGTACTTATTGTTCTTTTTAGTTGACTGTTGACCTGGTTGAGTTGGAACGCCCGAAACATGTAGAGGTTGATAGACGAAATTTACTGAGGATAAATAGTGTATCAAGTTGGTTTTATTTATACGAATATATTGAGATGCACGGTCAACAAAACATAAATAAAAAATAAATGTATATATATATATATATATATATGTGTGTGTGTGTGTGTGTGTGAGAGAGAGAGATTTATTCTAATTCGTCTTACAAACGTGCAGTGTACGTAGTTATGGCGCGCTGTTAGTCCAGTCCAAGCGAGATGTGAGGATTGTGCAGCGCGCGGTGTTAATGTTGAGGACTGTGGCCTTCAGGGATGCAGCGGGTAATTGATCAAGCCCTTGAAGATGAAGCCGCTGCGCTCTTTCGAAACGTCGGTGTATGTCCAGTTCTATGTTACAGAGCGGAGACGTACCAGCCCTTGAAGATTCAGAAGCTGCGCTTCTTCGAAACGTCGCCATATGTCAAACTTCCTTCCACCCAGCGCAAAATCCCAGAAGACCAAAATTCTCAGTCCAAATGTTTCGGTCTGACGGGACCAACACGAGGTGGAAGCAGTATACACTTGTATCTAATAAAAAGTATACACTTGTATCTCACAAATGGTATACATCTGTATCTCACAAATGGTATACGCTTAGTTGCATGTTACAAAGAGTATAAACCTGTGTCTCACAAATGGTATACGCCTGTTATCTCACAATTTGTATACATTTATATCTCACAGATGGTATACACGTACATCTGTTTCTCACAAATGGTATACGCTTCCTTGTATGTTACAAAGAGTATACAAAAGTCGGTAAAACTGCAGGGACAGGGTATGTGGAAGTTAATTCTGAAGGTTAATGACGATGTTACATTTACATATGACTGTTTCGTCCATTGTCACAAAAATAACATGATTCGGAACCTGGAAATATATCCTTGCACGGGGGAATGAGTGGGGGAACTTCTGCTCATGTGGGTCCGGTAGAAACAGCTGTGTTACGGGGGTCTCAAATTACGGCTCTGTGCACATGCATTTCACAGCGAGCCGGCCTGGAATAGTTTGTCGTTGACACCAGGCATACGCAGCGTCACATAATGAAAAACCTGTATAATGCGGAGTACCGTCAACCGTGACATTCGATGTGTTAATGTCACGTTCAAAATTCGTTTATTTTGTGTGAAATGTCTTGCCCGGCAACGTGAACTCTGTGAAACCTTTTGGTTACGTCCACTCCGCGTATTTATGTGTTTTCACAACAACCATTTCTCTACGGAACTTAACCGACAGGACTGTCGAGGGCAAGCACACATTTCACCTTGTAATAGGCCACGAAGTTCCAGAGAGAAAGAGTAGACATATAGCTCTACTCTTTATTCTTGGCGCTAGATAGGGGGGGGGGGGGGGGGGGGGTGGTCAGGCCCCCCCCCCGGTGGGGTTCTCCCGGGGGGAGGCGGTTTCCCCCTTTTTACGGGGGGGGGGTGGCCCCCCGGGGGGGTCGGGCC
>Ga0123355_10022902_pt1 | contig 10014 bp, 15 predicted proteins | sample TergutEmb28metaG_3_FD_89872 | JGI IMG/M metagenome (GOLD analysis project Ga0123355, IMG submission 89872) | Embiratermes neotenicus P1 segment gut microbial communities from Petit-Saut dam, French Guiana - Emb289 P1 | ecosystem: Host-associated > Arthropoda: Insects > Digestive system > Gut ...
CACAACGCAATAGATTTACGAAGAGGACAACAAGACCGTTTTAGACCGTTTAGGCCGGCAGGGGACGTTTAAATTCCGACCGTTTCAGAACGTTAGGGCCGGAAAAGGGTTAATACCTATTAGTATAAAAAAGAGGAGACAGCAAAGTACTACGAAAGTGTAAAAGGATAAGGTCACCTGCTCGACCGAGAAATGGAAGTAAAACACTGGACAAACCTAGCAAATAAGTCGAAATTACCGATGGGCAAGAAGACGGTAATCACATCCTACACGTATAGACAGACGGCAGTAAAAGCGAACATGGAGTAGGATGCGGAATAGCAATATTTAAAGACAGCAAATTAATAGAGACGAAAAAAATACAAATTAAATGGGCGACGTTCGAATAACCAAGCCGAACAACTGGCAATAATAAAAGCACTAGAAAACATACAATTTGTGGAAACTAACGACAAGACAGCACTAAAATATACAGATAGCAGAATAACATTAGAATCGCTCAAAAACCGAGAGAACCACAAATATCTCGTCGAAAAAATTAGAATTAAAGTGATCGAAATGGAGAATCAGGACTGGAAAATAAAATTAACTTGGATCAAGGCACATGCGGGATATCAAGGCAACGAGCTAGCAGAACTTACTGTGAAAGAGGCAGCAACCAACAGCAATATTGAGTGCTACAAAAGGATCCCCAAGAGTACAGTGAGGAGAGAATTAAGTGACAATAGTGTAACAAAGTTGTAAGGTGAATGGGACAACAAAACGTAAGGTGCAATTACGAAATCATTTTTTCCCAAAATAGCAGACAGTTTAAAATTAAAAATTAATGTGACTCCAAATTTTACAACGATGGTCAAAGGACACGGAAATATTAAGGCGTACTTCTACAGATTTAGAACTAAGGACAGGCCAATGTGCACCTGCAAAAGAAGAGAACAAACAATAGACCATAAATTATTTAACGGTGAACTAGTGGAGCAGCAACGAGACATAAGTAAAGCTGCAATGCTACGGACAGAAAATTGGACCATGACAAAGATTTACTTATAAATATATATTGTAAAAAATTTAAAAATTCACGGACCGTCTATTCCTTGATAAATTATACAGAAAAAAATAACTCAGGTTAAGTCGACAGACCTACATATAAAACACAGTAAGAATTATTAGACGATAAGTAATTTTGTAAGAAATCAACAGCGCATCTAGTATTATTTACAGTAATGGAGCATGCAGAATAAATAACTAAATAAAAAACACCACAAACACCACACACCACACACACAAACACACACTTACACACAGCAAACACATCACACACACATACACACACCACACACACCAAACACATACACACACCAAACACTTACACTCACATACACACAACACAAACAAACACACCACACACAACACACAGATACACACACACAAACACCACACATACACAACCACACACCCACCACACACACATACACACCACACACATACACACCACACACATACAAACATACCACACATACACAAATTCAAATACACACCACAAACACCACACACCTAAAACACACACCTAAAACACAAACCACACACACCACACACCACACGCACACATACACACAACACACATACACACAAACACAAAACCCACATACACAAACACACCACACACACCACACATACACAAAGACCACACAAACATAAACAAACACACCACACACAAACATACACACTACAAACACACCACATATATATCACACACCACACACATACAGATACACACCGCACACACATACACACACAACACATACACACCACGCACACATCACACACACCACACACATACAGATACACACCGCACACATATACACACAACACACACACCACACACATACGCAAACACACAACACGTATACACACACACGACACACATACACACACATACACACACCACACACACACCACACGCACATATAAACACACACCACACACACTCCACACATACATACACATGCACATAAACACACCACACACATACACACACCACACACACATACACACGCCACACATATACATACACATATGCACAGACACACACACACCACACACATACATCCACATACACACAAATCACACACTCATACACAAACCACCCATACACACATATACACAAACCACACACCTACACACACACCACCTACACACGTACACTCACCACACACACACCACACACATACTTCTATATACACACACACCACACACACATACACATACCACCAATACACACATATACACACACCACACACCTACACACACACCACCTACACACGTACACTCACCACACACAATACAAACAGCACACACAACTCACACACATACACACACACCACACACAACACACACACCACACACATACACACCCACACATTGACACACTACACATAAACACACCACACATACACACATATAAACACACACACCACACACACCAAACACACCACACACACAACACACACCACACACACATACACACAAACCTCACACACACATACACACACACGACACACACATACACAAACACACCACACACACGTACACACCAAGATTGCTGACGACGATGTCCAGCACGTCGAGAATGCGTTCGATACATTGGTGAGTATTACTGATAAGAATGGTAACTTAAGGAAAAATCTGCGGCAAGACATTCTACAATCCGTTAGACTCTAAGGAATGTATTTGCTAAAATGAAAACGCAGCTATAGAACAAGAGCAAGGAAAATAAGAAACTAAGCGAAGAGTTTATGAAAGTAACGGAAGAAATGGAGAGAACAAAAGACAGCTATTCAGCTAGACAGGTGGCGCCATCTATGGACCACAGGCGGCACATTTACAGTGGCGAAGCACGACAGGTGCTTCCGTCTGTAAGAAGGGAACTCTACTCGGACACACTGAAAGAAGAAGGGGAAAAGCGGTACAGAATATCATTGAAAACCAAAGATAATAGTCAATCAACGGAACAGATCAAAAACCAATTGAAGAAGGACATAATAACAACAGACATCAAAGTCGGGATAAAGACCCTTAAAACACTGCGGGACGGAAGAATATGAATAGAAACATGCAGTGAAGAAGAGATAAACTTCCTCAGCCAAGCGATTAACACCAAATGTGGTGAACAGCTGGAAATTATGAAACACGAACTTAGGAAACCAAGGATAATAATCTACAACGTCCCATAAGAAATTACAGTAGGAAATGTCACCAATGTCATTAAATCTCAGAACCCTGAAATTACACTGAATGGAGAAGACATCACAGCTAAGTTCAGGTACTGTACAAAACCAGGAAAGGAAACTACAATATTGTTATAGAGGTAGGCCCACATACCCGAAAACAAATCCTTCAAACCAAACTGAAAATAGGTTAGGAAATATGCAAAGTAGAAGATTACATAATACCCACCAGATGCTATAGATGTAGTCGATTCAACCATAAGCATAGTGGCTGTAAAGGAGAGGAAACATGTCTTCACTGCGCTGGTAAAAATAAACTAAAAGAATGCACAGCCCCGGCAAGTGAACATAACGGTATCAATTGTATTAGTTATAATAGGTACCACAAGAATGAAAAGATAGACGAAAACCATTCGGCATTGAGGAAAGACTGTCCCAGCCTTCAATCAGTACTATCAAAGTACAGGAAAAACATTGATTATTAACATGGGTAAAGCACACTACCAACAAAACACGGCAACACTCAGGCAAAATCAACATCAGACTTGATGCCTCCAAATTAACTTCCAGCACTCAAGATCCGCAACCTACAATATGATGAAGATGATAGAAAAAGAGGAACCAGATTTAATACTTGTCCAAGAATTATACGAATATCAAAAACAGACACGTTGGAGTCAAAAAGAGGTGCAGAATATTCACTGCTGGAAACGGGAAACACCGAGCAGCCATTGTTATCCCGAACAAAGAAACAGACGCCATGCTAATTACACAAATATCAAACGAAGACGCAGTATGTTTAGAAATAATACACGAAAAACTAAAATTCTTTGCAGTGCGTATGTACCTCGATATTGAGGAACAAATAGAAATCAGTTTTACAAAAATAGACGAAATACTACAATTCGCCAAAGGAGCAAGAATTTTAATAGCTACTGATAGCAATGACATGACAAAATTACAAATACACGCGGTAAAAACTGGAGTTATACGTTGCAAGCAGACATCTCCATATAGTAAATGAACAAAGTGAAAAGTTCACTTTCCACAACAGCAGAGGATCCAGTAACATAGACTTAAGTATTACAAATAATAACCTAATAGCAGATGTGCAAGAATGGGAAATCAGTGAAGAAGAGAGCTGTCCAGACCACAGTTTCCTTAAATATAAATCGGAAAAGCCAACAGTTATAAAAACAAATACAACTACCAGTGTATAAGATATATAGTAAAAGAGGACAAATACTACGAATACGACCGAAAATTAGAACAAGAGATAACAAAAATTTTCAAAAATATAACTTACAAAGGACGTGTAGAAGAAATGGACATGAACCTATCAACAGCAGCAAAAGAAAATGATTTGGGGGGATTAGTTGATTCATTTACTGTGGCTATTCAAACAGCATGCGAGGAAGCTTTTAAAGTTATAAACACACAGAACAAGACAAAGCAGAAGAAACCAGTCCCCTGGTTTACGGACAGTCTTACTATTACGCGGAAAAGGATCAATGCGTTAAGACGACTATATCACAGAACAAGACACAATGAGAAATTGAGACAAAGCATGGAACACAAATACCTTGAAGAGAAGAAAATGTATCAATACGATATTAGAAAAGAGAAACTCAACTCGTGGAAGGAATACTGTAATGTGGCGGCATCTTTAAACCCACGGTCCCAGGTGTACAAACAGGCAACAGGAAAAGTACGAACTAATAGAATCATGACTACACTGCGGAAACCTGACGGCATAGTAACATCAAGTATACTAGAGACAATGAATACAATGTTAGATCATCTCATCACAGACGACGGAGAAGAAGAAAACCAAAACCATAAAAACATAAGGAAAATGATAGAGGAACCAATCTACACCAGAGACGATGCAGAATATACTCAAGGAGAAATAAAACAAACGATAGAAAGTTTCAACAGAAAGAAGGCAACAGGAATGGAGGGATTACAAGTGATATCTACCTAAGAACATTTAATAAATTCCCCAGACTAGTAACGGCAATATATAACCAATGTCTAAAAGGGGGGAGCTTCCCAAGAAGGTGGAAGACAGCAAATATCATTCCAATAGCAAAGCCCGGCCAAGAAAATAATATGGAACCATCCAAATACCGTCCAATAAGCTTGAACAACATTGGAGGAAAAGTACTAGAGAAACTCCTAATTAATAGAATTAACCACCACATGTACAAGAATGAACTACTGATAGACAGTCAATATGGATTCACGCCGCAAAATGTACAACAGATGAAGATATGGAGGTTAAAAGTTCATAGAACCGTAACTAGAAGGAACGAATGTCGTTATAATGACCAGCCTAGATGTCAAAGGAGCATTCAACGCAGCGTGGTGGCGAAGCGTCTTAAAGAGCTTGAAAGAAGCAGAATGCCCTCGAAATTAGTATTACCTTAGTAAAGGATACTTTAGTCAACGAACTGCTCTAATGACCACTAACAATATTAGCTTAGAAAGACGTGTTACAATCGGCTGCCCAAAGGGGACTTGTTGTGGGCCCGGCTTTTGGAACCTGCTCAACAATTCAATTTTTAAACTGGAATTCACAAGACAACAAAAGTAATAGCCTTTGCTGATGATCTAATTATATTAACTAAAGGAGAGTCAATTGTAGAAGCTGAAAACTACATGAATTTGGAATTGAGGAAATTGTCTGATTGGGCGCAAAAGAACAAATTAAAATTCAATGAGGGCAAATTAAAAGTAATGCTCATGTCTCGCAGGAAAAGAAAGAAATAAAGGAAGAGGAAATATACTTAAAGAATAAAATTTTGGAACAAGTTAAGAAAATAAAATATCTTGGAATTATTTTTGATAGTAAAATAACGTTTAGAGACCTTGTAAATTACGTCGATGAAAAATGTACAAAGTTAATATTTACCTTTTCGAAATCGGCAAAAGTTACATGGGGGCTGAAACACACGGCACTGAAAACGATATACGTAGGAGGCATACTACAATTAATTCTATATGGAGCCCCAGTGTGGAAAGGGGTTTTGGACATTAAATGTTATAAAGCCAATCTAATTAGAGTACAAAGGCTAATTAATATTAGAATTGCAAAGGCTTATAAATCAGTGTCAAAAGAAGCACTATGTGTAATAACGTGCTTAATAGAAGAGACAGCAAATTACAACGAAAGTGTAAAAGGATAAGACAACCTGTTCGACCGAGTAATCGAAGTAAAACACTGGACAAACCCAGAAAATACAGTCGAAATTACCGATGCGAAAGAAGAAGTTAATAACAACATACATTTATACACAGATGGCAGTAAAAGCGAACATGGAGTAGGATCCTGAATGGCAATATTTAAAGACAGCAAATTAATAGAGACGAAAAAATACAAATTAAATGGGCGATGTTCAAATAACCAAGCCGAACAACTGGCAATAATAAAAGCACTATAAAACATAAAAGTTGTGGAAACTAACGACAAAACAGCACTAATATTTATAGAGAGTAAAATAGCATTAGAATCGCTAAAGAACCGGAAGAACCACACATATCTCATTGAAATAATAGAACGATAGGGATCGAAATTGAGAATCAGGACTGGAAAATAAAATTAACTTGGATCAAGGCACATGCGGGATATCACGGCAACGAGCTAGCAGACCAAACTGCGAAACAGGCAGCAACCAACAGCGATAAGGAGCACTACAGAAAGATCCCCAAGACTACAATGAGGAGAGAAATAAATGGTAATAGTGTAATAAAGTGGCAAGGTGAATGAGACAACACAACAAAAGGTGCAATTACAAAATTATTTTTTCTTAAAAGAGTAGACAGATTAAAATAAAAAATTAATGTGACTACAAACTTTACAACTTTGGTAACAGGACACGGAAATATCAAGGCATATTTGTACAGATTTAAAATTAAGTACAGACTAATGTGCTCCTGCAAATTGGAGAACAAACAATAGACCATATAATACCTAATTGTGAACTAATGGAGCAGGAAAGAGACATACTTAAAGCTGCAGTGCTACGGAAAGAAAACTGGCCCGTGAACAAATATATACTCATGAACAAATATTGCAAAAGCTTTAAAAAGTTCACGGACAGTCTATCTCTTGATAAACTATACAGAAAGAAAGAACCCACAGTTAAGCTGACAAATCAACGCGATCAAGACAGAGACAAGGGAATTTTAATAGAAACGGGCAGTGAAGAGGAGATGAACAAACAAACCACGGAGATCAACACCAGACTAGGAGAGCGCCTGGAAATTACAAAGCACAGACTGAGAAAACCGAGACTTACTATATTCAACGCATCAACAGAAATCACAATGGAAAATATAGCAACAACAATCATAGCCCAAGATCCCGAAATTCAAACCAACGGAGAAAACATTGAAGCTAAGAATAAATTCAAAGGCAGGAAAGGAAAATACAATATAGTCAGAGTTTGGACCGAAGACACGACAACAAATTCTGCAACTCAAACTAAAAATCGGACGGAAAATATGTAATGCGGAAGATTGCCTGGTACCAACAAGATGTTACAAGTGTAGCAGATACAACCACAAACACAATGAATGTAAAGGAGAAGAGACCTGCCCTCAATGTGCAGGCAAACAGAAAATGAAAGAATGTACAGCAGAGACAAATGAACACAAATGCATAAATTGCATTTCCTACCATAGACATCAGAGGGGAGAAAAGATCAGTGAGGACCACACGGCACTAAACAAAAACTGCCCAAGCTTACAGGCAGTACTAACAAAGTACCGGAAAAACAGACTACTAGCATGGACGACCTACGTTCTCATAACAATCTGGGAACATATAGATAGAAACAGAAACAAATTAGATGCTTTCAAATGAATCAGCAGCACTCCAGAACGGCAACAGAAAACCTAATGAAGAAGATAGAAACAGAGGAACCAGACCCACTATTAATACGAGAACCATATGAATACAAAAACACACTAACAGGAATGAGCAAACAGTACCGAATATATACAGCAGGGACAGGAAAACACAGAGCAGCAATTATAATTACAAACAGCAACATTGGCGCTATACTAAACTCAAAGCTATCTGACGAAGATACAGTAGTATTAGAAATAATATATGAAGGCATGTCATTCCTAGCAGCCAGCATGTACTTCGACATAGAAGATCAAATACAAAACAACCTCAACAAAATGGAGAAACTCTTCCGATTCGCCAAAGAAGGAAGAATACTGTTAGCAGTGGACAGCAACGCACGATTGAAGACGTGCCACGACGCCAAAACCAACGCAAGAGGAAGAAAACTGGAAGAGTACTTAGTCCGCAGGCACCTGCACATAATAAACTAGGAATGCTATAGGTCTACCTTCTTCAACAGCATAGGGACGAGCAATATAGATTTAACCATAACTAACAACAACCTCCTAGCAAAAGTTAGCGAATGGGATATTAGTAATGAAGACAGCCTTTCAGACCACAATTATATACAATACACGATCAGAGAAGGAGGAGCCAAAACATAAAACATTAACTATACAAAGCAGGGGACAAGATTTATAATAAAAGAGGAAAAAATTCACACATTAGACCAAAACATAAAGAGATGTGGAAAACGATACATAACGAACAGATTGAAGGAGGAACTGATGAATTGGATAAGTACTTATCAACTAAAACAACAACAGAAAATACCCTGGAGCAACACATAGAATTAAATTCAGAAGCAATACAATCTGCATGTTATGGAACCTTCTGTAAAACCACCAGGAGAAAGAAGAATAACAACAAGAGAACTGTCCCATGGTGGACTGACAATCTAACAATAGTGCGGAAACTTTCCTTTTTTTTACTAATAATTTTATTGTAATTGTATTTAATTGTGGCAAAGGTTGCATTCATTACGATGTTTAAATTGTTACGTTAGATAAAATTTGGTTTGCACTTTTAGCTTATCTAATATTTTACCGCAAGTTATTATTTAAAGGCAGGGTGATGTGATGAATGCAAACTTTAACCACCAAATTTAATGTAAATTTTGTAAAATATTTTATATTTTAAATGGACACGGTATGGTACTTTGGCCATGAGGAAGACTCAGAGTTGCAAACTCTGCACCCGGAAGGCAGTTCAGTATGCCTGGACTTTGCCGAACGAGCAGTGACGTCGCCTCAGACTTATTGTACCATAAAGAATGCCGTAGTTGCAGTACTGAATTTATAAATTTCACAGTTTGAGGTAACTCAACCTCACTCTCCTGCTTTCGGACGGAGATAGTCTTGCATTGCTAATTATAGTGTACAACTTGGTGTCTACACATTTAAGACTTGCTATACGAGAACTTATTCACAAACTGATAGCGGTAAAGCTACTCAGAGATGCAGTGCAAAGGTCTGATTTTGATACAAGGTAAGTCTTGTTGACTGTATAGAAATTACTAATTTGAGCATTTAACTTAGATAGGGAGTGAAGCAATTTTGGCAACTCTATTTGCTGTGTGAATTACATTCTATATTCCAAATTCGCGTAACTTAGACTGTGGAAAGTATAAAAGAGGCGAAGCAACTATTTTAATTAACTTTGCTTTAATTGTGTATCAATTTAGGAACTAACTAAGTGTATAAAGTGATATTGGGAGTTAAGGTGCTACAATTGAATATAGACAGTGTTAGTAGAAATTTAAATAATTTAATGAGGTTGCGGTATAATATCCTTAATTCCTAAGTCGTATCCCCATTTGCTTAACAGGAGAATTTGACAATATCAGAGAGTTGGTGTTGTCTGGTGGCAGCA
>Ga0123355_10022903_pt1 | contig 10014 bp, 15 predicted proteins | sample TergutEmb28metaG_3_FD_89872 | JGI IMG/M metagenome (GOLD analysis project Ga0123355, IMG submission 89872) | Embiratermes neotenicus P1 segment gut microbial communities from Petit-Saut dam, French Guiana - Emb289 P1 | ecosystem: Host-associated > Arthropoda: Insects > Digestive system > Gut ...
ATTTCATTTTATAGTCCTTTAATTTTATTTATTGTACAATAAGTATTTACAATCGGAAATAGTCAATTGACTATAAAACTCCAAATTTAAATTTCAATTGTAGTGTATCACGAAATTATTATTTCAGTATAGGAGAATTATCTATAAGCAGGACTCGCCTTCCAGACCGTCTGCGACCTCCGGGTTATGAGCATGGCTTCTTTTGCACTACTGAAACTCATTGCGTATTATCTGGGGTTATTAAAACATGGTGGGATAATTCTGCACAAGATATTTTACAAGATTTGAGTGATTGAAGATTACTAAGACGTACTGAAGGTTTTGTAGTTCTATAAATCTATATGTCGTTCTATGTGTCATTCTCCGCATTCCACTGCACCATGCTCAAAACAATATCGTCTAATTCTCTAATTAGGTGACTGGATTCGACTGCTTTATACTTTTTCTCCCTTGCCCGATTTGCCGCTCTGATACGTTCAAGATTTTTTTCTGTTAAAGCCCCAGACTCCTTTAAGATTTTTAGAAAATGTAAATACTCTTTTGGGAAGGTTTGTCGATAATGTTCCGCTATAAGTTCATCAAATATTTTTGGAGTAACTTTTTCTTTGGTTTCAATATTGCACTGCCACCCAAACTTTGGAATTGCCTGATATGCTTCAATAAAAAGATTTTGTAATTGTTGGTATACATTAAAGTCTAATAAATCATAGGCGGTCAAGTCTCTTTTGAACTTATATTGTATTCCTCGTCTTCTAACAATCTTATATTCAAGACGCAGAATATTAACTCCATTAAACACTGGAGGAATAGACTGCTTTTTCTTCTTCTGTACTTCCAGTATTTTGTTATACATCGAAAATTGATAAGCCCCTGTTGATGTGGAATAAGTAACTGTTTCAACTCCTGTTATAGTGGCATATTCATGTCGGGTGTACCTTGCTGGATAACCAAATAATTTCATATATTCTGCTGGTTGCTCTTTAGTGATAATGCTCATTCCACATTCAATCATTTTGATAATTGCCGATTCAAAACTTATACCTGCATCATTTTCTAGTTTCTTTATCGCCTCTTTAACCTGTGAAAATGTTAATTCCACAATATTTTCATCTTTGAAATATTTAGCAAGAGAACCACAAATAATAATACAATCGGGACAGACGAATACCTTCATGTTTTGGAGATATCCTGAATATGTTCTGTTATCTTTCCACCAGCGATCCTGTAATCGTTCGATTATTTCATCGTTTCCGTAACGTGGTATTTTCAAGCAGATATTATCTATCATTTTTTTATTCCATTTGGCTTTCCCCCACAGGGTGGGGGTTCGAGTAACTTGTTACAGCAAAATAGAGAAAGCCCCGTTGTTATTTGAGGCTTTCTCTACCCCATCAATCATTCCAATCAAACTCCTGTTGAATAGGTGGATTTTGGATTTCTATCGTTACGTCCAATTCTCCGTCAACCCATTTTCTAAATAAAGAATGAGAATGTTTTTTCATATCTTTAAAGAACAAGATAGTTAAAACGGTTTTTTCCTTATCAAAATCAAGGAGGATTGCATCATTACCATAATCTCCCCATAACTTATTAGGAAATTGCCTTAAAAACCTAAGGTAAGCAATTATTCGATTACCTTCCAGACATAAGCAAGGGACAAACCCATGAATCGAAAGAGGTCGCTTTGTAAACATGAAACCGATATATTTTTCTCCATAATAACGATGTGTTCTCAATTTCCAAACAGCAAGGAAGTCGGATATATCAGCACCTGAATGTTTCCGTAAAATAAACCTAGTTGAGGCTTCCGGTATTTTCTCAAAAATAAACTTTGCGTACGGTTTCATGTTTTGACCTCCTCACGCTCTCTTACACATTCTGTAGATTCGAGGATTATCTGCACAACTTTGTTTGAATGTATCTTCAAAACAAGTGAAGCAGAACCAAATTGTAATTTGTTGGCATTTTCCATTAGATGAAGTGTGATTGCTTCCAATTTTGCTTTGCTCATTTTTTTACTCCTTTTATCCTTGTGTTTTCTTCAAGCCATTTGTCTAAAATAACTTTCCGAAAAAGCACACGCCGCCGAAGATGAGTTCGTGGAATATTGAGGCGGTCTAATGTTGTTCGGCATATTTTTAAGTATGCCGCCGCATCACTCCTTGATAGGAGTTCTGTTTGTTGTAAGGTATTCATAAAGATACCCTCCTTAAATAAATTGCCATGAAATTAAATAATTCATGGTATATTCAGAGGATATGAGATTGTTTTATATCATGAGTAATTCACATTGATTTACGCTAATCAACACTGATTGTTTTAAGCAATTTTATTCATCATTTCCTGTAAAACCGTATTTAGACTTAAATGTATTTATACTTCCTCTGGTAAAGGAATTGCCATCTCGTTTGCAAAATGTTTGCATAACATAAGAAGTAGGAAACATGGAATCATTTTTATCTGCCCATTCCATTAACACTTTTATTCCGTGTTTTTCATTACTAACAATCCATCTACCATTTATCTTTTCGCCAGTAATTATTTTGGCGGTATACATTTTTTGAATGCGAGGAGGCATCTTTTCAATTGGTATTAGTTCTGGTTCATGTTGGTTTGCAAGTGTTTTTTGCAGACTTGCAATTTCTAACACTGCTTTTTCGTAAGATTCAGTAATCCTGTTTTTTATTTGACATAAATCTGCTATTTTGCTTCTTTCCTCATTGATTGCTATCCTTGCCAAATCAATGTTTATTTTTTGTGTCTTTCCAAAATCTTCTGCCAGATAATCATTTATTATTTTTGTAAAAATATTTAAGTAATTTTTATGTTCTGCTCCCGAAGCCTGTTCCATTGTTTCATAAATACTGATTAGTCCGTCAATACCATCAGAAACAAACCTATAAAACTTGTGTTTTTCCATTATCTTTGTCATTTTTTGTTTGATATATCTGAGGGTATGTTTATAGTTTTTATTTATATCTTTTAATGCTTGCTCTTGTGTAAGTTTTCCGTTTCTGCATTTGTCTACTGTTATTACATATTGTTCTACGGAATACGTTAACATTTTAATTTTCCTTGTTTTACTAAGTTAAAGGTTACACTTATAAAACAAGGCTGTCAACATCTACAATTTGAAAGAAACACCCCCTCCGAGTCTTGTCGTGGTATCTCTTTTGCACTCAAAGCCACTCTGCCATACTCGAATAGGTCTGCGATTATTAAATTAAAGGAAAACCCCTTTCTGTGCGTCTCGAAGGGGTTTAATGCTACTCTAAAGACATTTTACGGAGCACTTGTTCGAATATTATTAAGCTCTTCAAGTTTTCCTCTAGCAAGCTGAATTGCATCCTGACCAAGTGAACTGGTAAAGTTTGCCGCAATACCGATTTCCATTAAAATATATGTACCCATTGCTTGATACCAATTGCTTTGTTCTTCGGATAACGGCTGTATTTCTCTATATCGCCTATCCATGTCATTGGCTGTTTGGGTAATTACAGTATTAGCCGCCGAATTGTTTCTCTGGGCACTAATAAGGGTAAGTATTCTAAATGGGTCAAAGTCCTGCTGAAATGCAAGCCAATTAGCATTGCCAGATACGCCATTTGCAAGAAGGACTTTCATTTCATGCCTTAGCCTCTGGTTTCTTTCTTCCCTCTCCTGCCGCAGTTCAGACGCTCTTCTATTGTGTTCATCAATTACTTCAATATGATTTATTTCAATAAACTCCTGCATGGCGTTTCGGTATGCTTCCATAAATTGAGTACGGTATCTTATTGTGCGGTTTGGGTTATTAGCAAAATTCGGAGATTTACTCCTTCCCAAATTCCCAGCCGCATTCAACCAATTATCCCACTGAATTGATTCAAGCCTTTTATCTTCGGCAGACAAATGCTCTTCTATGCTTCTTGACGCTCTTTCCTTGAGTGCGGTTAAATCCGAATCCTGATTAGGTTCAATAGGTTGTACAGTGGCACAAGAAACAAGGAAAATTAACATAACTAATGCAACTAATAAGTAAAAAATCTTTTTCATCAATTCACTCCTAATTTTCGTTCTGTGGCGGATATGATTTCTTCAATCATCATATTTGCGGATATCTCAGCCGCCGATTGTGTAATATCTGCTCTGATTGACCACTCAAGTATCGGAAGGTAAGCCATGTAAACAGCACGACTTACCAATGTATCTCCTTCTAATTCTTGTGCGTCTCTTGCTAATTCCAATAACACAGCCACAAACTGTTCATCTGTTAGACGAGATATTAGTTCCATCTTGTAACGTAGCCTCAATATCAACACTTCTCTATTTACCATGTCAGCCTCACGCATTCGTTGTCCTTCTGACATTTCTCGGAGTGTATCCTGTAAAGTGGTTACACTATGTTCTAGTTGTTCTATTGGCTGATTCCATGCCTGTTCCTGCGTCCATGCAGTATCGAATATCAATATCATTGTTATAATTAATGTAATCTTCTTCACTTTCCTTCCTCCAAAATTAAATGTTTTCTTATTCCCTTACAGAGAATTATATCATTCTCCTGTAGATGTTTGTCAATTACCTTGTCTAATAATAGTATTAACCATTCTCTATGAGGGAATTCATGAACGAGCAAGAACTAAGAGCCATTTTAAGCAAGAATATCAAGCGGCATCGCAATAGCCGCAATCTTTCTCAAGCCGATTTAGCCGAAAAACTAGACATTTCGGTTAATTTCCTGTGTAATATCGAAAATGGCAACCGTTGGGTTTCTCCTCAAACATTGGTTAAGTTTGCCGCTACTCTGAACATCGAGCCTTACGAATTATTCAAACCCACCGAAGCCCTGCCGCCTGATGTTTCCGTAACACTCAATAAGTCTTTTGATGAGGCGATAGTAGCCGTAACCCAGACCCTTAACCAAATCAGAGGCTACTATCTCCCAAAAACTAAAACCAAGCGTAAAGGTTAACTCCCTTTTCCACCTACATATCTTCTCAAATCATCAATACGTTTCCCCATTCCCATCATGAGTATTTTTACCCCTTTGGGTGTTACCGTCTCCATTTCTTCATTGAGAAATAAGCCCTGTATCATGTCTCCCATTGCTGTTAATTCGGCAGATATTTCCATTAGTTCATACTGCACTCGTTCCCATTTTTCTTTGTTATCAGACATAAAAACCTCCTACATAGTAGTTGCTATGAAGAGCCTTTCCGTTTCCCTCAAAAAATATTTTTATGTGATTATTCATGGTTATGCCCCTATCCTAAGCAATGTGCCTGTGGTTTCTGGCAATAATCCACCGAAGGTTTCAATTTTTGCTTGCCGTATTCGTTCCCTGTCTCCTGCTATCATGTGTCCTGAATAGTGATTGAGCATTTGAATTGTTTTATGTCCAGTCTGTTGTTGTAACAGTTTTTCTGTTATCTGTTCTCTCATGTATGAAGTAAAATAATGCCGCCAGCCATGAAAGATGTAATCCTTTGCTGTTTCTTTGCTCATTCCGATTGATACCAATGCTTCACGAAGACCGTCAATAAACAGGCTTGCTTCCATTGGCTTGTCGGGGTTTTTCTCTGCCCAGAATATGTAACTTTCCATGCCGTAACCGTGCGGATTGGTTGCGGCTATTGTTAGTAAGCCTTGAATAAGCCCCAGAAATGGAACTTCAACTGTTCGACTTTCATTGGTCTTAGTGGTTTTTAGTTTATCGTGTCTGTTCCATGAATGCCTGATGCAGAGGCAGTCTTTCCCCAAATCCTGAACTCTTAACCCCTGTATTTCTCCTGCCCTCATGCCTGTAACCATTGCCAGCATATTTGCAAGTTTAGCCCTATCATCTTTCCATTGGATTTTGAAGATTGCCGCCACCAATTCGGGAGTTAAAATATTGCGTTCTGCCGCCTTGCCAGCAAACCATGTGATTCCCTGCGTAATGTCTCTTTCAATCATTTCTTTGTTGAAAGCCCATGACAGCGGAATAGTACCTGCTTGAATAATGTTGTTTTTCCGCTTCGCCGATTGTGGGATTCGCTCGCCGTTTTTCTCTGGTAGGGTTTCAAAATATTCAATGAAAGATTCGATGTCTTGTCTGGTTAATTCACCTAACAGTTTCCCTGTAAAATAGGGTATCCAATATTTTCGGATTGCTCCTGTTTGTTCATGACAATACCGCCGATGAATACCGTGGTTCTTTCGCAATTTCTCTCTGACATACGGTGAATTGTCATAGTCCCAGAAATTGAGAATGAACTGTGCAAAGTCTACATCTTGTTTAGTGTCGGTAATGACCGCCGACTTTAATAGCCCTCTGCGTTTTAATTCATTGACTATGGATTCGGCATCGGTCTTGTCGGCTTCCTTTGCCAAATCCCTCAATGTGTACTCTTTGAGGACAATTACTTTGTCTTTGTTCGGCACACCGTTCTTATACCACTCATAGGCAACTTTGATTGCGGCAGTTTCATCAGTTTGTCGTGTGCTAATTGGTGGTAAATAGGTTCCTGTTTGTTCGTTCTTGAACGCAACCAGATACGATGGGCGATTTGCCCTTTTGAAAACAGAAAAAGGAAGTGGTTTCTTCATTTTTCTAACCCTCGCATGAATAACAATGAGAACAAATCTAGAAACATAGTTTCTATGTCGTTCTATATGTCATTCAGTCTTTGCAATGGTTAGGAACGCCCTGTGGAAGGGGAAGAACCCCACCTAAAATAGTTCAACGAACCTCTTTAGGTGTTCAGAAATGCAAAAAAGCCCTTTTCCGGGGCTTCTTGATGTTAGCAAGGACAGGACTCGAACCTGCGACCTCCGGGTTATGAGATTTCTATGACCCAGCTTGCTATAAACCATCTCATACTATCTAAGCGTATTATATCCTTACCAGATAAGAAAATACAACTGTTTTTAATCTATCTAAACCTATATTGGATTATCGCAAATTGTAGAGAACCATCTGATTTTATCCAGTTTTATGTTCCACTTTTTTATAGATTTATAGCGTTTTAAGGGGTGTACTAATTTAAAAGGAGTACTTTATTGATTTCAAGCAATTGCGTTTATCCTGAGCCTGTTATGCGCTAAATTCGAGCGTGTTTTTAGAGGTTGAGTGAGGATAATATATTACTGATTACAATATCCTCCAAATAATCCCTTTGTTCCATATTATTAAGCGTCTATATTAAACTGTTAGTTTTTCTAAAGTCTATTCCCAAAAAAGAAATATTAAGCGATGAATTAATCCCATAATGATAATTTTACAAGAGCATTAAGTTCTTCTATCAAAGCATTTTGTTCAGATATGTAAATATCACGTTCCAGCTTGCGATTTCCAGCCCGTATTCGCTCAAGGTTTTTTGTAGATAATTTTCCGCCTTCTTTTAATTGCTGAATAGAAAAGCGGAAATCTTTAGGGAAGCATTGGCGATATTGTTCGGCTTGTAATTTTACAAATTTTGACGGTACTATACTTTTTGATTTGACAGCATATACTAACTGACCCATTTTATCTATGTTTTTATATGTATCATGGAATAGTTCTTTAAATCTCAAATAGATTACTTCATCGAAAAGGTTATAAGCTGATAAACCCCCTTTGAATTGTTCTTCTATTCCTTTTTTCTTTCGGATTTTATATTCAAGACGAAGTACATTCGTCTTATCAAATAAAGGAGGAATGTCTTGATTTGTATCTTGCATTTCCTTGATTTTATCATATCCGATGAATCCATATGAACCTGTTGGAGAAAAATAATTTACTGTTTCAATTCCTGTCCATTCAGAAAATTCAGCTTTTTTTAGACGATTGATATATCCAAATAGGCTTAGATATTCAAAGGGTTTTTCGTTAACAATAATACTTGTGCCAAATTCCACAGAACAAACAATAGCCGTTTTTAGGCACAGGTTAATCTCTTGTTCCAATGCTTCTACAGCCTGCTTTACTCCTTCTCTATTCAAAGGAGTAATATTTTCGCCACGGAGATATTTAGCCAATGAACCGCGAATTGTCAGACGGTTGTGGTTTTGATATATACCCATATTTTTCAAATTGCCTCTGTAAGTATTAGTATCATTTTGATAGCTATTCTTTACTCTTTTACAAAAGATAAAGTTTTGTGGTAAATCGTTAATTTTTAATGTGATGTTATCAAACATTTTTTCCTCCAATGTCCGCGCTAACCGCAGCAAGCTGCGGAGTAATATATTCTAAATAAGCTATTAATTAATAAATCCCAAATTAGGATACTAAAGTAAATTATTACGAGACTAATAAACCTGCTCTATATTTTAGTTTTACCACTTCAGTTTTAACAATTTCAGGAATCTTTCCTGCCAGCTTTCTTTGAAAGAGAATAGGCACTGCTTCCTGCAAGCCCTTAAAAAACGAAATTGAAAGTTGATTAAAGTCTTCAGAAAACTCTATGAGCATTCCATATTCTTTATATGTCCCGTATGATTGTCGTGGATATTCTGGCAAGAAAATTAACCTTGTAATTATCCTGTTTCTTGCTAATTCAAAAGTGTGAGAAAATCGTATGTTTTCATATTTGTAAAAATCTGACTTCTTACGGAAAATAATATATCCATTCCCTTTATGTTTTCCCTTTTTATATACCGACGGAAAATTTGAAATCTTTTTTCCCTTATGACCAGTCTGTATGTAACGAGTTTGACATTCAGGCAAACGGTTAAAGTAATAAATTGTATCAGGTTTCATTCTGGCTTCTCCTGTTCTCGTTTGCTTTCTGTAGTAGAATGAGTAACATCTACTACCCGTCCATTATGGATTTTCAATGTAGCGCTGACCGAACCGTAACGTATTTTCGTGGCATTATCGCACAGCCGTTCTGCAATAGTTATGGTTTTCTGTTTTGATTGTTTTTCACTCATTGTTACACTCCTTTAATTTGTGTATTCTGGGTAAGCCATTGCTCTAGTACACATTTTCGATAAGTAACCCGATGTCTAATTTTGACACGGGGTATCTTTAACTTATCTAGCGTAGTTTTACATATACGCAAATACGCTGCCGCTTCTTTCCTGGTTAACAATTCGGAAACAATAATTTCTTTCATTTTCAACTCCTTCAAAAATTTATTTTGCTATGAGGTGAATAATAAATGATGTTTTATTTGGTGTAATGAGGAAAAAGTGTATTATTTATGTTATCTTTATGCACTAACGAGTATAAGCAACAGATATTGCTTTTTGAAATGCTCTTTTACTGTACTGTTTCCCGTTACGCTGTTTTAATCCTAAATCTATTAGTGAATTAACTGTTGGCTCTTGACCATTATCTACCAAGAAAATAGCAACGCGGTCAAGACTTTTTGATGGTCTTTCGCCATCACTCATCAAAATCCCTTCTCCTATCATTTTTGGGATAAGTTCATTTCGAATTTGTATCTTATGCCCTAAATTTTGTTCGTCTGGGAGAGCTTCGATTTCAGCCTTATAATCATTGAAACATTCTTTAAATTCTATCAAACAATTATTATATAATTCTAATAAATCAATTTCTTTTCCAGTGTCTGCATTTATTGGTTTGTGTATTTGTTTAACAGAATGAAGTTCACCATTATGTTTAAGAATATGAAATACATCTGGATTATTTTTCTCATTGACTTTAATTCTCTCGAGCTCTGTATTGTAACGACTTTCAAGAAGCATTAGGGCTTGTTCTTTTGTTGTTTTTCCAATAATACAATCTTCAACTACTTCACAAAAAATATCTCGATATTTTTTCCCATTATCAATAAGCATTTTAAACACCTTTACATCATTATAGCATAAGAGATAGTAGAAATGTCAATAATTCAATAAAATAATGGCATTGGCGATACAAAGCATTTGGTCAGTATCATCAGTCCAATCTCCTTTTTTCCATCTTATTCTATGATGATCATGTACAATTTGGTCATAACTGTTTAATCCTTGAGGATACAACCGTTTTGTTGCATTTTTGTAAATGTTTTTCTATCAAGACTGTACGCTGAATTGCTCCCAATAGCTAGAACTGCTGTAGTCTTC
>Ga0123355_10022904_pt1 | contig 10014 bp, 7 predicted proteins | sample TergutEmb28metaG_3_FD_89872 | JGI IMG/M metagenome (GOLD analysis project Ga0123355, IMG submission 89872) | Embiratermes neotenicus P1 segment gut microbial communities from Petit-Saut dam, French Guiana - Emb289 P1 | ecosystem: Host-associated > Arthropoda: Insects > Digestive system > Gut ...
AACGACTGGTACAGGCGAGAAAAGAAGCAGGCATTCACCAAAAGACAATCGGAATGCTGACCGGCCTTAACCAACGAGCCATTAGCAGGGTTGAAACTAACAATGCGATAAGCCCCAACCTCAGAACTCTTGTAAAGTATGTAAGTGCTATTGGGTACGAATTAGACCTCAAGAAAGTAACAGCCGATTAACCCAAACCCCCAACCTTACATGTAGTGGGTTTTGATGTTTTTGCCAAAAGCGATTAGATAATGGGAATCAACAGTAGAAGCCTACAGGCCCGTCAACTGTTGATTCCCATTATTTATAAAACCCCCTTAAAACCTCCAACTCCCATCAAAAAGCTGATTAGTGATTAAAGCCACAGAGCCAATCAAAGGCGATATGCTGCCAAAACTAGACTTCTCAACAGTTATTTTTTTCCTCATGATAGACTGTAAGTTCTCAGAAAGCATTTTTATTATAATGGTTTCGTCAGGGGGTGAATCGTATCCAACAATCACATGATTAATATCAAAGAGGCTAATTGCATTAGCCAAGGCCCGAGAGACATAAGCACAAAACTCATCAAGTGCAGATATTGCCAAAAAATCAGAGGCTTCTGCCGCAGTTACAATTTCAGTCCATGTATATGGGGTATTTTCATCCAAAACCCCATGCTCTACTGCCTCGTTTGTCGAATAAAGCTTTTTAGAATGGCGGATTCTTGCATTCATTGTGTCTATATTTGCGTATAACTCTAGGCAGCCCATATTGCCACAATTGCACGGAGGCCCTGCAAAGTTGATGGATGTATGGCCAATTTCTCCACTTTTGCCAAATGTGCCGTTGTATATTTGTCCGTTTAATATAAAGCCTGCGCCTATCCCCTCGCTTATTTGTATATATATAAAATCATGAAGTTCTTTTGCAATACCATATACTTTTTCTGCCAATGCACCAGCACTTGCGTCATGAATAATATAGGCTTGTATGCCAGTTTTTTTACTAATTATCTCTGGCAATGGCAAGTCGCAAATCCCATAAAAGTCTGGTGGGCTAGATATTTCTTGTTTCACAATATCCACAGGCCCTACAGATGCAATCCCTATAGCAATGAGCTTACGCTCAAATGATGAATAAAGCTCATCGTAAAGCCTCATCAAAATGTCCACTAAGCTTGTAGCTGTTATGCGGTGGCTGTACTTATAATCATTTTGTACAAGTATATTCCCTTTTAGGTCGGTAAATACTACAGAGAACATGCTACGTGTCACCAGCATCCCACACACACAAGGAGACAGTGGGCTTATATCTAAGCAAATAGGCCTGCGGCCCATTCCATTTTCGGAACTGTCCACATGCTTTTCGCAAATAATGTTTTCACTAATCAAATCAGCCACTACATTTCCCGCAGTTGTCTTAGTCAAACCTGTTTTTTGTGATATATCAGCTCGTGATGTTTGCGCTTCTGTTGCAACAAGCTTAAGGATTACAGCTCGATTTTTAAGTCGAATGTCATGTAAATTTGCGCCCTTAAACGTAGGCATATTACACACCACCTTGATTATCATATTTTTATTTTAACAGAAGCAAATGACTACAAAGTCAAACACATAGTAAATATTATTTACTATATCGGCGATAAATGCAAGCTAATTTTATTAAAAACTGCTTTATGCGACAAAACTAATGTTGTTTTAAGGCCATTAATCAATAGTATTGACTTTATACTTTTGATGTGATTTACTCTTTATAGGTAAAACAACACAAACATCAATCATCAAGGAGGTAATTGCATTATGAAGCGTTATCAGTTCATCGGCATTATTTTGTGCATCTTAGCTTTGGGGTTAATGGCAGGTTGCTCCCGCAATGGAGACGACTCCCAGCCCGAGGCAGGCACACAGCAACAAGCACAAGGAGAGGCTGACCCATTCGGCAGGTATGACTCCACTGTAACAATGACAATAGGGCGTGCCGTGGTCACAGACCCTGTTTTTGACCCAGGCCAGGATATGGAAAATAATATTTACTTAGACATTATCCGGGAATCCTTAAACATCGACGTGGAATACGCATGGCTCGCCGCCATGGAGGGCTATGATACAAGGATAAGCCTTGTTATTGCCAGCGGTGACATGCCTGATGTAATGTGGGTAAACGACCGCCAACAGCTTCATCAATTGTTTGAATCCGGTATGCTTGCAGACTTGTCAGATGTTTTTGACAGATATGCATCTGATCTTACACGGGGGTTCTACGAAAGCTTTATGCAACCTTGGGAAACCCAGCTTTTAGAAGCTAATAGATTTGAGGGAGAACTGCTGGCACTTCCAAATACCAACATTGGTTATCAGTACACCCTAACATGGATACGCCGGGATTGGCTCAATGCAGTAGGTGAAACCGCCCCAGAGTCATTGGATGATATAATCCGTATCGCCAGAGCCTTTGTAGAGCAAGACCCAGGAAATAACGGCCCTGGTATTACAGTAGGCCTTACAACTTCCTACTACCTTGCGGGCTTTTATAACTCGGTTCATATCCTTGACAATATTTTCTCTGTGTTCCAGTCATACCCACGGACATGGATATATGATGCCTCCGCTGGCCAGTATGTATACGGGACCATCCAGCCAGAAACAAGAGAAGCTCTGGCTTTATTAGCAGAGCTATTCGAAGAAGGCATAATAGACCCACAATTTGCTACCAATGATAGCCCCCAAGTAATAGCCGCCGGCCATGTTGGCATTGTAATGGGGCCTTGGTGGCAACCATGGTGGCCCCTAGCTAGCACAGTAGAGCAAGGCAACCCAGAGGCGGTTTGGGATTCTTTTATGGCACCTCTAACCTCTGATGGGTATTATTATCAGCCCCTTCCAAATCCTCATAGTAACTGGATTGTAGTCAACAGAAATTTTGAGCATCCTGAAGCCGTTATAAAAATGCTAAACCTGACCAATTTTATATTAGGCCAACAGGCAGAAGCCGACGAGTACTTCCCCAATACCACAACTACACACGGCGAAATATATCATCTGCTAAACCGCTCATGGACCATGTGGCCCTTCCAGCTACAGCTAAACTGGAATGACAACATGTTACGCCTTGCCGATGATGTAAGCAGAAGCTTAGCCGCTGGCAACGACAGCGCCTTTAATCCATCTTTTGACATGTATGTACAGGGGTATAGAGGCTTTAGAGCCAACCCTGGCGAAGATGTTGACGACACTATTATGTACATGAATACCAACTCTGTACTATTGCAACTTGAAAACAATCACTTGCTAAGACATCCACGCCTGGGCTTCCCTGGGGTGACTGATACCATGGCAACAAGATGGGCACATCTTCAGACACTAGAGAACCAAACCCTTATGCAAATTGTAATGGGTATAGAGCCAATTGAGCATTTTGATACCTTTGTCGAGCAATGGCTTGACCAAGGCGGAAGGCAGATAACCGAAGAAGTGAATGCACAGTTAAGAAGATAGTGAAGCAAGGCGGCGAAGCAATCCAGTATTAACACAAACTCTGGATTGCTTCGCTGGCGGATTTCTGGGTTTAGATGTTTTGACAAAAAGCGATTTACTGCCACGATAGAACAAAAAGTATGTAGGGGTGAGCCTATGAAAAGGAATATAAGGGATGAATTTACCTTTAACCTGATGCTTTTGCCAGGGATGGTTTTGCTGGTAATGTTTAGCATTTTGCCCATGTCTGGTATTGTGATGGCTTTCCAGCGTTTTATTCCCGCACGGGGTATATCAGGCTCCCCCTGGGTAGGCCTTGATAATTTCAGGTTTTTATTTGAAATACCCGAGGGCAGGCAGGCAATAATAAACACGGTAATAATAGCCGTTTCTAAAATTATTGCAGGCTTAGTTTTTTCACTGCTATTTGCCTTGGCCTTGAATGCTGTCAGGACTGCTATTTTCAAAAAAACCAGTCAGACAATTGTATTTTTGCCATTTTTTATTTCTTGGGCTGTTCTGGGTTACATATATGTAAATTTACTTGATTTAAGAGGCCCCATTAACCAGCTTATTAATTTTTTGGGCGGAGACAGTATTCACTTTTTGATAAGTAATACATGGTTTCGCCCAATTTTGGTTGTGACTGATACATTGCGCAATTTAGGATATAACACAGTAATTTTTATTGCCGCTATTGTAAGCGTTGACCCTTCCCTTTATGAAGCGGCAGAAATAGACGGTGCCACTAAGTTTAAACAACTTTTGCATATTACTCTGCCTGGTATTATGAGCACAATAGTATTACTTACCACTTTAAGCTTAGGAAATGTGCTTAATGCCGGCTTTGACCAAGTATTTAATTTATACAACCCCCTTGTATTTCAAACAGGCGACATCATAGATACTTATGTTTACAGGATAGGCCTGGTTCAAGCTCAGTTTGGGTTGGCAACTGCTATGGGCTTGTTTAGGTCTGTTGTAGGTATGTTTTTGATTATCCTTTCTTACAAGTTGGCCGCCCGCTTTGCTAATTACCGGATTTTCTAAGGGAGGAGATGAGGACTTATGATTAGAGACAAAAGTATTAAAGCAAGTATTACTCATGCCTTAATAATGGCCTTTGTTGTGCTGGTAACAATAAGCGCCCTTGCGCCAATTGTGCATACCTTGGCTTTGTCTTTTAGCAGTATGAATTATGCTGTGGCAGGTGCGGTAACATTTTTGCCACGAGGTTTTACCCTTGATGCATACAATAGAATCATGAATGACTCACAATTCCTTCGCTCTTTTGGGATTTCTGTAAGGCGGGTTTTTATAGGCGGAGGATTAAGCATGATTTTGACAGTCATGATGGCATATCCTCTTTCTAAGGAGAAGGAGCGCTTCAAATTTAGAAATGCATATATGTGGACTTTGGTTTTTACCATGCTATTTAGTGGCGGCCTGATTCCATGGTATATGAATATCAGAAGATTTAACTTGCTAGATAGCTTCTGGGCGCTTGTTTTCCCCAGTGCTATACAGGTATTTAATATTTTGCTTGTCATGAACTATTTTAGGGGCTTACCCAAGCAATTGGAAGAAGCGGCGACTATTGACGGCGCAGGTCAGTGGACAATGCTGCTTCGTATTTTTCTGCCGGTATCGTTGCCTGTATTGGCTACGGTTTCATTGTTTACTATGGTGACACACTGGAACTCTTTTTTCGATGGCCTTATTTTAATGAACACTCCTAGAAATTGGCCTTTACAGACTTATATTCAGCAGCTCAACTTTCAACTCAACCCAGGCCAAATGTCTGGAATGACCCCTGACGAGATTGCGTCATTTATGAATGTAACAGGGATTAATTTTAATGCGGCAAAGATATTCGTATCCATGGTTCCTGTTCTCTTTGTTTATCCATTTTTACAGAAATTTTTTATATCCGGCATTGTTTTAGGGTCGGTAAAGGAGTGATTTATATGACAGGCAGGGAACGTCTACTGACAGCAATCGCAAACGGGAAGCCCGACAGATTACCATGCCAGGTGCATAGCTGGATGGGTTATTATTTGCACAATTTTCTTAATGGCGATGACCAATACCAGGCCTACGCACGCTTTGGAATGGACCCGGTTATTTATGAGGAACCGATTTATATTTACAATCCTCATGATTTAACCAATTGGGACGATACCCGCAAAGTAACTGGTTCCGATTCTGAAGGTATTACCCACTGGGTTAGGACAATAAAAACCCCAGCAGGCGACCTTGTAGAAAAAGGCGGATATAATCACATGACAGGTTGGACCACAGAGCACTTAATTAAGTCTGAAAGAGATTTTGAGATATGGAATAAGTATATACCTGCCCCAATTGGGGTGGATTGGTCTCCTGTTTTGGAAGCAAAGAAGCGTATAGGAGAAAATGGCATTGTCCGGGGAGCATATTACAATTTTGGTCAAGGCAGCCCATGGCAAAGTTTGTGCGGGTATATGTACGATAACGCAGATTCTATACTTGCTACATTTGACAACCCAGAATGGGTACATCATGTACTTGGATGTATGCTTGAAAAAATACTTAGGGTAATTGACCTTACAGATAAAATTGAAACCGACCTTATTGAAACAGGGGGCGGCGCCGGTTCCTCTACAGTAATAAGCCCGGCACTACACCGAGAATTTTGTCTTCCCTATGACAAAAAAATGCATGATGCCCTATATGCCAAAGGCGCAAAAGTTGTATATCACCTTTGCGGCGGTCTTATGCCAATGCTTGATTTAGTTGTAGAAAACGGTGCCGACGGCCTTGAGACTATGACTCCACCAGAAATGGGGGGGGATTGCGACCTGGCGGTTGCAGAGGCTCAGGTTGGTGACAAGCTTTTCTTTGTTGGTGGGTTTGACCAAAATATGGGGTTCGAAAACGGCAATCCAAAGCTTGTTAAAGAAATGGTGTACAAGCTTTTCGAGTCATGCCCCAATGGGGGTTACATTTGCTGCCCGTCAGACCATTTCTTTACTGGAAATACGGAAAATATTCAAGCCTTTGCAGACGCGGCAAAGGAATGTGTATACAAATGACAGGCAGACAGCGAGTTAAAGCAGCTATGAATTATCGGCCAGTGGATAAAGCTCCTCTTCAATATATGTATACACCCGTGGGTTTTTATGAACATGGCGAAAGATTAAACGAACTATTCAAACAGCTTCCTGGGGACTTTGCTCCTTTTACTCGTCAGCCTATTCCTGTACTAACCGCTAATGATTTTGATGAGGCGGGGCGCTATCACTCGTTTATGCGGGACGAGTGGGGAACCCTATGGGAGTACCGTATTTTTGGGATTGCTGGAATCCCCGCAGAGTACCCTATTGCCGATACAGAGGCTATGAGCTTGTATCTTCCACCTCCTTTACCGACGCAAACCGATGCAGAACGAGCCCAGGCAAGGCATGAGATGACTACACATCAGAAAATGTACTATGGCTCGTACTATGTCGGCTCCTTGTTTGAGCGGTTGCGGCAACTTAGGCCTGATAATGAAGTATTTGCGGATATGGTTCTTGGGGAACCGGCAATAGAAATATTAACTGACCGTATTGCAGAGCATGTCTCGGCGCTAGTGGCAAGGGCGATAGATTGCGGTGCTGATGCCATTGCCTTTAGTGACGACTATGGAATGGAAGGCTCTATGATTATAAGCCCAACCCTTTGGAGAAGCTTTTTTGGAACCAGGCTTCAAAGGATATTTGCCCCAGCGGTGGAGGCAGGCTTGGATATAATAGTCCATAGCTGCGGACAAATAACGCCTATATTGGAAGACTTACGGGAAATAGGTGCTACTGCAATATGGCCACAGCTACCGGCATATGATATGATGAGCTTCGCTGCTCGTTGCCGTGACTTACGCCTAGCTGTGGCAGTGCATACAGACCGTGCCAATATTATGACAAAGGGCACGGCTCAAGATGTTAGAGACTTAGTAAAGAGAGAGTTTGAAACTTTTCGTATGATGGATGGCGGCGCGTGGTTTTATGTTGAAGTTGATAATGGCTTTCCATTTGAAAATATAGAGGCTCTCGTTGAGACGATTGCGCTGTGGCGCTAGGGCAAAAAATTAAGGAGCTGGTTATTGTGTTTAAAATTGCTTTTATAGGAGCTGGGAGCGTAGGCTTCACCCGTACTTTGTTGACGGATATTATGTCTGTCCAGGAGTTTAGAGGCATAGAGATTGCCTTCACTGACATTAATCAGCATAACCTAGATATGGTGACAGAGTTATGCCAGCGAGACCTGGAAAGCAATGGATTGCACACAAAAATCCAATCAACCCTAAACCGCAGAGATGCCCTAAAGGGCGCTAAGTATATAATCAACTGCGTGCGGATAGGGATGCTGGAGGCTTTTGAAACCGATATAGAAATCCCATTAAAATACGGCGTAGACCAATGTGTTGGAGACACCATTTGCGCTGGCGGCATAATGTATGGCCAGCGGGGCATATCAGCCATTCTGGATTTTTGCAAAGATATCAGAGAAGTCTGCGTACCTGGTGCCATAATGCTAAATTATGCAAACCCAAATGCTATGATGACATGGGCTGCAAATAAATACGGCGGGGTTAATACTATTGGCCTCTGCCATGGAGTGCAAGGGGGGCATAAGCAAATTGCTGAAGCACTTGGCCTTAGCCAACAAGAAGTAGATATTATTTGCGCTGGTATCAATCATCAAACATGGTACATCTCAGTAAAGCACAATGGCGAAGACTTAACAGACAAAATATTAGATGCATATACGAAAAACTCAACCCTATCTCAAACAGAAAAAGTGCGGATAGACATGCTAAGCCGCTTTGGCTACTACTCTACAGAGTCTAATGGGCATTTGTCGGAATATGTGGCCTGGTATCGCAAGCGCCCCGATGAAATTAAAAATTGGATTGACCTTGGGGTATGGATAAATGGCGAAACCGGTGGGTATTTGCGCGTATGCACAGAGGGCCGCAATTGGTTTGTGGAAGACTTCCCAGCGTGGCTTGCCGAAGCGCCCAAGGTGTATGAATATGAAACCAGAAGTCAAGAGCATGGCTCATATATAATTGAAGGGCTAGAAACAGGCAGAGTATATCGCGGTCATTTTAATGTAATGAATAATGGTTGCATAACTAACCTGCCACACGAATGCGTAATAGAAGTACCCGGATATGTAGACGCCAATGGCCTGTCGATACCCCAAATTGGGGATTTGCCTCTTGGATGTGCGGCAATTTGCTCCCAAAGTGTGTGGGTGCAACGCCTTGCTGTGGAAGCGGCTGTTTGTGGGGATATTACTTTGCTACGTCAAGCAATGATGATGGACCCCCTAACCGGGGCCGTATGTACTCCCCCAGAAATTGACCAGATGGTGGATGAAATGCTGGTGGCTTGCGAACAGTGGCTGCCCCAATATAAAGAGGCAATTGTGGCAGCAAAGATTCGCTTGGCTGGCCCATTGCTTCCAACTAAAAATACTTCTGGCGCGGCCAGATTGCACACAAAAACTATTGACGAAATGCGTCAAAACAAGAGTGCCGCAAGGAGTAATGCCGCAGAGACAGACAAAGCTAAAGAGCGACCCAGCAGCGGCGCATAAATTGCACTATTAATTATGGTCGTTTCGTTTGAAGTTGGACTTTATTAAAGCCTGCATTTTTTAGCTTACTTCAGCCTATTCCAAATCGAAACGACTATATAAACCAAAAAAGCCATGAGTTTGCGAATTACAATCCGCAGCCTCATGGCTTTTGTTTTTATACTACTTTTACTACATATTGCCCAACCCTCAGTTAAGTAAAATACTCCTTAACCTTATCAAACCACCGCTTCTTATGATTTTTGTAATCATCGCCCATGGCATCATTAAAGCCCCTAAGAAGCTCCTTCTGCCGGTCGTTCATAGTGGTAGGCACAGTAACATTTAGCTTAACCAGCAAATCTCCAATATTGCGGTTATTGCGCAAGCTGGGCACACCCTTGCCCTTGAGGCTTACAACCGCCCCAGGCTGGGTACCGGCTTTAATATTATATTTTTCCTCTGCCCCATCCAAGAGGGGGATAGAAATCTCATCACCCAATGCGGCCTGAACAAAGGTAATGGGCACCTCCAAATGAAGGTTAGTGCCGTTGCGGGTAAAGAGCTTGTGGTTGGAAACCTGTACACTTATATACAAATCCCCTGCCTGGGCACCCTTCTCCCCTACTTCGCCCTTGCCAGAAAGCCGAATTTGCTGGCCGTCGTCTATGCCTTTGGGGACTGTCACCTGCAAGGTTTTTGTAGTACGCACCCGGCCTTGGCCACGGCAAGTAACACATGGGTCACGAATAACCTTGCCCTCCCCACGGCAGGCGGTACAGGCTTCAACTGATGTCATAACCCCCAGCATGGTTTGGCGGACTATCCGCTCTGTGCCAGAGCCATTACACTTTTTGCAGGTTTCAGCATGGGTGCCTGGTGCGGCTCCGCTGCCTTTGCAGGTGCCGCAGGAGTCGTAGGTTTGCATTTGGATATCCCGGGTGGTGCCAAAGACTGC
>Ga0123355_10022905_pt1 | contig 10014 bp, 4 predicted proteins | sample TergutEmb28metaG_3_FD_89872 | JGI IMG/M metagenome (GOLD analysis project Ga0123355, IMG submission 89872) | Embiratermes neotenicus P1 segment gut microbial communities from Petit-Saut dam, French Guiana - Emb289 P1 | ecosystem: Host-associated > Arthropoda: Insects > Digestive system > Gut ...
ACGAGGAGCTAAATGATTTGTACTCCTCACCCAATATTGTGCGGGTGATAAAATCGAGAAGAATGAGATGGGCTGGGCATGTGGCGCGTATGGGTGAGGAGAGGGGGTGTATAGGATATTGGTGGGGAAACCGGAGGGACCACTGGGGAGACCTAGGCGTAGATGGGTGGATAATATTAGGATGGATCTGCAGGAGGTGGGATGTGGGTATATGGACTGGATTGGGCTGGCCCAGGATAGAGACAGGTAGCGGACGCTTGTGAGTGCGGTAATGAACCTTTGGGATCCGTGAAATGTGGGGAATTTCTTGACTAGCTGCAAACCAGTTAGCTTCTCAAGAAGGACTCTGCACCATGGAGTAAGTAAGTAAGTTACTTTACATCTGAGTTACGAAGCGTTTTCCGTAGCTGCCATTAACTGCCACTGTGACAACAGAGCCTGAAGTTCCAACACCGCTAATGCCAAAGAAAGTCTCCTTTTCCGAGAAATTTCCTGGTCAGAATGCTGTAGATCGTATAGTGTGTGTGTGTGTGTGTGTGTGTGTGTGTGTGTGTGTGTGTGTGTGTCTCATTCTACTTAACGCGCTCAGTCCATTTCAACGTGCTTAATTTTACAAACTGAAAAGAGGATAGCTGAAAATTTAGTGAATAAACAGTCACGCACACCCGACAAGGGATGGTCCTCCGCACTCTGGGTTGCACGTGGGGCTAATTGATGTTCAGCTTAAGCGCTCTGTTTTAAAGTGCTTTTAAACAACTACACTCAACGTTGTGGACAGGTTTAGCGTAGTCGGAGAGCGTCTTGCTACCGACTGGATGGCTTGCTGTTCGAACCCCGGTAACGGCGAGACCGGCCCTGGGCCCACGCAGCCTGCTGGACAATGTGTACCGGGTTTCTTTCCGGGGTGGGGGGTGACACAGCGACCGGGTCGTGACGTTGACCACCCTGCCCATCTGACGCCCAGGTTAAGTATGGTTGGAACTATAGCTCTACTCCCCCTCTGTTCCCCCAATGGAATGTTACCTGTTGACCTTTACCTTTACTCTCCCTCGAAAAATTTCAGCAATAAAATATTTAATTTTCTACGTCTATCTCACGATCCATTAAGGGGCTACATTCATAAGCTGGAAGTTCGGGCTTCATAAAAGCAAGATGTTTCTCTATTTTAGTGGCACTAAACTTCTGAAGACGATCTCTTAGGATGACATTAGCTGTGACGGATTTTGAAATTTGGAAACATGAATCTCTAGACTCTCGGATTTGAAACGCTATTTCTTGTAGACTAGATATGCTCTCCAATCACCTGAGCTAGGCTGCTCGCGAACATACTGGATTAAAAGCTGACGGCTATGTCAGTAATTTTCCGACAACTTTACGTTTTAAATTGGATGCGAAGTTAGCCGATAAGTTGTCATGATTCTGTTTCCTTTTTTGTCTTATGTGACGTGTTGTTCTTAAAGAAACAAAGCAGTGAAATTACAGTCAAAAATTTAATAATATTACCTTATCATATGTGTTCACAGTACAATGATGCGAACTGTAGGCATATTCGAGGTTTCATATGCAAATCTCTTATAAATAATGTACAGGCGTTTTTAAACAAACATGATTGTTGGAAGTATGTTTGTTCGGCTATTTCACGATTCTCTGTTGCAGTAGTTTGTAATAATGAATATTAGGCTTCTATGTTAGAAATAGTATAAAAGGTAAAGCAGTCCCGTTACAGGCCTAGAGTGGCCCAGCGGATTCCAGGAAGTTAAGTTTCCCAGATTTCATGAAAACGGCACGGGATGGTGGTAAGGTTGTCAGCCTTACGCACCGGCCGTCTTTACCCCAGGAAATGACACCAGCTGGGATCGAACCAGCGACCTTCCGATTTGTAGCACAGCGCCTTAACCACTGTGCCACCGCGGTTCCCCCAGGAATAGTATAAGGTTCCTTGAAATTTCAAAAGGAAATTAGACAATTCTCATGTCTACCAATAATCCTATCATTGATTCACTGTTATAACCCGTGCGAGACAATTGAAATCACGATTTCGCTGAAAGTGCATGATGCGTAGGCCATGGATACACAAATCCTGGTTACCCTGTCGCCCGGGAGACTGAATTTTGTACTGTAGCGCCATGTATATATATAAGGGACCCCAGTGTGAAACTTGCTTCTTATCCTCCTTCTAGTGCCTATAATTTTGAGGTGGCTCCTAGAATTTTGGAAAATTTTCGTACCCCTGGTAAAAGCTTATGTTACTTCGATGACAGTCGAGGGTGTAAGCTCACTGCTGACTGAAGAATAGAAGCGGAGATGCCTTTCCCTTTGGATTCTTGAGTCCATTTTGTAATTACGTTGATAATTTCAAACAAGTCTGTCGTTAAGTAATGACAGAATGACATATTAAACTTGTCTCTGTGCTCGCTATGAAGCCGTGCATGTATAGCTCCACTAATTTGTTATCTCTGCATTTATTCGAGGTGAATCCTCACTTTAATGGCCCGGGCTTTTTACGTCTGGGGAAATTCTCTGGTATCCAGTGAGTAGGAAACTGCATGGGAACCAGAACCTGTCTTTATATTTTGTTTTGCGGGGTGATCACGGACGATGAAAAGAAAGGAATTTTTAATAAATAATAATAATAATAATAATAAACAAAACACCTGAAACATTAAATACCCTAGAAGCATGTTTTTTTTCAGGAATGTAACTCTAAATACCCTATATAAAGGTGATAAATAATAATAATAGTAATAATAACATTATTATTATTATTATTATTATTTGTTTCGTTTGTACCTCTACATGTTTCGTATTAACTATTTTTTGTTAGGCTTAAATGATTTGCTGCTCATTTGTCTTCAAATGCTCTGCAGATTTTTTCAAACCTGGAGTAAGGCACCAAGTTGTACAACTATGGTAGTCAGTGGATAGAATTCTGGACAAATGTAGGCCCCATTGCTACTACTAACGCAGAATTCTATTGAAGAAACGCTTTGGATACAAGCCAATGGAGAACGGAAGGTGTATGAAATCATATTATTAAAATGACTTACTAAAGTAGGTTTTGTTGATGTGGATTGCATTGAATTGAACTGACACAGAGAAGTTCCCAGTGAGAAATTTTATAGCCTGTTAGCAGTGCTGAACCTTCGAGTTTTAATACCAAAGTTTCTTGGAAGATAAATATGAAGTTAAAATATTTTACTGAGAATGATGGCGTCCATTTTGTGGTTGTGTACCGCTATAAAACATTAAAAAGAACAAGCAAGCAAAGAAGCAAGTTTAAACTTTGTTAAGTGGTGGCAGTTCCCACACTTTTATGCGAAGGTGAAACTTTAGTTAAGGACAACAAAATTGTTGTTAACTTCAGTCAGTGGGAATTAATTTTTTAGAGGAGTCATAGTATGTGCTTCCATCATGTATTTAATTACACGCCACTCCATGAAGGCGATTTACATAGTCAGACCATCTTAGCAAATGCTAGGGTCAAATCTGATGATTATTGGACCGTGCATCATTGTGATAACTGAAGAATAAAGAACCAAATAAGTGCCACTTATTTTATTTTACTTCTTGTAGGCTCAACATGTTTCCATCTTTACAAAACGAAACGACCAAAATGGTAATCAACATCATAGTCGCGAGCTCCTGGTGATGGGCGTAGTAGTGCCCGAAACATGTAGAGCCTATAAGAAGTACAGTAAAATAACAAGTGGCATCTAGTTGTTTTTTTATTCTTCAACTAGGGTCAAATGTTCGGTAGCTTTTATAACGAAGTAACAACTAGGGATGGGGAGGGAGAGGGGAGGGAGAATAATATAACATATTGTATTAAACATTGCTTGACTTGGAACAGGGATTTACTAAAGTGAAGTGGCTATGAGGTGGTGTAGAGGGAGAAATATCCACTAGGTGTTGATGAGATGAAGGCCATTCACTTTCTTCTAAGTACTCTGAAGACGCAGAAATGGAAAGAACAAGATTGGAGCAGAAAGTGACTAGCTCTAGTTGAAGAGCTGGTATGTAAGATAATTGTAAGGTGCAACAAAATTACAGAACTCATATCTTTAGGAAAATTAAACTTAAGTTAGAATATCATGCGAAGAAAATCGGAGGGGAGGCAGAGATGGCAGTACTTTGTTACATCCAATACTTGAGTGTAATTGGAAAAACACTATTTGGATTTGGGTATTGGCAAATAATTTTACACGGGCTGCTCACAGCAAGGAAAGGTGTTACCCGGCGCAGCCCCCTGTGTTTTGCTCGATCTAATATTTTGTTTCTGACTGAGCCAGCGTGTGTTTATTTGTTCGTTCATTCGTACTAAATGTCTGATATCCCTGTGATATACAGATTAACAAGACTGGCAATGTGCTTGTAACGTAATATTAAGGCGCCTCCTTGCAACCACTTTTGCAGTGGAAAAAAACATGCAATGCGCATGCACCATATTGTCTTCCGTGGCCTGCCCTGTTCTACAATATTTTTCCACATCATCTCATCAACGGCACAATTTTAAAAAAAAAAAAAAGTAATTGAACACAGAACGCGAGTTTTGATTTCCTCTACAACTATTGTCTGAAATGTTTCTCATTTAAGAAGAATTTAGTGAGATATGATCAAAAATGGATATTGATCTTCATGTAAAGTACTCGTTATTCATATCTTGATTTTTCTCAGCAGTTTTTTTTTTCGAAAATACTCAAATATCAAATTTCATGAAAATCCGTTCAAGTGGGAGCGAAGTTGTTTCAACCGGACAGAGGGACGGACGGACAGACATGACGAAGCTTATACTCGCTTTCGCAATTTTGCGAACGCCCCTAAAACGAGTGGAATAGGGACATTAAACTGTGTTTTGTACAAGGTGGTCTTTCTACAGGTATTTTTATGGTGCCTGACGATGGCTTGTAGCTCAGGCCGAAACATGTCACACAATACAAAATATTAAATAATAAAGGCATATTTGTTACTTATTACCCCCTTCCTACATTTTAAATTATTAATTAATTAAATTAATATTTTCTATTACTTCATCTTCCGTATGACCAGATGAACCCCCCCCCCCCGGTTTAACCCTTGAAGGCATGTTGGGAAACAGAGGCGTAGTTACACATTTATAATCTTGGCACTAGAGGGGGGTGAATGGCCCGCTTCAACCCCTGGTGCTTTATCCCTGGGGAGACCTCGGCCGTCATTGAATAGGAGGGTGGGTGGGACCCAGAACCACCCTGGACGCTTGGAGGAAAAGTCCGTTTCCTTTGCCTGACGTCGAACCACGATTTGACGTTTGATTCAGCCCATAGCCTCGTCGTAACATCGACTACTTTATTTCGATTCCTGTGCACGATGAGGAATCGTAATTTGGAAATTATATCCGAACAGTCACCTCACAGAGCTGTAACCAGTGTACATCTGTTAAAACCGCTGTCTTTGCAGTTCGTTCCACAAAATTCTGATCGTGAATCCGCGGCATTAAATATTGCAGTAGAACGGCAACTTAATTGACAAGAAGTCGAAACAAGATCTTATTGCTTATTCCTTTGTTTCATAAACACGCACCTTAGCAGACGGAGCAGATGCGTTTTCTGACGTTTTTAGCAAGGAGCTAAGTGTTTTTCATGTACAAACAGAGGAAAGCTGGTTGTTGTCAAAGATGTAAGAAAAAGAACGTGTGGTAGTGATCCCCACCTAGGCAGAAGGGACCTACAAATGGATTAGTGAACAGAATGGAGCCAGAAAGTTGTGAACTGAAGCATAGTCGATGTCCACAAAAAATTTTCCTTCCTTATATAGCAGATTTCTGTAACCCATGGTTCTATTCTCGGTGTTGTGACGGAAATCAGAACAGAAACGTGGACTTTGAGTAGAACAACAGACGACTGAGAAATCTCCAAGACTTTCCAGGTGCAGACTCACAAGAAAGGAGGTAGAGAAAAGAATTTGTCAAGACTGATGCCCATTTTATTGGTACTTGTGTATAAAGTGATTCACTCTTCTCAGTGATTATCTATCGCTGCACCGAAAGCTGCAGTGTAGAACATGGCGTGATACGACATACGCTCAACGTGATTTGCTTCATACATTCTGCAGTCTGTCTGGGAGGAAAGTTACTCTATTATTCCCCCTTTAAATATTCTAGACCCCTTCACCAAATAAGGTAAAGGGTCAATTTCACATAACGATTGCCTTTACCTCCGGAGACAAAGTAACAAAATTACGAAGGAAATTACGTAATGAGCGGTCTCATCATTGGCATTCCTCTTCTATTATTGTTAGGGTGATCAAATAATAATGGCAGTATTTCGCGGGAAATGTAGCACGTATGGAAGAAATTAGTGTATAAGAAATATTCGTTTAAGCACGCGGGAAGGAAAATGTTTTAGGCAAAATCTCAGATAAACATGGCATGAGAATGAAGACTGGATTCAGCTGATGATAGTAAGAACTGGCCCAGTTTTGTGATCAATGTGATGAACCTTTGAGTTCCATAGACAGCCCACAATTTCTTGTACAGCAGAAAAATGTCGGCCGCTCAAGGTATGGTAGTACCGTGAAGTTAGAAGAGCTCGTGGGCTTATGCCATGCAGATTCAGGAGGAATGGGCGTGGTCGTAAGCACAATAGTGTAAAATTCCGAAATCCCTGAAGGAAACTGAACCGTCAGTCGTCCGGACCGTAAGAATCGCTTTACGAGTGTTAATTGTTCGTGAAAAGAAAAGCTGCTTTCAGTCAATGTCACATTCGTTTAAAAAAAAATATTTTTCAGAAGGTAAATTATAATGTGTAAAATACGATGACAGCACTACATCTCCTTCAAACGCGTTCTCGACCTGGTGTTTAAATTAATCACGAGAACAACTAGGCCTTTTACTGGGGAAATGAATTGTGAGGACGTGAATGGAACTGCACTGGATTAGCTCCGAACCAGGCAGTGTCGTCAGCTTTTGTGGTTAACGAACCTTCGGGCTCCGTAACAAAGAATTCTCTGAAACACCGATATCAGAGCGGCAGTGAAATAATTTCGATATACTATTCTATGGCTAGTGTGATATAGTTCTACAGAATTTGCGGATATGAGCACGTCCCGTAACTTTAGACTACATAATTTTAAAAAATCAGGAATATTTTATAAGAAATTTTATGTAACCTGCTTGTACGTTATTTCGGAAGCCACGCTTTCGTGCTTTTACACATAAGCACCCGGAGAAACGAATGCGAAAAGAGGCTGTCAATTGTAACATAAAGACCTTGTTGTGTCGTCGAATTAAGGAACCAAAATGTGACGCTTGTGGAATTGGGCTGCCTGAGCATAGCTGACAATAAGTGGGAAAGGTAGAAGGTAATAAGAATAAATTGAAGATTGTTATAGGACACTTTCTCAACCGCCGGGCCGCAGCTCGGTACCGGGCCCTGGCATCAATTATACCGGTCCGCGAGAGATTCTCCTGGAATTGATAACTAATTTAAATGTAATTTTATATTTGTCAACATGCCACACCGTAAACATAATTGCACTAATATTCTTTATGATTATGTCATAATTAATTATTAATCCTTATGTTAGTTTAATGTATGAACTTAAAAAAAAATTGAAAGGTACTGACGAGTAAATCTGCTGGGACCGAGCCCTCGTCTTATTAAAAAAAAAATTACCGGGCCGCGGTCTCACAAAGTTTGAGAAACACTGGTATAGGAGGTGTAAGGAAATAAACCGCGACATAGTAACCAAAATATTCTGGAATAGTTACAATGTGAGAGGAAGCAAGTGGGTGAGACATAAGGTCACGAATTACATATTCTGCCTTGCCGAGCATGGCGTTGAACGTCACTGGCGTTCCATGCTTGTTTCCTGTGTTTTATAGCTGGTAAACTTTACGACGATCGGGCGGAGTAGTGTAATATAAAGTGGTGCAATTAAATGTCGGGCTTACACCTAGCTGTTATATTAAGAGTCACTTTGGTTGGATATCTTACGTGATACAGAAAAGTGCCTCAGTCATGCTTTTTATGCAAGTCAAAAAATAACTTTCTTATTGTAATTAATTGATACGTTTTCATGTGATATTTTTCATTTTAATTGATACCAATGTCAGTAGAAAGAAAAGTATTATAATGAATTATTATTACGAAGTATTTTATCTCAGCTTTTAGTTTTGTGAATGAAGGAGCGCAAAGTAGACGTTCGGCACAGTTTTTCTAAGTTATTTCTATATGCGAGTTTGTAATTGCCAAAACTTGTGTTTGTGCCATACTGTGCAGATCAGGGTTGCCACGAGCAATATAATCCAACGTGCAGTTTATTCAGTGAATATTTCTTTTAGTGCAGCTTTCACTGTTCAAGTATTCGGCGGTGAGAACTCTGAATTGAGTTGGAGCGGTTTAGGACAGAGAAATCTAGGAGGCATACCCGTCGAGAGGGTGTAAACACGCAGCTTTAAGCCTTCTGATAAGATAGTGATATGAGATATTAAGGAAAATGAAGAAGTTCTAATCTGACTTAGTTACGTCAAAAAGAGTATTACAGTGAATGGAGAATAAGAGAGAAGTCATAATGAAAAAAGATAGCTGGTTTGTATGAAATGGGCTTTTTAAAATTGCTAGAATTATTGTAGGAAATGAATCGGAAAGAATATGAAATAGAATAGATGTGATGTGTTCCAAGTTATTTTTCGGCAGTTTTCTGAAAGGACTATGGCAAATCCACTATCAGAATAGCCGGTTTTAAGGACGATATTTGAACATGACACCTTCAGAACACGAATGATCACTACACCCAAAATTGTCGTCGAATTCTGTTATTCATTTTAATAAGCTGTCGGTAGCTGGATTACAAGAAGTCAACTGGTAGGATGACTGGTGTATACTGAATTGGCAGAGGTGCAGCAGGAAGATGCTAAAAGCGTACTTGAAGTTATGTTCCGGTATTTGCTGGGAGGCAACTGGGAAAGCCATCAGTACTACTGTCAGGATTACCCCTCTCCTGGCCGAGGTTTGAAACTAAGACCTCAGGAATATGCAGTGTGGAAAATACCCACTTAAGCGCGACGTTTGTTAGTTCAGTGTCGTTAGGAAAGATATATTCCTTTAATGAATTCATTATGAACAAAAATTGGGGGAATCAAGTTTAAAAAGATGTTAAGAAATGGAGAGGGCAATGCAGAAACCACGTGGAAATGGTATAATTTACGCCACTTCCCCACGGGTTTATGCTGTTACAGTCTTAGTAATAGAAGGGTAGTTTGAAGACCTAGTAGAAGATGGTTTTAAATCTGGTCCAGGTGGTCTTATCCTTGGTACATTAGAAATTAGATTAAAATATTCCCAGACCCACACTTGGTATATTAATTTTTTATTATGAAAATTTCGAAAAGATAGGCAATTTTATTTTAATCTGAAGTGGGCAGTGAAAGTTAAAATAAATGGGGCAGTAAATATTGGGGTAGATTATTGTATCTCAACACCTGGTAACGAAGCCTTTCGATTTTTAAACCACCAGGGAGTTCAACATTTGTAGGATTCATGGAGACGAATGTCGAACACGTATTTATCAAAGTAGGTCTATACTGCTCCACGTTTCAAGAGTAATTATTTACACAGCAGCTGCTAAGTTAGAGGTAATGGACGTGTCACACATTTTCTTAATACACGTCAAAATTATATTATCATGTTTATTAAGGTATTTAACACTTCCTTTGATTAAACTCCAAGACTAGGTTTTTCCTGATTTTAATAGTCGTGTAATATCACGGTTTCTGTACGCAGTGTCCTCATGTTTGCAGACACTGGCACAAATATTTTGGTTAACTGTAAGTGACAAGAATATGGCAGTTACTCTTTGTCCAGCTACTCTGTTGGATCCACTATTTTGTTAGACCCAGAACCGTTAAACACAAAAGTTTTCATATTGTAGTAATTTAACAAACAAAGTAGACCCAGAACCTTTAAACACAAACGTTTTCATATTGTAGTAATTTAACAAACAAAGTAGACCCAGAACCTTTAAACACAAACGTTTTCA
>Ga0123355_10022906_pt1 | contig 10014 bp, 9 predicted proteins | sample TergutEmb28metaG_3_FD_89872 | JGI IMG/M metagenome (GOLD analysis project Ga0123355, IMG submission 89872) | Embiratermes neotenicus P1 segment gut microbial communities from Petit-Saut dam, French Guiana - Emb289 P1 | ecosystem: Host-associated > Arthropoda: Insects > Digestive system > Gut ...
AAGAAAAGCATTCCCGTACTTCCACATCCACCCTACAGCCCAGATCTAGCTCCGTGCGATTTCTGCCTCTTCTCTAAGTTGAAATTGAAGTTGAAGGGTCATCATTTCGGGACGATAGAAAACGTACAAAAAGTTGTAACCGATGAGCTAAACACACTTACAGAAAATGACTCCCGGTATTGCTATGATCAGTGGAAAAAATGTTGGAACCATTGTGTAACTTCCCAAGGGTCATACTTTGAAGGAAATCACTTGTAATTTCTGGTGAGTCCAATAGACATTTAAATAAAAAATCAGTACACTTACTTTTGAGACAGACCTCGTATGTGCTGCCGTTATCTAAATGAATGCGCTGTAAGCTGTATGTGAGTTCTAAACAGCTTAACCCTCATTCAAGCCTCTTATAGATAGTAATCCCAGATTTTACCATGTTTTATTGTAAAAGATAGTATATTACAGTGTGCTATGCTCAAATACAAACTCAAGAACTGGAGCCAGCAGAAGAAGACACATTTTTTTGAGGACACTGTTCATCTGGGATATGACATTGTGTCACTGGGTAATTTAAAGGAACACAGTGCCTTCATCATCAAGGGTCTAGAGGTCTGAGATGTATTCTTAGACATCTAGACCCGTGAAGATGAAGGTGCTCCATTTCGTTCAAAACAGCAGGAATCAATCGCCCCGTAACACGGTATCATATTTCCAAAGATCAGTATCTTTAACCATGTTGCCGTGGCCACCTATGACTTGCAGATCCATCCTCTTTGTCTTGTATGTTCTGTTGTAGAAGCTTAAAGAAAAGTATTAATTCTCATACAGATGTCATTAGGAGACAGGAACAAAACAAAGGTGCTTTTAACTAGTAATTTCAGGAATATTTGTTGGCATTATTGGCACTTCCACTTCAGAACTATATGAGGCCTGTCCTGGAAGTATCCAGCCATTTTGGATATCTCGAGAACCAGTCGCGTGCCCTTGATGTAACTTGGCAGCCAGTCAGAGGAGACCTTACTGTGCATCCATGAACAGTGACTCTCCCATGGGGCTAGTCACTCAGCAGTGAGACGCCGTTGACTGAGCTTGTGTACTGTGTGACTGTCACATTCGCAGTGACCAAGCGAGCAGATCAGCTAATCTGCATCAATGCGCCTGCCCATTCTACCATTGCATCACCCAGGTCTGTCAGCACCCCAATAGCCCAGGTTTGGCTCCCTGCGACTTCTGGTTTTTCCCAAGGCAAAAATCGCCATAGAAAGTGATGAAATTTGTGAATGGGACAGTCACACAGTACACAAGCTCAGTCAACAGTGTCTCACTGCCGACTGACTGACCCCACGGGAGAGTGACTGTTCATGGATGCGCAGTAAAGTCTCCTCTAACTGGCTGCAAAGTTACATCAAGGCCACCCGACCGGTTCTCGAGATATTCAAAATGTCTGGATACTTTCCAGTCAGGCCTCGTAAACTGAGGTAACCTTTGCTAGGTGTTTATTCCAGGTTTCATAAAACATGTTTCTTGTTTCAGAACTGTGGGAAGAAGACAGTACTTGTTGGTTCTCTAAATCTATCTTTTATTGTAAGAGAATGTTATTGTCTCCAGAGTGGTACACTTACCATGTACATATACAGGCTTGTGCAGAGCCAACTGACACATTTCAGAATGAACTTTTCCCCTGCATTGGGGTGGAGGTGGGGATAGGGGCAGAATGTGCACACCAAGAAGGACATAATGTCATGTCATCTCAAAACCTGTTCAGTGACAATGGATCGGTGGAGTATGTAGCATGTATGAGTGAACGGTGAATAGCATTTTCATGTGTCAGGTATCGTATGGCCTGTACATTCACTGGACCTGTCAGTAATGGATTACTTCCTTTGGGGATGCTTGAAAGAATGTGTATACAGGAATCACCCACACACAACACAGGTGCTGAAGCCTTCTATTCAAAGTGAAACTACAGCCATAAATCAAGATCCATTGTGCCCAATTTTTGAGAGTTTGTGAATCATTTTAAGACAAGGTCTTCCAAGTGGAGGAGGTCACCTGCACAATGTTATCTATCAAAATTAATAGATAACTAATGCACTGTTTGCTCTATGCATAAAACTGGTGGCTTGTATTTCATCCCTTTCTTGTTCTGTAAAATATCATGTGTGCAACAGTGTCAGTCACTTCTGCGCCACCCTGTAGTGTTATAAACACTGAGTATATGTAATGGTGAAATTAAGTATGTATGACTTCTTTTGTGTGTGTGTGTGTGTGTTACTGTAATTGAAGATCTCAAATTACAGTATTATAAGTTTCAGTAGTAAATGTATTCTCCCTGATGGGCTAATATTTTCACTGATCTTAGGTAAAGACTGTGTAGAGTGAGAGAGTTTTAAAAATATTTATGAAAGACCAAAGTAATGGGAGCTGCTGATAACACCTTAATGGTCAACCAGCTGCATTGGTTCAGATGCAGCTGGGCACCCTAGGATATTTCATCACCTTTATTGTGAAAGGTGGAAGTCTTAGACACGACCTATAGTACATCACTGAGCTCTTTAAATAACAGACCATCTGTATGAACTTCGGTCGAAACATCCTGTTGTGACAGATATTAACTATAATTAATAAAAATACCATCAGTCACATAGCATTTATGGTTACTTAGGATGATGTGATACTACCTCTTGTCACTTTTATTTAATAATTCTATACATAACATTTTCTCTTCCTTCATTTTATTCCAGAATCTCAATATGAGGTAAACATAACCTAAAATCCCCTAAATGCTTATTTAAAAAATCCCCAAATATAACAAATACCTATATTCAAACTTATATACATACCTCAGCAGGAACCTGCTACAATTTTTCACAATATATCCTCCTCTATGACTTTATAATACCTACGTTAGACATATGAATCTATATTCTGATAATCACCATTCAATTGTAAAGAGTAACATCTTACCCTAACCTTAAAATGATATGTTTGCAATTGTTATTCTTCCTAATATTTTTGTATTAAGATATATCTGATGATGGACATAATAGGCCAAAACATGTGACCATATATAAAGGTGTTGTGACTAACGGCATTTCTATTAATTTTAGTTTTGATCGTCGGTATGTTTATGTGTGAGTGTTGTTTGTAAGATTCTGCTGTTTCAGTCTCTTGTGCTTCAAGTAAAATCTGTATTATCATTTCTATGTAATGACGATCTCTGTAACAGCTTCTGATACCTGATACTCAATGAAAACATAATGAAAATTCAAGTCTTGTGTGTCCTTGTGTGAGTGATTCCTGGCATTAAGGCACCATGATCCTTTGAAACGTTGGGAACCACTCGTTCAATGACACACCATCACGTCTCATAAGACTTGAATCTTTGTCTGTATAATACCTTGAAACGCTTTATGATCACTACCAACTTATGCCTTACAGTTGCACGGTACATAATTACTGTCACATTTTTTATACTAAGTACTGCCTTTAGTTTTTATGTCATTGGGTAACATATCAAGTAACCGTGTACAAAATGTTAATCCCCTGAATTTTGTTGCTAGGGAATGCCTTCAGTATACTTGGTAATATACGTTTGGGATCAAACCATAAACCTCCCTAGGGTTTTTTCAAGGACATATCTATTGATTATTGTTACTGCAGCTTTCACATGATGTTGGTTGTGTGAAGTGTAGTCTGTACGATGCCTGCAGGAGACAACAAGCCAATCTGGCAGGTAGCAGAGGAGCGTGAGGAAAATAAACACCGCAATAAGGAAAATCTCCCGTACGGTGAATATGGCGGCTGGCACAAGGCAGCCAAGGTTGACTCTCCCACTGTAACCACCACCCTGAAGAACCTAGGCGCCCTGTATCGTCGCCAGGGAAAGTATGAAGCTGCTGACACGCTCGAAGACTGTGCCCTCCGATCCCGTAAGGAGGTGAGTCGTTTTCGCTGTGAATAAAAAAATACTAGGTCTTGCCATAAGTTCTGTTATGAGGACATTGTGACCTAGAAGGGGAAAAAATCCACTTTTTGAGCCAAATAATTTATTTGCATAGTTTTAGGTTTCCATTTATAATGATGTCACTCAAAATGGCTGCCCTATGCCTCAACATGAGCCTTGAGATGCTCCAGCCACTCTCCTGTCACCGCGCGCTCCATCACCAGGGGGATCTCTGCTGCTGTCTTCACAAGGCATCTCCTCAGGCTCTTCAGGCTGTTGTGACACTTTTGGCACGCCATGTCCTCCAAAACAGCCCACAGTTTATTGTCCAGGGTTATGATGTCTGTACTCCCCAAAAGCCAATTCTCGGCACTGATGAAGGCCAGAAGGTTCCTCCACAGCCACTCCTGAGTTGTCTTGGCCTTTTGAGCAGGAACTGAGTCCTGCTGGAAGACCCATTCCAGGCTACTGAAGAAGAGCATATTAAGATGTTTCACAACTCCATGTAGCACGCCCTCTTCAAAAATTCAGACACCAGTTTCACCTCTTTCTTGCAAAAATGAAAGTTGTAACAGAACTTACAGCAAGACCTAGTATTATAGGTATGTACTGTTTGAAGGCTTTCATGCCCATTATTCTCTTTTTTCCTTGAGGTAACATTAAAGGCGTGTTTACTTCATACTGGCAGTTGCCTGGTGCTCTTTAGCAATATACAGATGATTGTACATTGGGGGGACATTTGTTTGATAGTGAGGCAGTTTTGGAAGGTAGGGCACCAAAATTCTGTGTGGCACACATATAATAGGTATTGATGTAGCGATGTCCTTGAAATAAAGTGTGCATGCGTGCGCACGTGCATCAGACGATTTTGTTTCCCTCTAATTGTGGGTAGGCCTGTGCTCTATCAACAGTGTTGGATAATTCTGTCATGGCAACACAGAATCTGGAGCCCTTGGAGATAATTTGAAAATAATTTTTAGTGTTACACTGCACATTCATAGCTATTCACTTTACAAACTGGTTAACTTTCATGATGCATTTTGCCTCATTATTTTGTAATCTTTGATAAACTTTTATGAACTAAAAGTGCTTGGAAGTAATGGAATTACTAATTGGTCAGTAGGAGAAATTTGCATTTTATACAATGGCTTTTTGTCATTTGGAAAGCATTATTAGTATCAAAACCTGGCCATCTGGACCTGCTTCTTGAGATTCCTTGAAGAAGCTGTGGGCAGATTTATGTATGTATTGCAGAAGTTACATAAATTCAGCCAAGAAAACGGATGGAGGGGATTAGTAAAAAAAAAACACAATCGTCTGAAAGTGCTGTGAAAAAAATTATTGAAATAAAGAGCAGAAAATAATGCACTTCAATAGTTTAGGGAGTGTATTTCAAACCACTCATAAAATTCAGAAGCAAAACATGTGGTCTTAAAAGAGATATAAAAGCAGATTATAAGCACTGTATATGATGTTATTGAGAAGGAAAATAATTACAAGTTTAGAGTTCTGGAATTCACAGTTGTTAAAGGAGTAAGATGAGAAACAGGGTCAGTGAGTGGTTTGAACATGTAAAAAGAAGATACAAGGAAGAGATTTAAATTAAAATTAAAAGGAAGGTTATCTGTGGGATGACTCAGAACAAGATGGTTTAGCTAGGTATAGGAAGACATTGGAAAGATTGGAAAAGACCGGGCAAAAAATCAAAATGGAAGAGATTTGATAAGGTAGAAGAGATTAGAGACTTTTCATCCATTGGTGTGTATAAAAATGGAAATTATGCTAGAAGATGATGAAAGAAGATCCATTCCAAATACATCCTCATGTGTCTGACTAATTTAACCATCTACCTAATTTGCCCGACTTCGGTTACAATATTTTAAACTCACCGTGAGCACACATCCTTCTCAGTGAATATACAGGGGGGATGGAAAGCCGCTCTGGTTGTTCAGTAACCCTTTACTTACTGAAATCTCGCAGCTGACTGACTCAATTGCATGCTCGTTCTCTTCTGTGTGTCTCTCCTCCTTTGTCAAAGAAACAAGCCACTGCAGGAAAAATCAAAAAAAATTCCCACAAACAATGTACACCTGTGCACAGCGGGCCACCGTTAAGAATACAAACCTTATGTGGAATCAGTTCTCTACCCAAATGTCTCTCCCCTTGTCAAAGAAACAAGCTACTGCAGGGAAAACCCAAGTATAAACGTTGCCAGGAGCAATGTACACCTGTGCACAGCTGGCCACCACTAAGAATACAAACCTTATATAGAAGAGAGACTCGTCAGCACTCTACCCCTATGTCTCTCCCCTTGTCAAAGAAACAAGCTACTGCAGGGAAAACCCAAGTATAAACATTCCCACGAACAATGTACACCTGTGTACAGCTGGCCACCACTATAAGCAAGAGAACACAAACCTTATATGGAAAAGAGACATGTCAGCGCTCTGTCCATATAGCCAAGCAGGTGCACGTGTGGATAGCATTGCAAACTAAAATAAAACTTTACCTTTCCTTTTCAACATAAACCAGCCAGTGCCAGACGACCAGTTTATCTTCTCATCTTTTTGATTGCCTAGTACAAGATTTGAACTACAGACCCTGGCCAGTTACACTAACGTGTAACATTTCCAACCCTACACAAGTACTGTTCCTAAATTTCTCCTCCTCCTCCTACTCCTCATTTCTGCCCATCCTTATCATTTCCCTCTCATCCCACTGTTTATCCTCACCTCTTGTATTATTCTTGCATCAAGCTTCAAGTATTAAATGAGGATTCCATTTTTGCTCAGATGCAGTGTTGTATAGTTGAGTGAATGACTTCTGACACTTGTAAGTAACACAATGTCTTCATCTGCAAGGGTCGTGCACCCTTTTTGTTGACTGCCTGACCCATTAAGATGAAGACGCTGTATTCCCTTGGAACATCAGGAACCAATCCCCCAGTGGCACAGGAGTGTTTCATAGAGGACTGAATACTCATTTATGCTGCTGTAAAGATTTTGAATCTCACAGATTTCCTGGTTTTCCAAATTGTCTGTACTGTGTAAGACATCCATAGCATTTTTTTCCCCCTTTGGAAGATTCACACTTTTCTTTTCTTTCATTCATTTATCGGGTTAATCTTGCGCATCTGTCATATGCCATCACTTGTTGCGTGGTCTCTTTCAGTTTTGCAGAGATTCTCAGTGTTTTAATTTCATTTTTGTTGCCCCCCCCCCTTTGTCTAGTATCAGAAGAATATAAAGACAGTAAACACAGTCATAAATATGTATTTGAATTTTTTTAGGAGCCAGGATGGTGTAGTCATGACTTGTCTACTAGCTGGACAATCCAGCGTTCAAATCCCAGTCATAGAGATTCTCTTTTCACAAACATCCAGACCGGCCCTGGGGCTCACCCAGCCTCCTTTTCAGTGGGTACTGGAGTTCTTTCTCGGGGATGAAGTGGCTGAGGCATGATGTTGACCACTCACCTAGATCTAGAGCTGAGGTTAAGAATGAATGGAGCTATATCTCTCTTCCCCCTTTGTACCCTCATGGTGTGGACAGGGACAACCTTAGCTTTGTGATAGGAGCCATTCTGCTGTGTTGTAGTATAACCAAAATGATCATTCAGTCAAAACACAACACTGTATTCAATAATATGAAGTTTGCTACATGTTTTTGTTACAAGTAACTATCATCAGGCAGACATTTCAGAACATCGACATGACATGTTTAGTTCTTGCGGTATGGGATCCCATATTGTTTACATTTGCTGTGTAGAAATTCAGTCATTTAAATTAATAAAATGTTTGATAATTAGATATGTAATTATTGAAAGTTTTATTAATTTAAATGATTGAACTAATTATCATATGTTTTATTAATTTAAATTATTGAATTTCTAACCAGCACATGTAAACAGTATGGGATCGCACTAAACATGTCATGTCCGTATACTGAAATGTCTGCCTGATGATGGTTACTTGTAACCAAAACATGTAGGAAATTTCATATTATTGAATATATTGTTGTGTTTTGACTGAACAAACTTTAGCTTCACCTCTTATTCATTTTTAGGCACTGGAAATCGTAAAGCAGGCGAAGGTATCACAGATTTTGAGTGCAGAATCCGGTGACAAGAGACGTAGTTCAGGCGGAAAAGAACGAACCAGCAGGAGGGGTTCGAGGGAATCGCTGGAATCAATGCAGTATGAAGGCGAGGAGGTGAGTACACTCCCACAGTAACTTTTCATGTCTGGTTATTCTCTTAAGTGGTCACAGTGAGATCATATAATGGCAGGGCTGTGTGTTGCTAATGGCTTTCAGGAACTTGGCGAACTAAAAAGCTCAGAAAAGTGGCAATTCCATTAGCCTGATTGCTGTATGTAGTGATTGGGAGCACAGTGTTATTTTTTAAAGATATTACTAACCGCCTGTTTGACTGTGCAGTTTTTATTTCAACTGGTGCTAGTTTTAAATTTAGTTGATCACGCTTTCACAACTTTGAACAGTGTAGATTTTAGTTGTGATTTGTGATTACCGTTATAAGCCGCTGAGTTCATTAACCCGTGTACCATAAAATAAAGCCGCTGAGTTCATTAACCCGTGTACCATAAAATAAAGTCAGCATAATGCTTCTGGAATACATATGGGTTGTGGCCAGATCAGATCTTGGTCTTATGTGTAGACTGTTGCGACCTTAAGTTTTTCATCATTTCTGTCATTCCATCACTGCAAGTTGACAGTGTATCCATTCTAATCTCTTCAAGTTCTTCATTCACTAAACAATTCTATGTAGCCAGAGGCGCTAACCATCTTAAAATAAGTCATTAATAAAGAAACATTATAAGAGCTCACTTGAGAAAGCCAGGATGTGGCTGGGAGGATAAATAGGGAAATGGATGCTGGGGGAATGATTGGTGCATGTTTGGTGCATTTTAGGGACAAGTAATGAAATTCTGAAGCTATGAAATTTGAGATAGCTCCTTCATAAACCTCTTTTTTTTTATTTTATCACTATTAGCTCCTTAAAATATAATTGATGTGTCCATAATTGTCCGTAATCGGCAGTTAAGAACCTAACAGAATTTTTTACCCCGATGTTGGCAGTATCTGCCCCAGGTAGAAATGTCAAAGGGAAAGTATTGGAAGTCACCTCCCATCCCCCCCGTGTAAATGCAGACAACAAAACTTATGGCCATTAGGGTCTAGAAGAAATGTAAATAATAAAATAAGATCCATCGTTGGTGTATTACAACACAGGAAATCATAATTTGCCAGTCCATTGCAGTTCATTATTTATTTGAAAATTATAGTATGTTTATGCATATGTGTGTGTGTGTGTGTGTGTGTGTGTGTAAAGGGGGGCTGGAGTTGTGTGGTTTTGTGTGGGCATGCATGTGTGTGTGTGGGTGCATGCACACATGCGTGCTTTTTTTTTTAATTACTTATGATATAGATGCTTTAAAGTCATGTGTTTGCTTCAGAGTGTCCATACATGTGAAGACTAATTTTGAAGGCTGGAAATATTCAAAGAGTTTTGAGGTGCTTTATGTGCAGTCATGTGATACTTATCCCTGTGTTGTCCACATTTTACAACTTGATTGTGTTGCTTATTTTGTGCCCCTCCCCCATTGTGATTTATAACAAGCAGTTTTCAACAGAAACGTGGACTAGCAGGACCGTAATGCACCTTGAATACTTTTCCGTGGCAACTTACTCCATCAGCATGAACTATACTAATCTGGTGACAGCATTTTTACGAAAAGTATACATTGTAATGTGCAGTTAATTTAGGGAAATTGGATATCTGGAAGGTGTGTAAGCCCCTGGAGACTAGATGTTTATTTATATGGCGGTGGGGTCAGTATGTGCTTTCCATATGCAAATTTACCCTTCCACTATTTTGGATGAAACAGGCTTGTTGCAGGAAAAAGTGCTCTCATTTTTTTATTTGTGCAAACTCTGTTGCAAAGAGAGGGGCGGGGGGGGGGGGGGGGGGGTTGGTCATAAAAAAAAAGTAGGGGTAAAGGTTTCCAACCAATTTGGCCATACAAAATTTAAATAATTCCCCAAATATTTCTCCAA